>Ga0315312_1001348_pt1 | contig 19517 bp, 25 predicted proteins | sample TDP7_MG_FD_203629 | JGI IMG/M metagenome (GOLD analysis project Ga0315312, IMG submission 203629) | Freshwater sediment microbial communities from Lake Towuti, South Sulawesi, Indonesia - TDP7 | ecosystem: Environmental > Aquatic > Freshwater > Lake > Sediment | place: Indonesia: South Sulawesi... | reverse complement strand
CCGCCAGGATCGAAGGCATTACACCTTTCAGACCTGCCACAGCTACCACTGCAGTGTAGATAAGTACTAACAGCGGTAAGAATAGCAACATGCCGAGCGTTTTGCTCTGCAAATCAGGCTCAGGTTCTACATACGCCGGAGCTATTATCGGTGCTATTACGGTCGGTTCTGGAGCCGGAACTTCTTCCTCCGGCAGCATCTGCTCGGCCTCGGCGGCCATTTCCTCCGATGAAGCCGCCGCTGCCGGCTGCTTAGCCTCACCACCTTCAGCGGTGTAAATCTCGTCAAGGATACCGCCTAATGATGTGTCGTCGGCCTGAAGCGAAAGGTCCAGCAGTCCTGAGCCACTGCCCAAACTATCCAGGCTAACATCTTCTTCGATTTCTTCCAGCGGCGCTTCAGGTGTCGTGCCGGTCGTGCTGGGAGCAACTGCGGTCTCAGCCATTGTATCATCGGTGACAGCGTAATCCTGGTCGGTCTGGCCAAGAACGCTGATCCCTTCGCCGGTCAGAGCGGTGTCCGCATCGGTCAATTCACTTTCTGCTACTGGAACCCCAGTTTCCGGTGCTATGGCAATCTCCCGGTCTTCGATGCTTACCGGTTGTTCGGCGATTACCGGTTCTTCTACGGGCTCTTGTGGCTCGGCTGCTTTCTCTGGCTCGGTTACACCAACCGGCTCCATCGGCTCCTTCAATTCTATTGGCTCTTGCTGTAACGGTGCTGCCGGCTCGGGCTTTTTTGCTCTTTTTGGCCGCTTGGGTTTCTTTGACGCAGGCGAAGCCTCTTTAGGCCCGACAGCACCCTCAGCAGGCACCAACGCCTCAACTTCCTCAACCTTAAACAACAAATTTGAGCCGTCACGAAACTCACGCAACTTGCCCTGCTTAGCCAACTCCCTTACTTGAGCCTCAGTTGCGTTAAGTTTTTCGGCCGCCTCTTTTAATAAGTAAAACATTCCAGCCATAATGATTTGCCTCCTATAAATTGGTCCATCAGCGTTGTATTATACCTTAGCTATTGCAGTTATGCAAACTTTTTTACCGGCCTATCACAATATGATTTTATTGGAAAATTGGCACCTGAGCTGTACAATAGCTTTACATTTTCAGAAACAGCATCGGGGTGTAGCTCAGTTTGGCTAGAGCGCCTGCTTTGGGAGCAGGAGGTCGCTGGTTCAAGTCCAGTCACCCCGAGTTGAGAGGACGACTCCCATTTCTGCAAGGATGGAAAACGGTAACCTGCGGTCCCCAAGAAGGGTTACGTCATCGACTCATAAGTTCAAAAACGCCAAATCCACAACTTGGCGTTTCTAAGGAGGCGAGAATATAATATATTGCTGTGAAAGATGTTGTGCGAGTTCTAAAATTTTTGCTGTATCGCTATTGTTTTCCCGCTTTCGAGCCGTGATTTGAGTTGCTCGCTGTTGCAGCAAAGCTAATTCTCTCTGCCTCTGCCAATGGTAGTGCCTCATGATATTGGTAAACACTTTCTACGTTGGTAGGTTTCTTCTGGCCCAACTTCCACAGTTAGGGCTGACAACATTAAATATGGTGCCGGTCAACTCAGAAAATCCCTAATTTTTGCTATGGACTTTGGGGCGGGGTTAGCCAGACAATACTTATATGCTCGATCTTATACCAATTACAGTTAAAAGTTGCCGAAAGAATTATGTACGATACTGACCGAGAAGGGGCCTGGATTCCTGCTTTCGCAGGAATGACAGGTCCATACAATCGGCAATCAATAAATAAAATTAGTATTAGTCGTAATCTCTGAACCTTTTCATCCATTCTGGCCACACTGGCGGGGCCGCGTGTATATTAAACTCCCTGTGCCACTTTAACCTCCACAGCTCCTTTAGGCCGATCTTGCGCGTGGAGAAATCCACGAAAAGGCCATTAATTCCTTCATCGTGCCGATTCAGGCAGAAAGCCTTCATCCAATGACCCGCAGACCCACACGAACACTCGTCGTCATATTGTGGAGGTTCATCATCCGGCTCTGGAAGCCCTATCGGCCAGGCACAATCCAACAACAGCGGTATATTAGCTGCATCCTTAACATTTGGAATTCTCCAGTTCTTTGTGGTGCCGTCTTGCCATCCGTCTTCCAGTCCCGCACTAATTGCCGATGTGTCGCGAGAGGCCCACGAATTTGTGGGGCAATTAGTGCGGGATTGGAAATGTGCCCATTCATCCCGTAGCTACCGTAAGCGCCTTCTAAGCCTATCGCCCCCGTTTCTGTCTTCGACAGAAGACACGGGGGTGCTGTCGAAAGCACCCCAGGCCAAAAACTTTCCACCCCACGGTGTTGGGCTGCCTTTTGGACAAGCCAATTTCGTAGCCCCGCACCAATTGTCCGCCAACGTGGGTCGTATCCTTAGCCAGGCAGGAAACCTCAGGCGTGACCTCAATTGGTGCGGGGCAGCAACGTAGGTCAGGCTCCACATAATACGCCTGCAGGAACTCTTTCCACAGCTTTCCGCTGCCACTGGGAAAATACCCACCGTCATCTATGCTATACATCATAAAGATTTTGCCCCACTGGCTTAGGGAGGACCGACAGGCAACAGCCCTTGCTTGTTTTCTTGCACCTGTCATCGTGGGTATCAAGATTGCCATCAGCAGTGCCATAACGGCAACTACCACCAAAAGCTCTGTTAACGTAAGCCCCGAAGGTCTGCACATAACTATTGTCTTTCTTTTGCCAAGGCTACTGTGTACCTTCCAGCCAGCTTGCAGCAAAGATATCGAGGTCAATCACATTAATAACGTCATCGGATGGATTTGAGAGGTCGCAAACTGGGTTCCAGATGTGATCGCCCGAACGGTACTCTTTTTCAATCTCCTCGGGCGCGTCTCCCAACCTGTTCAATAGCCTCGGGCTTCGCCCTCGGCAACTTGTCGGCAACTCGGAGGTTTTCTTAGATCGTAGGTCTTCTTCTTCTCGAAGGTTTTTTCAATTTGTACCAGGGAACCGTGCGGGGGGGGAAAAACCATCCCCGAAACCCCCACCCGGTCCCCTGGTTGGTTAGGCGCCTAACCAACCACCCACTTACTCGGCTAACGGCTGACGTTTTGATAACGTCAAGCCGAGTAAGTGCAATCACGAGGAACCGTGACGGGCCTTGCCACGTCCCGATAAGGGCAAACAACGCCCCAGTTTTATAGCCGACCGCGAACTCGTTCGCAGGTCGGCTAATGAGGCGGCAAACAACGCCGCCACAAAGCCCCCGGCGAAAGTTTTCACCTGCAGGTGAACCGCCAGGGGGCAAAATGGCGGCAGCGTTTTTCGCTGCCGCAAAAGGCGGCACACAACGCCGCCACAGGGCCCCCGCCGAAAGAGTTCCCCTGGGACCAAAAGTCCCGCCAGAATAAAATCGATTCTGTCATGCCTTTTGAAAAATGTCCCAGGGGATTCGCCGGGGGCAAGATGGCGGCAGCGGAAGCCGCTGCCGCAAAACTTTTTCCCTCCCCGAACTTCGTCGAGGGAGGGAAAAGTTTTTTTGAGGCCGATAGGCAGAAAGGAGTATCTATGGTTCAAAGCAAAATGTGTGCCAGGACGGGGGTCTATTGCTCCTTGTGGGAGCAAGACTCAAAAACGCAGTGTCTTGGGTCAAGGGTTTATGACATGGTTATGAGTCAGACGGACCCAAGTACCACAACACTGCCGAAGGATGTCCTAATGATTCGCCGGGAAATCCACAGACTTATCTGCCAAATCGTCAGTCTGAGGCGAAAAGAGATCAAAAGACAACTGAAACCGTTTGAAGGAGAAACCCATGATCAACCTTAAAGAGAGGACAAAAATGTTTGCGTACTGGACAATCAAGATGGTCTCGTTCCTCAAAACCAAGAACACGCTGTCGGAGATTGTCAGGAGACAACTTCTCAAAGCAGCAACGTCAGTAGCGGTAAATTACAGGGCTGCGTACATAGCTCCGACCCGTAAGTCGTTCGGGTCCAAGCTCAGTATCTGTGCCGAAGAAGCCGATGAGTCGGCGTTCTGGATTGAGCTGATTTATGACCACGAGCTGATAGACGCCAACCGCTCAGACCACATCCTGCAACATACTCCTAAGTTCCTTCTTAATGAAGCCATAGAGCTGAAGAAAATCTTCATCGCCAGCAGAAAGACCGTTGCCGAAGGACAACTGAAACGTAAGAAGGTCCGGAAACAAGACTATGAGCCGGGCGAGGCCTCGGGATGCACCTCGTAGAACAACGGGAGAAGAGGGCTTGACTGGATGACAAGCCCTCTTTCCTTAGAAGGAACTGAAGAAGCAGCTCGGGGCACTAAGCGAGCTGATCTAAGATGGCAGATCCTACCTCTTCTGTCAAGGGTATTTTTTCCGGCTGCTGGATGCCTATGAGAGGGAAAGTTTTTAGTCGAAAGTCAGAAAGGAGTAACGATGAGACATCAAATAAAGAATTGTGGCAAAAAGGGAGTCTATTGCTCCTTGTGGGAGCAAGACCCAAATGAACAGTGTCTTGCGATGAAGGCTTATGACTTGATTCTGAATCAACTTTATCCATTTATCGGAACACTGCCGATAGGAAGGGAGTCCCTGAAACTTCGCTGGGCAATCCAAAGAGTTATCTGCCGTAGCGTCATTGCGAGACAAAAGAAAATCAAGAGAGATCTTCAATTACTTGAAAGGAATACAAATGACTGACCTAAAAGAGTCCATCATAAAAACTTTCTCGGCTGTCGAAAAGATAATGAAGTAAAATAAGGTCCGGAATCAAGACCATTAGAACATCAAGAAAAGAGGGCTTGTCGGGCAGGGCAAGCCCTCTTTGTTAAAGGGGGCCTAACGTACCTGCTCGGGCCGCCGAGCGAGCTGATCTAAGATAGCAGATGCAACCTCTTCTGTCAAAGGTATTGTTTCGGGCTCGGGGGGAATCGCAGGCCTGGCAGGACGACCAGGGGGACGGCCAGGGGGCTGTCGGGGTTTTAAGAGATTCAAGACATCAACGCAGGCACTCCGTGAGGTTTCTGTGTTGCGTGAGTCAGTAAGCTGAACCAGACGAGCCGCTGCCGATACCGCATACCGAGCGATAAAAATCTGACCGGTTTGGGCTTTCCACTTCAGCTTAATCTTGATCTCCTTCAGGAACCTCTTGTCCCGAAGCCAATATGAAAACTCGTGCTGCGATACCTTCCACTTCTCCATCAGCTCGGAGATTTCCAAAGGAGACTTTTCGTCAAAGAGGTCTTCGACAAATCCCATCATACGTCCTTGAATCGAACGAGAACCCATAGATTTCAAGACCTCCACTAAGCCAATAAGAACTATGCCACAAACGGCAATAAGTTCAATTAACCTCGGATAACTCAGCATAAGTCAGATTATCTCATAAAAGTTACACAACCACAAAACTATTATCAGTATCAAAAACCAACTTTCCCGCCGAACCGTCAGTGAACTTTTCCGCCGCAAAACTTTTCGCCGCTAAGACTTATGCCGAAAACTTGTGCCGAATCGCCGGGAGTTATTTTCTATGCCGCACGAAGGCAAGAGGGGGAAAACATTCGCCGAACGAATCCCTCATACATATAGGTGTAAAACGTTTGCCGAGTCCGAAGGAACGATGGAAAACGAGTGCCGAAATCCGAAGGGACGTTTATTTTTGAAAATCAAATTGCTACGGCTGTGCCGAGCGAAGGGACGGTGTAAAACGAGTGCCGAGTCAGAAGGGACGTTTATTTTTGAAAATCAAATTGCTACGGCTGTGCCGAGCGAAGGGACGGTGTAAAACGAGTGCCGAGTCAGAAGGGACGTTTATTTTTGAAAATCAAATTGCTACGGCAGGCTGCCTTCAGGCAGCCTGCCATTGCTGCCCTGTCGCACGGTCCATGGGTGCTCCGCAGGGCAGCATCTTCGCCTGGTCTCATCACTCGAGTACCGGCGTGCCGCCGATGACGGCGGCACGCCACTGTAAGCACGGCACACTTCGTTGGCAGATTGTAAGCACGGCACACTTCGTTGGTAGCGGTAGAGACCCTTCGATGGTTGCGTTGGTTGCGAGAGCACATGACATTCGATGGTATCGAAAGCACATGACATTCGTTGGTACGGTCTGCTGAAGTAGATGTGGAAAACTTGTTCAGAACCTGTGGACAAGTCCGAAGGACAGTCATTATTCGAAAATCGAAAATTGACAATTGAAAATTGCCAAATTGCTACGGCAGGCTGCCTTCCGGCAGCCTGCCACTGCTGCCCTGTCGCACGGTCCATGGGTGCTCCACAGGGCAGCATCTTCGCCTGGTCACATCACTCATTGGCGTGACCTCAATTGGTGCGGGGCAGCAACGTAGGTCAGGCTCCACATAATACGCCTGCAGCATCTCTGTCCACAGCTTTCCGCTGCCACTGGGAAAATACCCACCGTCATCTATGCTATACATCATAAAGATTTTGCCCCACTGGCTTAGGGAGGACCGACAGGCAACAGCCCTTGCTTGTTTTCTTGCACCTGTCATCGCGGGCACCAAGATTGCCATCAGCAGTGCGATAACAGTAATTACCACCAAAAGCTCTGTTAAGGTAAGCCCCGAAGGTCTGCGCACAACTATCGTCTTTCTTTTGCCAAGGCTACTGTGTACCTTCCAGCCAGCTTGCAGCAAAGATATCGAGGTCAATCACATTAATAACGTCATCGGATGGATTTGAGAGGTCGCAAACTGGGTTCCAGATGTGATCGCCCGAACGGATTCGCCAAACTGATGCCAGAACAGCAAAATCAAACAGGTCTACATCATAGTCTTTGTCGATGTCTCCGGGTTGAGGTATACTCTGATATAGATGCACCTTTCCGTCAGCGGCTCCGATAAGCAGGTCGAGATAGCCGTCGCCGGTCCAGTCACATACAAATGGCCTCGACCGCGGTGAGCCTGGAAGGTCAATCGCAACACCGTTCGCCTCGATAAACAAATATCCTGAGAAGTTCGGATCGCTATCGGTGCCTACGTTGCGGTAAAACAAGATTTGGCCTTCCGCGTTGCCCGTAATCAGGTCTTTCTTGCCATCCCGGTCAAGGTCAAGCACCACTGGGCTGGAACATAGAGAAGGTACCACCAGGTCTTGTCCGTTTTCCCGAACCAGGACTCCGGTTGGCCAAGACGTAAAGAATGAGGGGGGAATCGCACCGCCACAGCCGCAGTTCAGATAGACATGTATCTTGCCATCCTGTCCTCCTGAGATTAGGTCTTTCCGTCCATCGTTATCCCAGTCCACCAATGCAGGTGTAGCCTGTTCTCCTACATCCAGTTGATACATGTCCCACCAGGCCAATATCCCTTTCTCACCGCTGAAGACCGGGTTGCTGTCTGTGCCTGTATTCAGCAAGATTTTCACGGTCCCGTCGGCCAGACCTACCAGCAGATCCTTACGGGCGTCCCCATCCCACAGAACCACCCGTGGAAAGCAACCTACATCTGCTGAGCCAGGCCAGCTTCGGTCGGACCCTCGGACCTGCACATAGAAGTAATCCGAGAACCTGGGCTCGGATTCGGTTCCTACACTTAGATATACGCGCACCCTGGCGCTATGGTCTCTACCGCCTTCACCGATGAGCAAGTCCCCGAGACCATCGTTATTCCAGTCCACAAAGGATGGCACCGAGTGCCCAGGTACCTGGATGTCCACGCTGTTGGCTTGAACCAGCTTTTCAGCTCCAAGGTTAAGTGACATTCGATAGGCAAATACCGCATTTGAAGTCAATAACGATACTGGAAGTACCAATGCTATGAGCGCTTTATGTCTCGTCCTGCAACTGCACCTACATTTCTTTTCTTGTCGGGACATGTAAACATTCCCTCAGTTCGGTTGGATCCTGCTTAGCACCCTCGCAGTGAACCAGAACTATTGTGCCGCCTGCGACAAGATTGTCATAGCTGTCGTACAGGACAAGCCTTTGACCTGGGCATGGTGCGAATTGAGGCTGGTCAAACTCAACTATCATGCTGTTCTGGTTGACATCAACAACTCTACAAGGTTGAGGTTCACCATAGGAGCGAATTTTGCCAAATAGCTGCTTATTGGCAGCGAGGTCCTCTGGTATAAGAATATTGATCTGGTTTGCTGCCACAATCCGCGAACAGACCTCGTCTCTGGTGCCAAGCGCGACGGTGTTTGTGTAGGCATCTATCCTGCCCACATAAAGCGGCCTACCTCCAGCAAAGCCAACGCCTCTTCTTTGGCCCAGCGTATAATTTGCGATACCCTTATGGGTGCCTATCTTGTTGCCATGCATATCCATTAAGTCACCGCACTTGGCAGCCTCGGTAGCAATCAAGGCTGCTCGGTAATTGCTTTCTCCCGCAAAACATAATTCCATGCTTTCGGGTTTATCAGCGACAGTTAAGCTCAACTGAGCAGCGATAGAGCGGACCTCGTTTTTTGTTAGTTCACCTAAAGGAAGAACAAATTGTTCAAGTTTTTCCATGGTAATTCCGTAAAGAAAGTAGCTTTGGTCTTTCGCCTTATCTTTTGCCCGGCCCAAACGAACAGAGCCATTTGTTTTGCCCCGCACCAATTGTCCCACAGCGACAGGTCCGGCCTACTGCCGGGTGGAACCCGCAGCACACGTGCAATTGGTGCGGGGTGATAGTGACCTGTAGCCAGATAGCTGATCCGGAATTCTTCGCGCAAAAGATCCCACACCAGAGAAAATTTAACCAACGTATTGCAGTCAGCGCAAGGGTTCGGTGTTTCGCCTCTTGCGTAGGATTGACGGAATGGTTCTATTATAAGATGCTCGAAAGGCTCAGTCACATCAATAAAATAGTGTGGGATGTTCAGTTCACCGCAAACAAAGGCAGCATCCGCTCCGCAGCAGCCACGCCTACTTGTGTTAAGCGATACCGGAATCTTCATTGTAACACCGACCACATCCCAGCCATCATCTTTGAGCAAATGAGCAGTGACACTGCTGTCAACGCCGCCACTCATTAGCACAGCTATTTGCCTTGAATCCGATCTCTTGGGAGTCCACGATGAAAAAGTCGGCGGCAATAACTTGATATTCCATTTGCCACTCATCGTCACTTTCGAAAATCTCAGTAGAAAAGTTCTGTACTTAGATACCTCTCACCAGTATCAGGTAATACCACCACGACAAGCTTGTCCGTATTTGCTTTGCGCCGGGCCACTTTCACTGCCGCAGCCACGGCAGCGCCTGAGGATATCCCGGACAAAATACCCTCCTCCTTGGCCAAACGTTTGGCCATGTCGAACGCTTCCTTGTTTCCTATCGGAACAATCTCGTCAATGATCTCCACGTTCAAAATGTCCGGTACAAATCCAGCTCCTATTCCTTGGATCATGTGTGGGCACGGCCTGCCGCCTGAAAGTACAGCCGAAGCAGCAGGTTCAACAGCTACGATATTGACAGACGGCTTTCGAGACTTCAGTACTTCCCCAACACCGGTGATCGTCCCGCCGGTCCCCACCCCCGCGACAAAAATATCCACCAAGCCGTCTGTATCCTTCCAAATTTCCTCTGCGGTAGTTTCTCTGTGTATCTGTGGGTTCGCTGGATTTTCAAACTGCTGCGGCATAAAAGCACCATCAGTTTCTTTGAGAATCTGCTTAGCTCTGTCTACCGCGCCAGCCATCCCCTGCTCAGCAGGTGTGAGCACGAGCTCCGCACCAAACAGAGCTAATATCTTTCTGCGTTCGGTTGTCATGGACTCTGGCATGGTCAAGATGAGCTTGTAGCCTTTTGCTGCCGCAACCCACGCAAGGGCGATGCCGGTATTGCCGCTGGTTGGCTCGACGATAGTCATGCCGGGCTTGAGCTTACCTTGACGCTCTGCGTCCAACACCATGCTTACGCCGATGCGGTCCTTAATATTGCTGGCGGGGTTGAAGAACTCCAGTTTGCCCGCTATCCTGGCCTTACAATCCCGGGCGATTCTGTTAAGCCATACTAATGGCGTCCTGCCAATCAGTTCCGTCATATCACGTGCTATGTTCACCGGGCGAAACCTCCAAAATCATGGCTCACTCGATTCTCATGAGCCCTTTTCCGGCAAGGTCTTCAGATTTCAGAACGTGCTTTTGCTGTCGGGCTACCGCCGGCAATACCAGCGCGAAAGCGTACATTTGTTACCTCTGGTTGCCTCCGGAGATAAGTTGGTCATTACGGTAGATATACTCCTTGCCAGCAATGAGGTCTATGAGTATATCATCGTTTTCTAATCCGAGGTTCTTGTATGTGAACGTGCTTGATGGAATAGGTTTATTTATCCGCAGATTCTTAAATGTAGCGTTTTTTTCGTAATACGCTTGTCCATCTTTTCCTACAAAACGCTGAAAGGTTGTTCTACAAGGTACAAAAATGCCACCTATCAAATCATAGTCCAACGTTGCTTCTTGAACTCTAGTGCCCTGGACATCTGTAAATTCCACCAAAATTGGGTTATAGCCCTTAACACTCGAAAAGGTGACGGTTGTGAATATATTGTTTTGGCCAGATGGCTTCCTCGGTATTCGGACGCGATAGGTGGTACTGTCATTTTCAATGCATTGTTCAACCTTAAGGGTGTACCCGTCAACGCTATACTCCCCATGCTCACCGATGTATTTTAATATCTGAGCGAACAGTTCCCAAATATGTTCGGGAATTCCAAACAATGTTCTGGGGTCAAACACAGACGGCAGCTCGCATGGCGAACATTTTTTAGGCGCTTGTTCTTTGAAAGCTACCCGCCTTGCACTCCCATCATCGTCGCTTTTATTTGAGCTCAAATGGAGGAAGAATTCGGCAGTGACAATCGATATCATGTACCCCGGAGTTGATTTTGTGCCCAGAGCCTTTCCGGTCTCAAAGTTCCTATATTGTGCAGGCTTTTCCTGATCAGTCCTTGAGTATAAAAGACCCGCTTTGATATCTGCGCGGAATTGGATTTTAGCCTCTGTGGATTCGAGCACCTTTTCGGGTGTCATACCTGTGGCATCTGTATGCGCCTTGAAGATGCGCTGCGCTTCGGCGCCTTCATAGACCGTATATCGAATAACGTTTACCTCTCCTTGCCAGGTGTGAATCCGCTCATAATTACTGCGTGCCTGAGCTGATATCAGTTCCAAAATGCCCGGTATTTGCTCAGGTGACGCCGGGCGAAATTCGCTCGGTTCAGCATCAGCTATAGTGCAAACCATTCCCAGAATAGTCAGACAAGCACCTAATGTGTTCAATGAAATTTCCACTTTCATAATTCTCAGCTATCCTTCACAAACGTATGGTTACTTTTTCCGGCGCACTTTCACACAACAGTGGCCGCCTTTACTCTGGATTTCGATGACTTGCTGTCCCTGCTCGGCAAAGCTTGTAGGGACGTTTCTTACGGGCTCGCCTTCATCAAGAAGTATCTCAAGAATCTGCCCTACGTTGATCTTTTCGAGTTCCAGCTTTGCTTTGACAAAGTTCAACGGACATTCAACGCCCCTCAAATCAATAACGCGGTTGTTTGTTGCGGTCTTGCCTTCCGTCGCGGCTGGCCCGCCATACGTCTGGCGGGCTGGGGTGGTTTTCTGCGTAATTAGTTCGGCTTTAAACTTAAGATCAGCATCGAGCGAAAGGAAAAGCTCTTTTACTCGCTTTGCTAAATCGTCCACCTGTGGTGCTAAATCATCGATTGAGTCTCTCTCCCCCATACGCCAGTCGATTGCGTCCTCGAGCAGTTGCTGTGCTTGGGGTTTAATCCAGCCTGGCTCGATAAGAAGTTTGCTGAAGGCAGCAAATATCTCTCGGTCCTTTTTCGGCTCTTGGCCGAATATAATCAGCAGAGCTCTTGTCGTTGCCACAAGCGCTTCATAGAGATGCTTGCTCTTCTGGGCTTTTTCGCTGACATTTTTCGTGATTTGAATTCCATCCTTGGCTTCTTCGATATCCAGTTTAATAACATCCATCACGCCTGCACCGCATTCCCCAGGTCCTCTACCTGCCAGCGAAAAAGGTTGCTCCGAACCAAAATCATAATAGTAATCTTCCGGGATCCGCATAGAGGTAAAGTCGCCGTATTCCTGGACAAGATTCTTTAGCCGTTGCTTGTCAATTGCATTGGTCTTAAACGCTTCTGCCAGCATCTGAGGTATTCTTTTGGCTGGAACCACGCCAAGTCTCTCGGCGAGGCAGGTGCTACCTTCGATGGTTCTGGCTCCTGCCAAAACATCATAGCACGGCATAAGTTTGCCATTTACTCTTTTCGCTCTGCCCTCAAATCCTATATCAGCGACATAATGGTGGCCGCAGGAGTTGGGACAGCCGCTGATTTTGATTGTAGTGTCAGATTGATGGATGTTATTCTCAATGAGCTTCTCTGAAATTGCATCAGATAGACCTCTCGAAAGACACAGCCCCAGTTTGCACGTAGCAGCGCCAGTACAAGTAACAATTTTTGGTCTTTCATCATCAATTACATTAGCGCTAAGCTCCTCCAAGGCTGACTTAGTCTTTTCAATATTGTGCCGCGATACACCTGTAATAAGCAGATCCTGTGATTGAGTTGTTCGAACCAAACCCCGACCAAATTCTTCAGCAACCCGTCCGACTCTGATAAGGTCATCTGCAAATATATCCCCCAGGTTCAGGGTAAGTTTTATTGTAAATAACCCATGCGTCTTTTCAGGCAGTATATAGTTGTTAGACAATATCTGATTATTTTTGCTATCGAGCGAAAGTTCGGGGATTTTAAAGTTCGAGGCTATGTCCTTTATAGCCGGGATGTGGTCTTTGAGTCTCTGGCCGTGGAGATTCTCACGCTCAGTTTTGTATAGCTTCACGAATTCTTGTGCTCCAAGCCGTGCGACCACATATCGTAGTCTTGCTTTATGCTTGTTTGACCTGTCACCATATTTATCAAAAATTCTTTTGATGGCTTCAGCAACTTCTAAGAACTCACTGTCAGTGACAAACTCTTCAACTTTCACTGCCACAGCAGGATTTGGCCCCAGGCCGCCGCCAGCATAAACTGAAAAACCTTTAATTCTTTCCTTTGGATGCGCGAAAAACCCAAGGTCAGCTACTGAGGCAAACGCACAATCGTCTGAGCAGCCTGAGAAAGCTATCTTGTATTTTCTCGGAAGATTATAAGAGCTTGTGAATTGCAGGAGATATTCAGCAGCGCAAATTGCATAAGGCGCAACGTCAAACTCTTCTTTAGGACATACCCCGGCGCGTGGGCATGCGGTGACATTGCGAACGGTGTTGCCTCCACCACCGCGCGATGAAAGCCCTACTTCAAGCAGCCCTTCCAAAACGTCGGGAGTATCCTCGATTTCGACCTGATGAATTTGAATGTCCTGTCTGGTTGTGATGTGAACGACCCCATTGCCATAAGTCTTGCTCAGTTGGGCAATTCGTTCCAATTGGTAAGGCAGTACCAGGCCGGCACCTATACGCACTCTAACCATATATTTTCCGTCAGTCCTTTGTTCGTAGACACCCATAGGAACCCGGTACGCGCGAAAAGCTACCGGCGAAGTCTGGCCTCGAAGAAATTTCTCAACCTGACCTCGGTAGGCAAGAGTGTCCTGTTTGACACTTTCCGGAATATGTAAGATAGGCTGTTGCACTCTGTACATCTTCACTCTTTCATGATTGTTGCCGGCATTTTCGTTTCAAAACTGTCTTCACTGGGTTAGTCAATTTTCAATTGTCAATTTACAATTGCCTCGCAACGATGCCCACATGCGAGAAATTCGCTCCCTGATAGCCGGTTGTCACCTTCTCGATAGCGTCACAAAGTGGCCCACAGTCGAGGTCTTGGAACAGCAAGTCCCCAGGCTGAAGAACAAAACCGTGGTTCTGTTTGAAGGTACTCCGGTGACACCCGTTGAGCAGCACTGCGATCAAAATTAGCAATAGAGTCAGCTTACTGAAACGCATGAAGATTCCTCTAATAAGCCTTACTGCTTCAAAATCCTCACCGACACCTCCGTCACATTGCCATTTTCTATAAGAAAACCTTTCACAGCAGGATGCATACGGTTTGCCAGAGAAACGATCACGTACATCACGTCCGGCGTCAGGGCCAGGCGAATATCCTCAGCCGAAGGCCTGGCAGGTGTAACAGAATGGCTGTGATATATAGCTAGCATCTCAAGACCGGCTGAGCGAATATCTTTAACCACTGCAAACTGCTCTTTTGGTTCCATCATAAAGTGGTCGCTGCTTCGGTCAACATTTGTCATCTTGTAGAGCTTTTCAACTGTTCCGTCAGTGCCGGCAAGAATACCGCAGGCCTCAATCGGAGCTTCGGCTTGGGCCTGTTCCAGCATTTGTTCAAAAATCTTTCTTGGAATCTCCAATTTTAACATTTACAGTCCTTTAGGTTGCAAACTACCGGTTGCTCTTGGTTCTGAAGTTCAGTTATTTGTAGATTTTCGCCGCACAAAGGACAATCCGGATTACGATTGAGCCTTACCTTGCGAAACTGCATGGTCAACGCGTTATAAGTCAGAAGGGTATTAGTCAACAGGTCGCCAATGCCCAGCAGGTATTTTATCGCTTCAGTTGCCTGCAGCGAACCTATCACCCCAGCCAGTACGCCCAGTACGCCTGCCTGCGAACAGGACGGCACTACGCCTGCAGGCGGCGGAGCGCCAAAAATGCAACGATAGCAGGTGGTTTTACCAGGCAGCACCGTCATCAACTGGCCATCAAATCGAAGAATCCCTGCGTGCGAAAAAGGCACATTCTCAAAATAACAGGCATCATTGATGAGAAATTTGGCAGGGAAATTATCTGTGCCATCGATAGCAAAATCATACTGTTTTATAATCTCCGATATATTTTCACCACTTACTTTAGTCTGATGAGTTCGGACAGTAACATCAGGGTTTATCGCGCGTATTTTAGCTCGGGCGGAAATAACTTTTTCGGTGCCGAGGTCGCCTGTATGGTGGATAATCTGCCTCTGAAGGTTGGTCAAGTCAACCCTGTCATAGTCGACAATGCCAATTGTCCCGATCCCTGCTGCAGCTAAGTATAACGCTGCCGGTGCACCCAATCCGCCCGCACCGATAATCAGTACCTTGGAAGAAAGCAGCTTTTCTTGTCCTGCTCCACCGACTTGTTCAAGGATTATTTGGCGACTGTAACGTTCTACTTGTTTGTCAGTTAGCGCCACGCCCACCTCCCATAAAGTACAGAAACTCCACCCTGTCGTTGTCTCTGAGTGTGGTTGTCTCAAAATCCGCTCTTCTTAAGATTTTGCCGTTGAGTTCAACGGACACCATGTCTGGCATTTTTACGTTTTGTTCGACCAAAAGCTGGCTTACAGTTAGGCCTTCACTGACACTGGTATCTTTGCCGTTCACAATAAGTTTCATTTTTCGACCTCAAAAGCCTTTTCTATCGCCTGTTCAAAATCACTTCGGATATCCTCAAAATCTTCGATGCCCACCGAAACCCGAATCATATCTGGTAATCAAGTAATGGTCTTGTGTGAATACCACACTCACCGCCGCATTTACTTGTCCCGATCCATCTGCCCGCTCGCTCATCAGCTCCTTGTGCTATTGTTGTGCACGGCCAGCAGCCAAGCGACCTGTACCCCTTGCCATAGAGCGGATTAACATGCACCCTGTTCAAAGCCAAATATTGCCACACCTCGCGCTCATGCCAGATCAGTATGGGATTGAGTTTGATAAGGCCTTTATCACGCTCTTCAATCTCTTTAAATTCCGTTCTTGTTCTACCCTCAGTACATCGAAGACCTGTTACCCAGCAGCGAACACCCATTTCCTGGATAGCCTGCCGCGTCGGTTTGACTTTAAGAATCTCACAGCAACGATCTGGGTCAGTCTCATAGAGCCTGTCGGGAATTTCTTCATCGTTGCTGAACACCCTTAGCTCAGGGTACCTGGCCACTTGCTCTGCCATAAACTTTTTTGTCTCTGGTGGCTTAAACCTTGTGGTTACAATGAAACCTCGAATGTTTGGACTTACGCGTTTGGCCAGGTGCCAGACAGCACAGGAATCCTTTCCAAGACTATTGGCAACCACAAGTCCGTCACTAAATTCATCGTAGGCATCGCCAATCAACCTAAGGGAACGTTCGACCTTCTCCGCAAAATTCAGCTTTTCAACAAGCTCTGTGACATTTTCCGTAACTTGTTGTGTTAGCATAATTCTAAATCTCCTCATGATTTCATTACTTGTGCTTATATTTGATATTCTGGCGACTTTGATTTGCCAAAGCTTATGCGATTCCATAGCCGTTCATGGACATAAAAAGCCCCGATTTTAATCCCCGTGTCTAATAGGCCTATCCCGGCAGACAGACTAATATCGCGGCTAAGAATCCAGGCAACTACAAAAGTTACTAAACTTCCGCCTACCCGCCACGTTATGGCCTTGGCTATGCTTCTGTAATGTGACTCCATAATGTTCACTCAGCCATAAGGAAGTATTCCTATCAATATAGTAGGATAATAATCGAAAATAATAATTCTGCTCCGTTACTATATTGAATAATTGAGAATCGAGCGTGTTTTTTGCCCCTTTTCATATTCAATAAGTTCTGCGAATGTTGTGTTGTTACAAACGTCTGACATCGCGCTATTGACATTCTTCCACAGTTGCTCAAACGCATAATCCCCATAAAAAAACCTGCCCTTGTTGGTATTTCTTTGGTTGTCGTTGTCCCAAGAAAAAGGTCCCTGCATATGGCGAATAACCTCGCCAACGGTTAAATCCTCGGCTGGCCGTGCCAACATATAGCCGCCTTCACTACCCCGGTACGATTCAACAAAACCACCGTGTCGTAGTTCATTTAATATGACCTCCAGAAACCTAGGCGGTATATTTTGAGCGCCGGCGATCTCATATATTTTCACCGGCTGGCCGGGATCTCGCAATGCAAGCTCAAATACCGCCCTTAGAGCATATTGGCATTTTTTAGGTATTTTCATAATAATTGGTATCCTCATTTTTTCAATCGAGATACTGATATAGTTTACCAACAAAAAATCTTGCTGTCCAGAAAATTTTTTGTTACCTCTTAAAATTGAATAAGTTTAGGTAGTCATGCGATGTCCAAAAATAAACGATAAGTTATTGTCATATAAAGAGTAAGACTTCTTGAGGTAGTACCATGAATGTAAATTTTCAGTGAACCCATCTACCGCAGGTGATTACAGCAACTTGCAAAGCTCCTTGCGGAATTGTTTGTGGATAGGATACAGGAAGATGTCTTTGACGGGGAGCAAGTAGTGGTTTTGTCGATCCAACTTTCCACATCCTTTGGTTTGCCCAACCCAGATCCAATTGGCGGCGCGGTAGCAGGTGCCACGAAAGCGACCCTGTTCGACAAAGGTCTCCAAAAGAACAGGCCGATAGCTGTAGCGGTCTTGCCAATCATTCGGCAATTGTCTGACGATCCCGCCGAGAATCCCAGACGCAAGGTTGTGACAGCTAACCCATAGAGGAATAAGGAAACGTGCATTGTTAACGATGAGATGGAGATTCTGTTGGCGTTGTTGTACCGTCCAACCGATAAACCGATCGCGTGGGGCCAGAGCCCAGGCGGCCCCGAAAACCTAACGCAGCCAGAAGATCAGGGCCACTGAAGACCAGGTAGCGAATCTGTGCTCCTGCCAATGGCTTGTAACCCAGGTAATGATAACGCTCGATCAATCGTTCCAGACAGAGGAGTCATTAGCAGTATCTACGGGGCGGAACACGAGTTTATCCAAGGCGCCATTGGGAACCGATATTGGTTCTTTCGGATCGGACGCCGCTGTCAATCCAGGACAATGACACCCGTTGCCTTTTTGTGGCTGTGGTAAGCTAAGAAAGACCGTCCCGCTCCATTCGCAACATGGCCAGCCGGCAGGACATTTCTTTGCGGCGACCATCCGGGCGAAGCCAGCGTAGTTGATCGCAAACCAGCCGAGGTAGCTGGGCGCGGTTGCGTTGGAGACCAGATGCGATCAGATCGCGGATTTGGGTGATCTGTTCGGCAGTAAATATACGGCCACAGTAGCGATAAGTAGTGTTGGCAGGATAGATGCTCATGGGGGCAACCTCGGATAACGCCATGACCTTTTTTTCTGCAGACAGGTAAAGAACACTATGGGTTTACCGAATGTTTACTCCAAAAATGAGCAAAAATGCGCAGAAATTGACAAAAATGTGGCGTTTTGAGCAGAAATGATCAAGAAATGCGCACTTGTTGACAAAAAATTTCAAGACATTTCCGGTTGTCGATCTCCGCTTTGTTTTTCGGCCGGTTTTTGATCTTGACAAAGCTGGTGATTTGTGTCTCCGTTCACGAGTAAAATGACTCTGGCGAAGAAATAGAGCGGAAAAAGTGTTGTGCTGATGTCCCCAAAGGAATAGAATGCCGGCGCTTCCCAATTGAGAAAGTCACACAACCTGCAGGGCTTCTTCGAGGGGCTTCAATGGGCCCAAGTGAGTGAGAGCACTGCACAGCTTGAAGATCTTAGCATCGAGTCCTGCGGACCGTTTGGCCAAGTCGAGACAGGCGCGGGCGATATTTGGGGGAAGTGCGCCTTTACCTTCCTGTTCATAGAGTCCGCAAGCAACTGTCATGTGTTCCCTTGCTCGCTGAGCTTTTCCGTACCTCGCTTCCCAAGTGCAAGCCAGACAGTATGTGTCAGGATCATCAGAAGTCTCCTTCATTAGCATATCCAAAATGTGCTTGGCTTGTTCTGCTGCACCGAGATTTAGGAGCGTGAGTAGCAGCTTCCTTCTTATCTTGCTGTTCTTCTCGCAGCGCTGATTTATACTTTTCACTAACTGTTGTCTTTGTGGCTCGTTCCATGCTATTGGGGCGACGGAAGTCAACAGTGTCCACGATATAGAGTGACTTAAGGGGTCTAATTCAATAGACCGTAGTCGGAATTCGCCAAGATCACATAAACTCAGGTTTTTGGCGAGATTGTTCAAGAACTCTCTTGCCAAATCTTCAAGCCCGTCTGCTTGGCCACAGGAGACCCTCAGAAGGATTTTTTTAGCTTGCTCAACCAAGACGTGATCGAACCTGGTTCCACTGCCAACCGCAGAAGTTAAGAGAAGGAATAAACGGAATGGCGTATCTGGAGTCACCCATGTTCTGCAAAGAAAGCCTGTAAGGACTTTCATTTCGATTGTCAAGTCTTGCGTGCTGCCCGAAAGAGTATAGGCTAATCCAAGTGCCGTGTCCTCAACAACGCGCGGAGAGTCTCTAAGAAAGTTTGTAACTTGGCGTGTTACTTCTGTGAGCTTTTCTGGACCTACCCAGTCCCTCGCAAAAGCAAGAATTTTTTGCCATATGGTATTAGCTTTACCTTTATCTTGCGGAATGACACCGAGAGCATCAGCATACTTAAGGGCCTGATCTAATGAGGTTTTATGATAAGCATCTTGGAGCTCACTAATCCTACAGCGCAATGTAATGTCGAAAATTCACTTTTCTTGGATAAAATTCGAAGCACGAAATCCGAAATTCGAAACAATATCGAATGTTCAAAATACGAATTTCCAAAACGCAAATGCTTGATG
>Ga0315312_1001347_pt1 | contig 19537 bp, 35 predicted proteins | sample TDP7_MG_FD_203629 | JGI IMG/M metagenome (GOLD analysis project Ga0315312, IMG submission 203629) | Freshwater sediment microbial communities from Lake Towuti, South Sulawesi, Indonesia - TDP7 | ecosystem: Environmental > Aquatic > Freshwater > Lake > Sediment | place: Indonesia: South Sulawesi... | reverse complement strand
AGCCAGTTAAGCCAGCGAATCTTCAACCACAACCTTTATCCTTTTTTTTCTCTTATCCTATTGAGTGGTGACTCTAATGGCTGCACGAGTAGGAAGAAATCAGTATTGGCGACGAAAGAAGTATGAGGCTAAGATTGATGGGTCGGTTGCTGAGACTCGCTTTGATGCTTTGGGAATAAATGCTGTGGGATACCCTAAAAAATTACATGAGACTATGCAGGGAATATTGGTTCCGGCAGAGGAATACTTTAAAACTCAGATTCTTGAGCCTTTGGGGATCAGCACGAATGAGATTCCGTTTTATTTGGATGCTGGACGTGAGTTCTGTCGTATCTGTCGCAACTTCATAAGTCTAAGTAGACAGAATGAATGTTACAACACTTATCTAAGATGGTTACAGAAGGGCTTGAACAACAACGCTCTTGTCTTGATGGCTAACTATTGTGGCTGTGATTTATGGGCTTACTATCAGTATTAGCCTATTCCATTAACTCTCCCTTCAACATTCTCTCAACCAAAACCTTACTCGCTCTGGTCCTTCTGAATCTAATATATGTTTGATCTAACGCTAAAGGAATCCCATACATCACATGCCCAAGTTGACTTATACGGATGAAGTAGTCTGCATCAGCATTCACAACCGTATGCTCCGCAAATTTGCCTACTTCTTCTATGAGTGTTCGTCTAAACATGGGTTCACACCAATCAATCATGTTAGCAGCACAAGAATAGTTAGCGCCCCCTAACAAGCCAACTGCACTTCCGTATTCTCCAATGATCTGTAGCATTCCAGAGACTACTTGTGCTTGTGGATGCGTGTCTAAGAAATTGGCTAGGAGTTGTAACTTGTCTTCCATCATTATTATGTCGTCACACGTCACAACAACGTAGGGTTCATTCTGTGACAGTTCAAATAAGGCTTTGTTAGTGACTATGCAAGTGTAGTGTTTCTCAAGCCTCAGCCTATCCTCAGCAACCGTATGATCCACTACTATGCGCCTGTCATCCTTCACGAATCGTAAGTATATTTCATACATACGTTGCCAATGATGTTCACTGCTGTTGTCCATGATGTAGAGGCGCCAATCCTTCAAAGTCTGATGCTGAACACTTTTTATGGCTTGTTGCACCATGAGTGGACGGTTGAAACTTGGCATAATCACTTGAACTTTAGGCAGGAACAAAACCCCATTTCCTTTTAAAGTAGGCTCTGTTACGCTCAAAATACACTTGTTGAGTTCCCTGTTCAAAAGGCGTCATACCTTCATTAATAGTTCTACTCTTAAAATGGTTGAACCCCGCGGCCAAAACCATACAACTCTTCAAACCATCTCGAAAAACTCTAGTGTGATAGTCATTGTCTTCAAAATAGGCGCCTTCAAAATTCTCGTCAAAAAACCCTATCTTCTCAATACATGTGCGAGTTATCAAGCATGCTGAAAAATCGCATACATGGTCAACAACTTTATCTATTACTGGTTGACGTGGAACTCTGTCAACCCCGCTCACGATTACATATTCTGGATGCTCCTCAACAAACTTAACGAGAACATCAACGCAGTAATCTTCAAAAACTATGTCGTTGTTTATGACGAAAGCGTATTTGAACTCTGGGTCTTGCATCGCTCTTTTCAGTCCCATGTTCCACGCTTTTGCTAGGCTGATGCGCTGTTTGTTGCGAATATGAATTTGATTAGGAAATTTAGATAAGTCATCTAGGAGTTGGAGAGTGCCATCCGTTGAAGCGTTGTCTACTATGATAATGTTGTGTGGAATCTTACTTTTGATGCTTCCTAAAGTCATTTGAGTATACTTTAAGCAGTTTAACGTAACCATGACAAGATACAGTTTCATACTTAAAATATAAGAAGAGACAATAATTAAAGGGTAAGGGAGAAACTGAAATGCAAGACAATCCTCAAATGGACAATCATTGGTATGCTCGACTCTACAATGACCCATTAATTGAGGCTGATGTTGAACTTGAAGATTTTGTTGTCATAGGAAAAGATGGGAGTCATCCAGCAGTTAGACGCACAAGAATAGGGAAAGGAACCCACATCTTAACGGGAGCCACAATCTATAACGGATGCTATATCGGAAGAAACTGTGTCATAGCAGACTATGCGGGTATCCGTGAAAACTGCATTATTGGAGATGAAACAGTTATTGGAAGACACGTATGCGTAGAAGACAACACAAGAATTGGCATGGGCTGTCTAATTCAAACTCAAAGCCATGTTACAGCAAACACCATAATCGGAGACTACGTATTCTTTGGCGCTCATGTCGTAACCACAAATGATAACATAATGTTTCATCCTAGACACTTGAGAACCGGCATCAAGAAAGAGTTGAGGCTTGTAGGACCAATAATTAAAAGGGGTGTAAGAATCGCTAGTGGAGCCATCATTTTACCAGCACTTAAGATTGGAGAAGAGGCTGTGGTTGGTGCTGGCGCCATTGTCACTCGTGACGTTCCAGCCTTCACAGTTGTTTATGGAGTTCCCGCAAGACAAATTAGAAGAGTCTCTGAAGATGAGTTGTTGCAGATACATAGGTGTTATGAACCATGAGACTAGGTCTAATCACTATGGTTAATGTGCCATCCTTCATGAATCAAGCAGTCCTCATCAGAAAAGCGGCTGTGGAAGCAGGCTACGAAGTTGAATTAATGAACACTAGCGAGGCTATTCAACGCCCTAAACAATGGTATGATAAAGGCATAGCCCTAGTTCCATTGTGGATGAGGTATGTTTATGATGCTAGTAGGCTTTTAGCGCCGTGGTTCAGTCGCTCCCACATACTTTACGGTCCAGTTGACGGACCATTTAAAACAAACTTGAACCTTTTTGGTGTGATGCAGCAGATGCGTATTGTTGTTCCCTCTGAATTTTGTAGAAAATGCCTTCAAAGAAATGGTTTATCTGTGTTTGATGTTGTTCCACACGGCATAAACCATGAAGACTTCAAGTTTGAAGACATCCCTAAGTATGGGCGCCTAAGACAGTTGAGAGAGAAGTATCCCAACCGTAAGATTTTGTTCAGCAACTTGAATCCACTACATAGAAAAGGGTTTCCACACCTCAAGAAAGCACTTGAAATCTTACACAAGAAGATTCCAGACAAATACATCTTCATCTTACACACTGGGTTGACTACTGCTAAGAAGTTTGAGCCAACCATTGAGAAGGTTCCAAATCTAATCATTGAAGATCAGTATGGCAAGTTGCCTTTCCGTGCCATAGCAGAAAAAACCGTTTCATGCGACATCTACGTTCACCCAGCACTGCTCGAAGGCTTTGGTGAACCCATCTTAGAGGCTATGGCAGCAAAACGCACCATAGTTTGTTTAGATGCCCCCGCCATGAATGAACTTGTCAGTGAAAAAGAGGCTTTTCTGTTTCCCTTTAAAGAGTTAAGAGAGGAAGAATGGGATAACGGCGCTATAGCGCAACTCTATGATTATGATCCTAATGATTTGGCTGAGGCTATGCAACATGCAGTGGAAGATGAAGGAGAAAGTCTTGAAAAGGCTGAGAAAGCATACGAAAAATCGTTGATGTATGATTACCGTAAAGTCTATTCTAAACTTGTAGCCTATTAACTTCTTTGTATGCCCGTTAAGAAGAGTAAGCCACGACGTAGCACAACACTACGTCGCACAACAAAGTATAGTGAGACCTATCGCTCTAAGACTGTTCCTTTATGGTTCAAGAAAGTAGCGCCGAAAATGGCGGGTCTGCTAGAAGACTGGTTGACTAATCAAGATGAACTGGAGAAGCAGATATTTGCTCAGTTAGATGCTGATGGAATCAGTGGAGAACAACAAGTCTATTACGCCGCTTTTGCTAGGCGCCTATTCGCCACTTGCCTAAGATTTTATGGTCAAACCTATGCCAAAGAAAAACAGTCATTGAAAACAGAGTTCACACTCAGAGGCTTAGACCCTTCTGAACTAGAAACTATAATAGACATCTGCGACGATAAGTGTAAATTGGTGAGAGGCATCGTGGTTACACTTCAAGACATAGAAGACAAACTTGACAATGCCACATGGGGATTAGCAGCAATCAAAGCCTTAATAGATGCGCTTGAAGGAAAACTAGACGACCCAACAACAGGGTTAGCAGCCATTAAAACATTAATAGATGCAGTTGAGGCTAAACTAGATGATGCTAGTCATGGTTTGAGCGCTCTGAAAACGCTGATAGATGCTATCGAGGCTAAACTAGACAATGCCACATACGGTTTAGCGGCTTTGAAAGGATTAATAGATGATTTGGAAGCGAAACTTGATGATGGCACAAATGGGTTAGCAGCAATCAAAACAGCAGTAGACGCTATAGAAACTAAACTTGATGACCCTACTTATGGTCTCAGCGCTTTGAACACTGACTTAGACACTATCATAACCTACGTTGATGAAGTTGAAGGAATCTTAAAACACGCGACTTATGGGTTAAGTGCCATTCACACAGACATTGCAGCATTAGAAACAAAACTTGACCGACATAAACAATGTATAATTTTCCTCGGTAATGTACTTCCTGTTGTGGACTTGCCAGCAGCACCAACAGACATTAACCTTCCTGACATGACGTTAAATGAGTTACCAGCAGGCGCTACAGTTGATTTAGCTTTAGTCTTTCTGATTGTTAGGGCGATTGAAAATACTAATGCTGGGGGCGCCAATGCGATAGAAGGCATGCAGTATATTAGGATTAAAAAGTCTACTGGAGTGTGGGGTGTGGATGACATCGCAGCCGTGCTACTCACAGATAATATGTGGACTGTGGCAGCCTCAACTCGTGAATTTGGCGATGTTGTTGGGGGTCATTGGTCACTTAATGTCTCCTCTGTAGTAAATGCCAACGCTACCTACAACCTAAGATTTGAAGACGCTAATGTTGACTTTGATTTTTTAAGGTTAAATGATGTGCAAGTCTTGATTAAAGTGTGGTATCATTAGTTTTGAGGTGTCTAAGATGTGGATTCCATTGAGACGCACTCGAACTAGCATCCATTTTTATGATAGTGAAAACCCTAAGAAGTGTCGTGCCATCATTTTTCAAGACCCTTTGAATGATCCTACAAGCACTTTCTACGCTGAAAGCATCAGTGAGTATATTTGGCGTAACGGTCACAGTTACCCCCCAGTAGAGTTTGAGAGTAAAGGTTTAGGGGGATACCCCACGATTGGTCAACGACTTGGAGATATTGAAGGGGTTATGCTTCTTCCTAATGCTGATGGAGACAGAAAAGAGTGGGATGAGCCTGTGGGCACTCACTACACGGAAGTTGACGAGCCATCAACCGATGAAGATTTAACTTACATTAGAGCATATACGAGCACTCGGAGAGACCTTTTTCATCTTCAAGATATGGCTGGTGACTACACTTTTGACCACCTTACCGTAACATCAAGGTGTAGAACTGAGTCTGGAACTAGGTGGATTAGAAACAGAATTAAAACATATGGCACCGAGTATACGTTACCTGTTGAGACAGTTGCGACTGCTTGGCAACCTGTTCAAGATGTTTTGAACACTAACCCTAAAACTGGGTTGGCATGGACTCTGGGTGAAGTAAACGCTTTACAAGTTGGTCCAGAGGCAGTATTAAGCGCAAACTATGCTAGATGCACAAAAGTTGACGTTATAGCTTACTACAACCTCTACGATATGTATAGAGGGTACATTTCATTTGATACTTCTGCTCTGCCTGATGGTGCAACTATTACTGGTGCCACCTTATACCTAGCCATTGCATTTGATTTTAGCACTCAAGATTTTGACATGCACTTCTACAGTGGAGTTGACCAATGGACGAATGCGGCGACTTTGGATTGGACCGATTGCGCCGTTGATGAGGGCGTGTTCTTTAACACCGCTGGAAAAGCCTTAAACACTTATTACAGCCACAGCGTCTTAATATCAAGCATAAGTAAAACTGGGCGGACGCAGTTCCGTTTAACAACAGACCGTGAAGGCACTAAACCAACCACAGACGAATATGTGCAACTTCATCCTTGGAATGGAACTCATCCACCCTACTTAGTCGTTGATTACACTGTTCCAGCACCAGCATTGAAGGCTGGGCTACATCCTTCAAAACCCTTATCATTAATTATTGATGAGTAAGATTTGTTATGGTTAGGAAGCGTGGGGTAGCCCGAAAAAGTTTCAGTCACCGCCGAGTTCGTAGAGTGGAGAAGTATAATCATCATGTTGTTCCTAGACGCTTCAAAATCTATTTGCCACGTATGAGTGACTTGTTAGAGGAAGAGTTACCGCCATGTGTCTTGTGTGAAGAACCCACCATGGCGTTGTTACTGTCGTTAGGTGTGCCAACGGATGAGTGGCAGTATTATTTAGGCTTCATGAAACGCATGATAGACTTGTATTTAACCTTCACTTCTGAAACTCTGCAGATGGAGAAGGACAGCCTCATAGCAGAATATGTTTATAGAGGAAAAGACAAAGATGTGTTAGAGCAAGTGCAGATTCAAGTAGAAATCTGTCTTGGTGTGAGGGTTCCAGAATTGGAAGAAGGCAACTTTAGCAGTTACAGTATAATCGCATCTTTTGATGATGCAGATTCATTTGCGGGTATGCGATCTCAAGACGGAATATTCAATGGAAACGAAGAAAAAATAACTATCATAGACACTGAAAACATGATTGTTAAAACCTATGACATTCCTTCATTAACTTTAGGTGCCGCATTGTTCAATGATATTACAGAGTTTGATGGTGACGGTGGAAACCCACACTACCATAAAAAAAGCATTTATGGAACCTACCTAGTGTTATCCGCTACTGATGGAGTGTCAACTGAAATAGATCGAATACGAATCTTCAAGAATGGCGCTCAACTTCAAACATTAACCTATGCAGACTTGGGGTTAGACGACAACAGCATATACAACATGGCTATCTCACCAACAGGAAAATATATTATAGTTAGTGGTCGTAGAACTGCATCTGGAAATTTGGGATGGGTTTTGTTAGAGGGTAGTTGAATGAGTGAAGCGGAGAAAGCAGCAAAAACCTTCGAGTTCATAAGACCAGAACCAACTAAAAAGAGGAGACACAGGTAAATGGCGCCTCAAATCCCACCTGGTCACATACCTATGGTTCTGTTGACTCCAGAACAGTATATGCGAATCAACAGCCTCAATCAACCCGTTTCTTTCACACCTTATTTTGCGACTGCATCTGTCGCTTCTAATTTAGGTGACATAGCAAAACTAGGCGCTCAACTGTTTCTACTTGAAAGAATGAGAACAGAGTTTATTCCATCTGCTATGAATCTGCCGATGCCAATATCCGAAACCGTAGTAGGTAAGAAAGGCGAGGAGTTACGGAAAGCAGTTTTTAATGAAGCCACTAAACAAGCGGATTATCTAGTGAGCGCGTGGAAAACTGGTATCCAAACTGGTTTAGGTGGTGGCTTTGCTTCAGCACAAGAACAATATTTGAACACTGGACAATTAATGTATGCTTATAGCACTCTACAATATCAAACAAGCGTTATACCTAGAATGCGTCGCTTCTGGATGAGTCAATACACGCCGCAGGTTCCAGATGCTTCTATGGCTTGGATTCTACTTCGCCGAGGCAAAATATCTGAGGCTGAGTTTAAGGAATACGCTAGAAATGATGGTTGGGATTCAAAAGGCGCAGATCTTCTTAAGAGTGTGTGGCTTCAAATTCCAAATGAAAGAGCAGCCTTCCGCATGAATAGGCGCAACGCCTTAACAGACAAAGAATATGATGAATTTATTAAGATGAATGGTTGGGATGAAGGTTGGGCTAGTAAACTCTATGCGATGTTTCAATGGTTGCCAAACGCACATGAAGGCTTTCGCCTTCTTAGAAGAGGAGCAATAACAAAGGCTCAAGAAGAATTTTTGTTTAGGGCGCAAGGGTTTGATGCTTTCTGGTATCCCAGCCTAAGAAGATTATGGGAGAGGATTCCTCTTCCACGAGACGCTTTCAACATGATGATGCGAAATGTCATCACTGAGAAAGACTTTGACAAGTATATTCAAGCTAATGAGTGGGAAATTGGTTCAGCGGAAAGACTGAAAACAATCTATCAAGATTTACCCAGCGAAAGAGAAGCATTCACCTTACTTAAACGTGGAAAAATAAGTAAAACCATCTTTGAGTTTCTAATGCGAGCTGAAGGATGGACGTCAGAATGGCGTGACCTTATGCCTAGCGCCTATGAGCGTATTCCACATCCTAGAGATGCTTTCAACGCTTTGATGCGTGGTGCCATAGATCGTAAGAAGTTTGATTTTTGGGTTGACGCAAATGAATGGCAAGAAGGCATGAGCGATTTTCTCTATCACATCTACGCTCGGATGCCTAGTTACCGTGAAGCCTTCTATATGTGGGCTAAAGGACTCATAACCTTAGCACAACGTGACTCGATGTATATGGCTAATGGCTTCGACAAAGAATATCATCAACTCCTTACAGACAACAACTACTACATACCCACAGTCTATGACTTAACCCGAATCGCCGACTATGTAGAAATAGATCGCATTTGGGCTATCAAAATCTTGAAGGAACGAGGGCTAAGAGACAACGACATAACCAAAATCATAGCCATGCTAAAGATACGCCCTCTCAGAGATGAGATCAGAAGGCAAATCACGCTTTGGGTTAAACGGTATCGGCTTGGATGGGCTACACCAACACAGTTAGAAGAGGCCTTACAAACATATTTAGAAGGCGGATACATTCAAGACACAGAGAAAACCCTCATCACAGAAGAGGCAGAACTGAACTATGAAGACGAGTTGATGGAAGAAAAAATAGACATTTACAGTTGGTATTTCAAAACGGCTGTCATTTCAGAAGAGGACTTGTTAGAAGACTTCTTAGACTTGGGAATCCGTGAAGAGAAGGCTAACTTGATGGTAGAGCTTTTAAAGGCTCAAGGTTACTATGGATACTATTAAGTGTAAAGGGGGTGATGTTGTGGCGAATAATCATAGGCTGTTGGCAGGCTTCTTTGTAGGCTTAACCTCTATCATACTCATTGGCGGTGGCGTCTACTCCACTATTCAAGGCGCTACTGAAACAGGCTTTGCCTTAATCGCTACTGGATCAACACCTTTAGGAACTATGCTAGGCTTCTTTGTTGGAGAGAACAACGAAGCCAAAAAACACGAGTAACCTACTCTTGAACCACTGCTATCTTAATGTTTTTTCCTAGACACATAGCGCATAGTTCAGTAGCACAGATTAATCCTTCAAGAAGGTTCTGGTCACTCTGATACTTCAAGAGTTTCCGTAGTTGACCCTTCACATCTTGGATGCTTAACTCTTGCTTGCCTTTCTTTGTGGGTTTATATAGAGTTTTCTGCATTTAGGACACCTATACAATTTAGCGCCTGTCAGATGTGAGGCTACCTCTTCTAAGGGTATACGCTTCTTTCTCTTTCCAGTAGAAGAGTAACGACACTCCAAACAAACTGGTTCACCCTTAAAAACACGCAACTTCCGACTAATCATAACATCACTATTGAGTCTGGACCTTAATTTGTTTCTGAAAATCCTTTAGGGCATCTAACACCGCTATTATGTCTCGTTGTGGTAGCCTAGTTTTCTTCTGAATGTAGAGGATTATGATGTCACGAGGCAACCCGACTTTCTGTAGTTGATCTAAGGCGCTAGCGATTTTGCCGCACTGCTCAAGCATTACCTCAGCAACAGTCTTACTCATGTTTTGTTTCCGCCTTCACAATTTGGCTAAGTTTAATCGCCTTCTCTAAATCTTCAGCAAGATTAAGTAGATGAGCAATATTTTGTTTGAAGTTGTTGGTGAATTGTGCTGTGATCTTTAGTTGATTCCACATGGGGCTATCACAACCGTCAAAGGTTACGGTAACTTCAACTTTGACCAAGACAATCCCTAATCCTTATAGGTGTCTAAGATTTTCTCTTTGATCTCCACACTCAGTTTATCGCCTTTCTTTAACCCTAACATTTTCGCAACTCTAGTAATGTCTATGTAAAGGGTCTTACCAGACTTAGCCACCTTGAAAATGTTGCTGATACCCAACTTTTCACGTCCTCTTTCAGACATGGTTTTAACCTTCCATTTTCAACCTAATTACATTTAAGCCTTATGAATCTTTCGTATAGAAGACATGAAAATAAAAAGAGTAGGGGTTTTATAGTGGTTTAGTCTAAGGGGTTTGTCTCTCAAGTAGTGGGTCTTTCTTTTTTGGATGTTGCTTCTGAGAGGCTGATCTGTGGATTTGAAAGGGTTACTGTTACTGCTTGTCCTACTGGGTAGCCTTCAAACAAGTCGGCGCTATCACTCTTGAAACTGAGTTTGTGTCCGGCACCAGTTGTTAGCACCAGTTCATACTAAGCCTTCCCTTCTGATCTGGTCCACTTGTGTGCCTTAACGAAAAATTCAAATGAAGTTCTCTTCATCGGTTGTCACCTCCCTCAAATCTTTTTTTAAAGGCTGTGGCGCATTTTTCAGCACATAGGTAAGGGTCTGGAATGCACTCTTGTATTTGTCCTTTGCGTCTGGGTCTTTCTACTATGTGCTGCATAGTCAAGTTGATGGTTACTGGTTTAATGACTGTTGCTGTTGCTCTCTGTCCTTCTATCCACGCTTCTATAAGGGCTTCTAACACATGACAAATTGATACTCCTCTGAACTTACACTCCTCTTTGAAGCGGCTCCAGAGTTCAGGATCAACTTTGAAAGACCCCCAGTTTGTTCGTTTAGAGTAACACTTTAGTGCACTTGTTTCTTGCATCTTACGACACCTTTTGTTTTGCGTGTAGAAGGGATTTTTATTCTCTGTTTGGTGAAAATAAAACTTTTATTGTCTATGGTTTTGTTGTGTTTGTTTAATTTTTTGTTGGAAGGAAAGTTTAAATAATTGTTTAACTAAGGTTTCTATGATGTAAGATGCGAACTGTTGCTGAAATCAAATATCAAATGGAAGCGGGAGAGAAGTTCATTAAGAAATATCCTCGTAGTATATTTGGCGATGACAATGTAAAAAACTTTGAGATATTTAAGAAAATTGTGGAGAAAGCCCAGAAAGGCGAAACATCAAACACTCTCTATTTCTTTATTAATGATGCCTACATTGATGAAGAAGAATATATGTTTGCTTCCCATGTTGTTGATTGGTTGTTTGAGGATGGCGACCCAATTTATACATAGGAGAGAGTGAGAGTTGGGTGAAAGTAAGGGTAAGCCTAAGACACTTGAGGATGTCATAAAGGAACTTGGTGAGGATGTTGTAGATTTCTTTAAGGTTGGTGAGCAGGATGGTGTTGTTATTTTGACTCCTAAAGAATGGTTGGGTTCAACTGTTTTCAGTGATGTTATCGCTAAGGTTCATGCCTTGGGTGGTGACTACATTAAGGGTGACAAGAAGGCTGGGATCACGGCGCATTTTGAGGTTCCACTGGAAGGCAAGGGGGGTAAGCCTATCAAGGTTGCGAAAGATCAGGCAAGACACATCTTGAATACTTTTAGAGCTGATGTAGAGGCGCTTGTTTCTAAGACGATTAAGGAACTTGAGGAGTTGACGAAATGATTGAAGAGTTTATAGCGCAGCATCCCCAACTAGTGTTGGGTTGGATTGTCGGGTTGTTTACTGGTATTGGTGTTTCTGCGTTGATTGTGAAGTGTGTTAGGTTGGTGAGTCGGTAAATGGTTTTGAAGAAGGAAGGAACCTTATTTCATAGGAAAGATGATAAATGGATACTCTACATTACTACTGACTTGGCTCGTGACAGTCAATTTCCATTTTCCGATTTGAAGCGTGGCGAAAAACTGAAGGTTGCCATTAACGTAAACACGGTTCAGAAAATTCTTATAGTCACGCCAGCAGAGTGAGAAAGGTTAGGGGCTAGATGCTTTTGGCACTGCGTAAGCCTCGCAGAGTTCTCGTCTCCAATCTCTTTCAAAACTCTAGTCCCCTAACCCTCATCATAATCTTGATAACTGTTATGATTCCTAAAACCTATACAACAGAGATTTTGCATCGGGACCCTAGATATGTTGAAACTGACATCACTAAGAAAATTAGTTGTCCAATTCTCGATAGTAACTTCTCAATTCAAGAGGAATGGCAATTCATACGTTTTTACAGTGGAGCCATATTACATTGTTCATACACTGACATGTTAATTGGCACAATCAAAGTCAGTGATAATGTAGTGTTCCAAGATTACATTGGTTTCTTCATAGGCGTTGGATGCCAATCTGATTTTGTGGCTGTTGGAATAGTTCAGAACACTTCAGGCATGTATGTTTACACTGACGGATTCATTAGAGGACAGTATTACTATCTTTGGGTGATGTTTGAATGTCTCCCAAATGAAACATACACTTTTGCTCTGGAAAGACTGAATGATTACGCTTATTATGTGTGGATTAATGGTGTCAAGGAATGCTTGTGGTTGACAAACACTGCTATTCCTCATGGGTATGAAGGAATTGGGGAAAGCGTTTCTTATGAGAACACACTTAACGGTGAGTTTCAGAACATGCAGTTCCAGTTAAACGGAGTAACTTACAACTGGGACAGCATAACTCCAGTCAGTGTCATGAAGTATCAAGTGCGCATCTTCGCTTCCTATTGGTATGAGTGTTACATCAATAATGGACATGCAGGCACATGGGCTTTACCAATAAGGTTGTATTAAGTTGAATAGAAGGGTAATCACGAAAATAATTGGAGTTACTCTCTTCATAGTTGGCATATCACATGCCTGCTTGTCGGGAATCGTGGCGTTGAACTCAGAATGGACTCCGCCGCCGAAACCAGAAGGCGTAATCTCATGGATGATTTTTCCAGACCCAGACTTTAAACTACACTGTTTCATAGATGGGTTTCGATGGAGCATCATCTTAATCCTAGTGGGTTGCCTTATCTTCTTTGTTAGTCGTTACCCACTATTTTTATAAGAGTTCCCCCCATCTTATTTGAGAGGAAACCTTATGGTTAGATCAGCATCAACCCGCACCAATAAATTCAATGCGAAATGGGATGGCAGCGTAGTCAACCAAAGAATCACAGAATACAAGTCTTACATGGTAGAGCAGATCAACGTTGCCTACGCCATTCAAGAACACATTGAAATGAAAGTCAAAGACTACCTAGAGCCTCTCGGCATGTATACTATACAGCAGCACCACTACATGAATTATGCTCAGAAGTTGTGGGCTTTAAGTCGCATGTTCACAGGTGAAACCCTGCGGATGGAAGCAGAATTAGAAGCCTCAAAATGGCTGCGCCGAGGTTGCAACCCAACACACCTAATAAGAATCGCCGCACTCATGGGTATAACCTTAGTAGCGTTCCCATAGGTGATAATGTGGCAACACAAGAATTTAGTTATGTGATGACTGTAACAATTCAGATTAAAGGCACAGCCAAAAAGAACACTGTCAGAGACGTCATACTCCAGAAACTGAATGAGGCTAAAACTGCTGGCAACATAGAACAAGCCGACTGGACCTTAACCGGCACTCCAACGCCTGAAGGCGGAAAAATCTGAGCAATCAACCTAAACCCTTCAAGACATGGCTAATACAGAAGTATGGCATCCACGAAGGCATGAGACGTTACCAAAATTGGCTAAAAACTGAGAGAAGTTGACCACTACGGAAAAAACCACACGAATAATTGGACACTTCAAAGAAACCCAAATCCTAGATCAAAGTGGCGACCCCATATCACTAGAAGAAGGAATAACAATCACATTAAAAGATAGCAACATAACACTAGAGATTCTCATAGTTCCCACACAACAAAAAAACCTCTACATAGGACACTACACCATCACCATAAGAGAACCCTAACAAATTTTTTGACAGAAAATCTGACAAGGAAAAACAACAACAAGAGGTGATGCTCCAAATGTTTAAGCGAGAAAACCCTAGACAAGAAGCACAACGACAAGTAACCACAGAAGCAACAGTAACAACCAACCTACTCACATGGCTAGCAATACATGGAAACCTATGCCTAGCCCTCAGACACCCAAAAAACTCAGGACCATCAAGACAATACATCATAAAATTCGTCAAAGAACTAGGACAAAAACTAGTAGAATGGAAAGTCATAACCCCCCAAGAACTACAAGCAACAGAACGCCTAGAACAAGAAGAAAGCCCACACGGATTCTAACACCACCACCAAATTACTAACAAACACGCCATCAATATAGAGTCTAACTACTAGAAGAATCTTCCATACCCATTAAAATAGAACATTAAGTTTTCAATAAACGGTGCATTCATGGGACTTACTGAGGCAGAAAAAGGCTACATAGCAGGATTCCTAGACGGAGAAGGATGCATAACAATAGTCCATAGCAAATCAAACCCATCAGGATGGCTACAAGTATCATTCACTAACACCAATAAATCAGTTTTAGACTGGATTCAGAAACGAACACAAGGTAAAGTCTACCTACTACATAAAGGGAAGGGAAACCAAAAACCCTCATATATTCTTCATACATGGGCACTACAAGCCAAAAACCTACTAAAACAACTTCTACCACACCTACAAATAAAACGAGAAGTAGCAGAACTCGCACTACAATGGCAAAACACCAAAACCTACGGACAACAAAAACAAAGAACCCTAACACTACACAAAGGCACATTCACAACAATCCCCCCACACATACTCAAACAACGCCAACACCTAGAAACCCAAATCCACACCCTAAACCACAGAGGAACAAAACCACAACAAACCTTCATCAAGATATAATCGTAAGATGACATATGTTAGATTGAATTCTCAAAGAGAAAGAAGAAGAAAAGAAAGAACAAAACAAATAAAGTAAGTAACTAGAATGTCATTATCGATTGTCTCTAAGCCTCAATGTTCATGTTTTCAAGCGTCAAACAGACTGTCAATTTGTCCCTAACGTTGACCTTAACCAATTCGGAAGTGTAGAGCAGTTGAACAGTTCTCCAGCAGTTTTGTTATGGTTTGGTTTGTGAGTTGTTTTTCAGATTGGGTTTTTGACAAGTTTTCAGACTTGTAGATGTGATCTACAGTTCTGTAGTTTGTCAAGTTGGTTGTAGTGGACTTTGTGAGTTGAATAGTTCCAGAAAAAGCAGAGGAGACACCGGTTCACAGTATGTTCCTAATAGGTTAGAAGTCAATGGTTTGTTTTTGTGTTGTTTGATGCTTTTGTGTGGGTGGTATAAAATTTTGTGGGGGGGCATTTTTGGGATGTGTATCGGTTGATGTTGTGGTGAGTGGTGCTAGTGGTGTCGTAAGAGAGAAAGGAGATGAACCTTAGAAACTTACGCTAGCACTCACTCGGGTTGTTGTTTCTACGAGGATTCTTATAGGGTTTTTGTTTGTGGTTTGTTGTGGTTTCTGATTTATTACGTTTTGCGATATGTTTAAATATTTGTTTAACTATAGGTTAGATAGGTGTCGTAAGAGATGACAAACATATATGAAAGAGTAAAATCAGGTGATGTGGCTCAGAGACAGATCGCTAGACGTCTTCTAGTGCAGAATTTTGGTGTGGTTCCTGCTTGCTGTTCCATTCTAAAAGGCGGTAAGGTTAGTTGTGAACGCTACAGAAATTTGACTAGGGCCCTTTGTTTGGAGTGTCAGAAGGATTTGCTGAGGTGTTTGAAGTGAATGGTGTTAAGGTTGCGTTTGGCTGTGTGCTGCTGGGCATTGTCTTTGTTGTCGGTGTCTATGTGGTTTGGCTTGTCATGTCGGGGGTGTTCTGAATGATGAGTGATTTCTACAAGAAAACATTGCGGAGTCTTTTGGATGCAGTGATCTTAGAGGCTATCGCTGAAAAACCTAATCACGGCTACAGTCTCATACTCTACATAAGAACTAGATTTGGAACTCTAGTAGGTCCTAGCACGCTTTACCCAGTGCTCAATGAATTGGAAAAGCAAGGATATGTCGTTAGTAAATGGAACTTTGAAAACGCTAGACCACAGAAACAATATCACATAACAGAAAAGGGAAAGACAGCGCTTAAGGATATGCGACTTGACATTGAAGTCTTAACTGCTCATGTTAGAGGTGTCTGAAAATGCAAAGGCGTAGATGTAGGCTTTGTTTAATGACGAAACAGAAAACACTCGTAGAGTTCATGGGAGTGAGAAAGGATGTGTCCAAGATGTCATCGTGACGGAACCATCAGGCTAAGTGAAGGCTTACTCTACTGCAAAAGATGTTCATGGAGCATGAGATTATGAATGCTGTGGAACATTGGGTTTATCGAAGTCAAACTCACGCTTTCATGTCAATGATTAAGCGCACTCCCGTTCAAGCACAATTTCTACAGATCGCTAAAGCAGAAGAACAAGTAGATCAAACAGAACATCAGCTTACCCTACTGTGTGCTTTGGCTCAGGGAAGACTCAGCATAGAACTTGCCTTAATCAAAGCGGCAGAACAGAAGAGCATGATGAAGTTCATAGGCTATGTTCGAGACTTGAACATGGTGAAAGCGCTAATTTGGAAGGTTGAGCAAGATGTCAAAAACACCAGATAACCTAACACTCTATCACATACTAGAATTAGAAGAGTTTGAAAGGCTAAGTCGAAAAGTGAAAAAGAAGAAAAAGGGAGGTGATGTTATGTCTGAGTTTGAGAAGATCAAGAAAGAACGTAGTGAAGAGAAAGTTCTGGAACCGCCTACGATTTGTCCTCTGTTGAGCATAGCAGCCCCAAAAGAAGACGAATGGAGCGATTGTGAAAAGGAACGGTGCTGGTGGTTTAATCGGAAACTCCAAAAATGCGTTTGGGTTCACATAGCAATATCATTGGCACAGATCGCCGACATGAGAGGCAGAGAAAACATACACGACTTAATCAAAAAACCCTAACTTTTTTCTTTTCCATAACCTTTTTATAGACTACACTTCTAAACATTCTATATGAAACGTAATCGAATGCAGTTACTCAAGGATGCCCTATTAGCCATAGACAAAAACCCTAAGAAATCCAGCATCTACTTTGACCTACGCACATCAGGACGCATGTATCAAGACATCTTTCAAGCACTACTAACCACCAACATGATAGAGTCATGTGAGGAAGGCTACCGAGTAACTGATAAAGGCAGAAGATTCATAGAAACAACAAACAAACTAGAAGAGATGATAAAATGAAGCAATACAAACAAATGATAACCCATGTCTATGTCTTCACTAATAACATGGTTGCAGTCTTCGACCAAAACGGTCAACAAATGCCGAAGTTTCAAGGAGAAAGAACCTTTAACTTAATGGACAAGATCAAGAACCGAATAAAGAGACAAGGAACAACAGTTTTGTGGAATCAGTGAAAGGAGAAAAAAAATTATGTGTGACCTTTGTAAGATCGTTGAATCAGCAAAGTTAGAGGGCGAAACAGAACAGAAGATTCATTACAGTGATGGCTTATGTGTCATAGCAGACAGTTTAGGCGACAAACCCACTGAAGACGGTTTTCAGCCTAAAGTAGTCGTTTATAAGCAACATTTGATGGAGCCACTCCCCCCTATACGAGAAGCCATAATCAACACAGCAAAACGCTTATTCAGAAAACGGACGCTCTGGTTTCCTCAGACAGATGATAACACGGAGAAGGGTAAGAGGCTTCCGCTTGGTGAGTTGGCGGCACACTGGTATTTCATAATAGAATGAGGTTGAAGCCTAAATGACAAAACAATTTCCTTCTGTCTGTGTGAAACATCCCAACATTCTAATTTGGAGTTCAGAAGGAATTGGGATACACCGACAAGTTTATGGTTGTTATGCTGCTGTTATAAGTATCCATTCTAAGGCTTACAAGAAATTGATAGAGAAGAGAAAAGGTGAAAGCCATTGAAGTCTGAGGATTGGAAGCGTGTTAAGGTTCATCAATGGCTAATCTATCCCAGCGAAGTCGTTGGAGTAGTCAAATGCGAAGTCATAGAAGTAGATGTAAAAATTGCTGAACCCTTACCCACATTCCATTATGGCTATCCCTATGGCAAAACTGCTGAAACCGGCACAGTCAAAATCCGCTACACCATCAACGATGTTGTTCATGAAGAGATAGAGAATTTAGCCAACCTAGTCGCCTACTCCGAAACCGCATTCCGAGACCTTCTTAAAGCCTACAACCTTTGGCAAGCCTACTTAGCCACAGCAAACTCATATAAAGAAACATACCTAACAATGATTGAAGAAAAGAGAGCAGAGTAGACCCAAAAATGTCCTCACCATTTCCCGATCCCGATTGGCTTGAAGATGCCATTAAGAAGTATAAGCGTAAACTCAGCCATGTAAGATTAACAAAACTGATCAGACGCATTGAAGCAACCACTCAACTAAACGCCTCAATCGCACAGGGAAGGCTATGCTTTTTTGACGAGAAAATGTCAACCTTACTCAATGAACAAGGTGTTTATAGTGACTTTCATCCTTCATACATGGCTTATGCTAGGGAACTTGACCGCACTCAGAAAGAATTGACATGGATGGTTGACTTAATCCGTGAACATCAGATTCTCAGAGATAGATGGGAACGAAGAGGCTTAAACCCTACTATTTTGGACCTAATAGACAATATGGTGATAATACATAAATCTCCCTAACCCTTTATAGGCTACCATGAGTTACACAGCGGAAGAAGCAGAGCCTCTAATTCCTTTTGCGGTTCAGAAGATCGCTATGCTAGCGATTGAGGCGGCAATCTGCCTAGACAAGCATCCAGTGAACAGTTACGCTTTTGAAAGATACGTTCACGCATTAGAAGGCGCATTGGGACACCTAGAAAAGTTGTGTTACACAGTCTGGAAAGCACCTTCACAGAAACGAGTAACCACTCAGGAATAGGGATATCCGTTTAGGGATAGCCATCATACCCTATCTGAAATCATAAGACTTAAATTTGTTGAACACAACTACAATTCAGAAGGAATAAAACATGACCCGTCACCCAGTCTTTAGAACCCGCAAGTATGACGCCAAAATGGATGCCACAGTCATAAGCGCCCGATTCGCCGCTCAACGAGACGGCATGGTTGAACAAGAAGCCTCAATGTTCGCCGAACTCAGCGAGGTGGAGAGGAAAGCCAAAATCATCCTGGAAGAGGCTGGTGTTTCAGTCGTTCAGATACCTATGTATCTGGACTTTGCTCGACAATGCTATAAGATAGGGAAGAAACACCTAGAAGCCACACGCATCAATGAAGTCTACTACAAATATTTGGTTTGGCTTAACCGAGGCTTGAACAACACGATCCTAACCAAGATCGCAACCCTATGTGGAACCGATCTCACAGCCTACCCAGCCAGTTAAGCCAGCGAATCTTCAACCACAACCTTTATCCTTTTTTTTCTCTTATCCTATTGAGTGGTGACTCTAATGGTTGCACGAGTAGGAAGAAATCAGTATTGGCGACGAAAGAAGTATGAGGCTAAGATTGATGGGTCGGTTGCTGAGACTCGCTTTGATGCTTTGGGAATAAATGCTGTGGGATACCCTAAAAAATTACAT
>Ga0315312_1001346_pt1 | contig 19543 bp, 18 predicted proteins | sample TDP7_MG_FD_203629 | JGI IMG/M metagenome (GOLD analysis project Ga0315312, IMG submission 203629) | Freshwater sediment microbial communities from Lake Towuti, South Sulawesi, Indonesia - TDP7 | ecosystem: Environmental > Aquatic > Freshwater > Lake > Sediment | place: Indonesia: South Sulawesi... | reverse complement strand
CTGCGTTTGGGGATTCTTTTTTGAATGGTTTTTCGGCTTTTTCTGGAGCGTTGTTGGTTCATGCCCTTGGATTTACCCTAATTCTGCTTTGAGGTATAGCAGTTGGGAGATAGCTCCACTATGGGGATTAGGTGGACTCACAGTTCTCCAGCTCTCCAAGACTATTGGGGGACGGGACAAAGGAGCGTTGGTTTACGTGGTGGTTTTGCAAGCATTAGCTATGTTCTGGATAGCAGTATTGTCTATTGTAGCTTAAAGAGCCTAAAAGAACAGTCAGGTTGAATTTGAACTATGAACTTTTTGTGTGTCCCTTGGTGCGCGCACACACACAAAATAATTATCTTGCGCTGTCTCTGTTCGGCACCGTAGGTACCTTGAAGTGCTGGATGGCTTTCTTCTCGTCGCGGAGAATGGTTGTCATGGACACGCCTATCATAAAGGTCTCGATGCTTCGTCTAGGCCGAACGCGAATCCATATGTTCTCACCAAAGAGTTCTGTGTCTGATCTCCTTGCTAGGCGGCGGAGGATGAGTCGTAACGCTAGGGGCGCCCGGTCTAGCGCCGCGTTGGCTTCCGCATCATCAAAGGGCAGGACTTCGGCAATGCCTTGAAACTGGATGCTCCGCGGCGGAGCGGGAATTAGAGGCCAAGGCACCGGAATATGCACCGCGACGCGCGGACTCCGGCGTAGGTTCAGAGCTTTCACAGTCTTTGTGCCAGTTGGAATGTAGATGTCCAAGCCCCGGGCGAAGTACCCTACCCCGGCGACGTGGGGACCGTTTCGGCCCTGCGTGGCCAATACGCAGAAGTTGTGCTTGGCGATGAGTCGAGTGAGGTCTTCTAGGGTGTATGTCACGGATACTACCTTCCGGCTATCTGTAGGAACGGCTTGGTTTTCAAGATTACTCTCTCGAGCTAAACAACCTACTTCTTTCTTAAGCTTCTTTTGACTTGGAACGTAGCGAAAGAGGAAGCGGGGTTGTTAGAGGATTCCTCCCCTAATGTGAGGAAAGTAAAAAGTGCGTGCGTGAGAAGTGGTGCGGCCGCCGGGATTCGAACCCGGGTCACCGGCGGTCTGCTAGATGATTGGCAGGCCGACGTCTTAGACCAGGCTGGACTACGGCCGCAACCGCTAACTAGAATCTAATGAAATACAATAAAACCTTTCGATAGAGTTCATGGTGCCGAGGGTGCGAGTTTCACCGCGTTTATCGGTTTTGAACGCACGACAGCCCGGTCTTCAGCTTCACCCTCTCATCAGATCGTAAAGAGTCGGGTGCTCTCCCAGGCTGAGCTACCTCGGCATATCCTCGGCACATTTACACGAAGAATAGTAGCTCTCACTTAAGATTTTCTTTGAAATCAAATGTCTTACTGTGACTAGACATCAGAAAACCAGTGTGCCGGTACTGGAGCTTGAGACAAGTACTCGAAACATATTTAAGGAGTGATAATCGCTAACATTGAACGCGGGCCGGTAGATCAGTCTGGTATGAACTATTCCTCAATCGAGGGTCGTTACCAAATCGTCCGCTTGGCATGCGGAAGGTCGCGGGTTCAAATCCCGCCCGGTCCACCACTTTCTGGGTAAAATAGGCTCATTTTGAGGTCTTTCACTCTCGGGAGAATTCCTATTATTCCACGTGGAACCACATGGAAAGTCCATCTTTCCTAGTGTTTCTCTTAGTGTATTCCCCATCAACCTAGAAAGGTTGAAACCCATCAGTCTGGCCCTACTGACCAATTCCTCATCCAAGTACAGGGTAACATTGACCTTCTTGGACAATCCAACGAAGACTCCTTTTCTAACGCAGACCTATGAATACTATCCTTGTTCTGGTTAATATAGATATTTGTACACCAGAGTATATTCACTGGTATAGAGATAAATAGGAGATGGGCCTAGGCAGATACAGAGGTATGCCTGTTGGTACTTGAAGCCAAGACCAAGATACATAGAGTCAACTCACGTCACACCATGTATCTGAGGACAGATCTTGTCAATGACAGCAGGTTTCCGTTCAAGGTTGGAGAACCACTTATCATTAGGATTGAAAGGAATAGACTTGTCATAAGGAAACTGAAGAAATGATTCTCATGCAGATGTGTCTGAGGTCTTGAATTATTCAAGGTGAAGGCTGATTGGGCACATGCGATGTCTGTGGAACTGAAGTGGATGACGATAAACTGTACAGTTGTTCTGAGTGTGGAAAGGAGTACTGTGAGGAATGTGCTGAGGAAGATGGAACAATCAAGAAGCTTGGTGTGTGCTCAGACTGTGAAGAGGTTTATGAAGCTGAGGAAGACTACTGGGGCTGGAAGTAACAGAGGGCTTCTATAGCCATCACTGGCACTCCTTACTTTCCAAGTTGAATTATTCAAGCCACTTAGAGTCAGGCAGCCAAGCTCACTTGTCTCACTTATCTCACTTAAGTGATACTAGTCGATTGTCAAGGCCACTTCAACATACTTGATTCAACCGTAGATACATCATCACCCCTTCTCTTTGGCTCACTTACCCAAGTATTCATGCAGGATCAAATAAAATTCAAATGGAGATTTAGCCAACACGAGAAAGCATGGATGTCATCACTCTTTAAACCTAACTCACTTGGCCTGCAATTTTAGTACAATTCATCCAGTCCTTGATTAGAGCCACCGTTTTTCCATTTTCATCTCCACTTTTCTAGTTATTCTTCGTCAGTTAAGCCAGTATCAACGCTTTTTTCCAATAACTTCTTTACCTCACAAAATAGTTCTATTGATTGAGTTGGAAAAATGAGTTCCTCTGAGTTTGTCAGGTTACTACTTAGTCGAACCTATTACATCGTGGCACTACTTGCCACTATCTTGGTGCTGGGGTCATATGTCCTTATCAGCTTGAACTCATTATGGATCGGAAATACAGACATTTTGATACCAATCAAGGTGTCGTTTGTTCTCATCATCATGCTTTATGTAGGATATTCCGTGATGATAGCAGTGACATCCATAATAAGAAAGGACTTGAACAAAGCTCTCTTCTCTTTCATAGCAATGGGTTTTCTCATATTCTCAGTTGCACGCTTCTTAGATGTACTCAGCGAATTTGTCTTTGGGCGAGAGGCTTTTATTAACCTGACAGTTTTACCTACAGATGTAAGATTACTTTCTACAATAGGATTGTTATTACCCATTGTTTTCATTGGTTACTCAATCTATTACTTCGTGGTCACAATGGCACTATTCTCTTTTGTGGCGAAATTCTTTGAAGCTATTTTAAAAGCCAAAAGTAAATAAAGAGCTGAAGTCTATCCTGTCAGATTCCAAGTACCGCATTATTTTGACTGGCCAAAAGGTGTTTACGATTTTTCCTTGGCCATTGAGGATGAGATGAAATTCAAATCAAGAATTTGCCAAAACAAGAAAGCATGGGTGTCATCAAGTCGTAAGATCATTTCAAATGTTCAGATCACTTGGACAGTTAACCAAAAATACGATGCACTATTCATTCTTTGTTTTGAATTCTCCCTTTTCTGAATCAATAATAATTTGATTTAGGGTCCACCATGCCTCATTAGCGCAGTCCATTGCGTGTTCTGCATCTTTCTTGAAGAAAATCTTGTCTGGGGAGATCTCACTTTTTCCATAAGTTGCAATACTGTGCACGTGCTCCCACATTTTACCGATCAAAAACAATCTCACGATCTTAGTTTTCGTTTTTTCGGATGATTTTGAAACCTTAGCTAGAACCTTCTGCAATTGATCACTGACTTCATGTTCCGGAGGATAAGCAATTGAGCACCTCTTGCATATGCCCTTTATACAAAATTCAATAGTCATTTGCGAGTCAAGAATCGCTTCTGCAAAATAGTTTTTATTATAATGGTTTGACGACTTATCTAAGTGTTGTTTTGCAACATCTAAATATTGTCTTGCATTATCAAGAGGTTGACTCAACGCCAATTACTAGACCTTCAGATGCGGATCTTCTGGAGGCAAAGCCGCCAATACCGCATTATTCAATATCCTCCTTCCTTGGCCACTAGAAAGCTTACCAAAATGTTCACTACTCCAATCAAATTCCATTTCCTCATCTCCAATTTTGATTTTTCCCATATATTGAAGCTGCTTTCTGAAAGCTTCTGGTTTGGTCGAACCTTTCTCATAGTTTTTTACTCTTGCATAAACATTCTTGAAAAGATTGCAAGCAATCTCTATACCCATAGATTTGCATAGAAGATACCCCTCGCTGCCCCATGCAGCAGGATACTCTTGTTTCATAGCTTGGAAGTAGTTTGTGAGTATCTGCACTTGCCTCTCGACGTCAAGCCCTTGAAGCGGACCTCCAGGACCGATAATTTGTTTGATGAATCTGGACAGAGTAGGAGCCTTAATCCATGTTCCTTTATCTTCTGGGTATTCCCTTATTCTCGACTTCAGAACTGAATGCGTATTTAATCGATGAACAATTTGGACAGCTCTCTCCCGGTCAGGATCAAGATCGGCTATCTCAAACCTCAAAAGTTGTAACAACACATCGTTAACTTTAGTCTGCAGGCTGTTTATGTCAGCAAATACTTTGTAGGCGGTCTTTCTATCTATGTCTATAAATGCTACAATCGGTAGATCAAAATGTACACCTTCTGAGTGCTGGAAACCATAAAGTCTGTGTTGACCATCAAGAATATATCCAAACTTACCTTTTGAAGACGGAAAAATGATTTTGCCAAAGTTTTTGTTTTTGACAGGTTCGAACTTGACCTCACTCGACAAATTCAAAACAATACTATTGGGAAAGAATGTATCCTTTCTACTTCTAATATAATACCCGATTTTTCCAATTCGAGTCTGATCCAAGCCCCTTTGTATTTCTGTAGGGTTATCCCTACTTCTTGGTAGTACGTACACAATATCAAGGAGATCCTTGGAATTTATGGTGAACATGTAGAGATCCGTATCATGTTGCCTTAAAACAAAGCTCGGAACCTCTAATGTGGTCATATTTCGTTCAACTATTCAGATTGTAATTTAGTGATTTCGCTATCATATCTCTTTCGTTTTTCACTGGAAAGTGAGATTGTCCTAATCTATCGGTGATTGTTCGGGAGATTCTTATGAAGACGGATTGGTGTAATGTTTCTAGCTCTAGCTGAGCATGAAAGAGAGACCAAAATTTCCATATTTCATTTTCCATTCAAGTTGCTGACAGGACCAGATAAATTTGATATTTTCTGAAGATGAGCAATGATCCTCTGAAGGGTTTTGTTTCTCACTGTTGGGTCATTTGAGATCTTTGCCAAGTGAGAATGTACCAGTGTTTCAACTATTTCAGCCCATCCCTCTTCGGGATAGGACTTGAGCTCATCTTTCACATTTGGTTCCAGATTCAAGTTCTGCAGATTCCTTTCTTGATAGGTTTCACTCATTAACCTGCCAACTAATGATTTTCCACCAACAGCATCGATTATGGATTGACTGATGACTTTTTCCAACCCTTCTCTGAGTGTTGTTTGTGCTTTGTCTGCTATGACTTCACTTGGTGGACAGACCTTCTCTTTGATTCGATGCTCCTCAAGCTTCTTTGTAAGCCAATTGATGAACTCCTCAGGTGTAAAGGCATTCAACTCAACCCTCTTGCCTATGTACTTGTATTTTGAGTTTGGTGGAGCAGGAGTACCTCTGAGAAACTCTATCTCTTCTGGTTCTAGAAATGCTAGGAGCTCTTTTGGTATTTCATTCTCGATTCTAGCCTCTTCTGTTGGGAGACCTAGTTCCATCGCCTCTCTTGGGCTCAACCCAAGATCAATTACTTTGACCCTGTGGTCTTTCAAAAGTTTCGAAGGATTAGCGAGTGTGTAGGAGATCATACACCCTCCGATGTCTGCATCATGCACACATAGAATTATTATGTCACCTTTTCCAGCAATCTTTCTCAGCAATTTCCTTGTGTCAAAAGAAGACTGCCCTTGTGCTCCAATAATTGCAATATCATATTTGTTGTGAAAATTGTTTGCAATCAAGACATCCTTGAAACCTCTTTTCTCCACATAGAGAATTTTATTGTAAACATGATCTGGCACTTCATAGGACTCAACCTCTTCAGTGCTCAGTGGTATGACCGTATCCTGATGAGGAACATGCAGTTCAGCATTGGCTTCCTTCAACATTCCTGGAATCTTACCGAATCTCTCTTCATATTCTGATGTGAGCTTGGGAGTGAAGTAGTCGTATTCAGGAACCAGATCAGGTGGAAGAAGTGCCCTAACTTTATACCAGAGTTGTCTGACCTTGAACTTGTATTTGCCATGACTGGATGTGTGGTCAATGGCACTGGGTAGTGCTATGAACACAGCTTGTTTTATGGTATCAATGTTCTGAGAAGTACCTCCTTTCAATGCTTTTTCTATTCTTTTCTTGGCTTTTGGATAGAATTTACAAGCCTTGTAGAGCAACGTGGCCAAGTCATCTTGGAAAGGTGCAGTATCGATCTCGGACTTTCCATAGCTTTTGTACTTGACACTGGGGCAGATCAGATGCACTACAAGAACAATAGGTGTCTGGGGACTTATGTCATACTTTTCTAAGAAACTCCCAATGCCATACGTTTGTTGATCTTTCCCTTGACTGTCTTTCCAAAATAGATTTGTTTCAGAAAATGGATTTCCAAGGCATGGGGAATGGTTTATTCCCATATGTATTTGCACTATATTCGTTTTTACTGCAGCAACAGCAACTTCTAGAACATAGGGTGTGGAAGCACCATCATACTTGAAAATTCTCCTTCTTTTTTTGTAGTTGAACCATCTTGGGTCTAAAATCCCATAGATTTGATCAATCCTGTGATATAGCTGGGTCTTCCCAATTTCTCCAAGAACACTAGAACTTGGTTCCTTACTGTATTTCTTCATAGCTTCATACAATTGCAGAATTAACTCATCCTTGTCTTCTAGATCTTTGAGGAGCCTAATGTCAAATTGTTGTCTATTGATCTCCCTAATGATTTTCGTTGCTAATCTGTCTGATGATAGACCTCTGAAGCCTGTGATGAACTGTTTTACTGTCTCATTCTTTCCTCCACTTTTGATGTCAAGAATGGTAGCTCTGATCAACTCTTTGAATTCCGCATCAGAGTACCAGTGGATAGATGATGTTCCACTGAATTTCTTTGATGCTTTTTCTATAGGGTGATATCTTATGATTATTGGACTGTCTGATTCTCTAGCATGCCTCAATGTGAGACTGATGTCTATGTCTGGATCAAACAGAGCATATCCTCTAATCAGTCTCTGATAGTCGGAATTCCAACCAAAGATATTGTTGTAGATAGGTAAGGTGACTGAGATTTCTGATCCTGTTTTTGGCTCAATTTCCCTGATAGTCATTTCTGGCTTGAACGACTCTTCAGATTCATTGACTTTGAGTTGTATGTTGTGTTCTTTTCCATGTGAAACTATCTTGAATGGATCACTGATGTGTGGAAGATTCTGTGTTTTGCAAAGGGCATATGGTGCTCCAATTACACATTTCAATGCATTACCTAAGGCACCTCTCGTTGGGTATTTGTAGTAAGATTTGGTACTGTAGGACTTGTTGAAGTCCATGATCTTTTCGACTCTGTCTTGAGTTAATCCAATTCCATTGTCTTTAACAGTCAAAGTGAGAAACTGATCTGTGTCAAAAACGATATCCACAGTAGGTGTAGAGGTTTCATCACAAGCATCTAGAGCATTATCGACCAATTCCTTGAGAATGAAATCATCTAGGTCTGATAGATCGCATCCTGTTTGTTGAGGAAGCACCTGAGGATTGATGTACTTGGACAATTCAGTTCTTCCAAGCATTCTTCTCTCAGAGTTAGAGGTCATTGGGTGGGCCTCCTTTTTCATTGTCTCTTATTGAGGGCACATGGAAAGAACTGAGAAATGTCATGCTAGGGAAAACATGAAAAGACAATAGAAGAAAGCTAAAAGAACCAGATTTCCATTCATATTCAACATGCTGAATTTCAGTTGTTTTCAAAAGATTTTGTTCAGGTTTATCATGTTTCAGGTGCCTGTAATCAACATAATCTACATTCCATTCGTTCAAAGGCATGATATCTTGTGGTAGATTTCTATAATGACTAAATACTTCACCTTTGGGTAATCTGAAGCAGGCTGCCTTCAGCCTGTTGGCTAGAATCTTAACAACTTTTTTAATCCTTCTGTTCGAGCAGCTTGTGACTTGGCAGCCCCACTCAACGATAGCTATGCCATGACTTGTAAGCAGTTGTTTTGTCTGTGAGCTAGCGATAAGTCTTGATATCACTAATATCCTAGGTTTCTTGTGTTGAGGATCAGATTGATCGAATCTTGATAGGATCTCCCTTCTGGCCAGTTTAGGAGTGACTGTGTATTTCCCAGACCAGTTCTTGACTTCCACTAATGGAGAGGATCTTAATAGGGTGAAATCTACACCATATCCATTGATTTCTGAATGATGGAAAGGTTCTCCAATTCTATCAAATGAAAGCCCAACAACAGACTCTCCAAGTTTTCCCAATTCTTCCTTTGTTAATTCAGCACTGGAGCTTGAATGGCAAATCTTATCTTTCAGGACATCAATTTTCAACATGGAGTAAACCTCCTCGTGACCTATGAGCCCCTCTGGATGCTAACACATCTCAGAGAGGTGAGGAAACGATTCTAACTCTCACTCTCCTTCGTTCTCATGTTTAGTCAACCTCTTCGATGAGTTGTGCTGATTTGAATTACTCATCCTGTTCTTCATAGATGGGATCTTCTCTATGACGAGATGTTTTAGGTCATGATCAACATACAGAAGGATTTTGACACCTTTCCTCAAGCCTAGAATCTGCCTAATCTCCTTGGGCACATAAATGATTGGAACAGTATCATTTGATGATATCTTGACTGTTTTCACAGGAACTAGGTTGGTCAAATCCTATACCTCCATTTCTCCTCAAAAATATGTGGAAAGAGGCTCTATTAAACCTATGCATTTTAAGTATATAATTTAAATGCATGTCCATGACAATAGTAGATATGGCGGACAATCCTTGGGTAGGCCAACGAAGGAGAAAACAGGAATAAAAGATCTCGAAATTCTAAAGAGGCTGGTGTTGAATGGGCCTCTAAATTGTTATGAGATGAGTGTAGAAAACCAGAAGATTGTTATCACTTACCCGACTGTTTGGAGACGAGTGAAGACGGACAAGGATTCTTTACTCAACACTGGAATGGTCTCCGAGGTTGAAAGCACAAAGCCAGTAAAGTACAATTTGACAACCCAAGGTCTACTTAGAGTCCTTTCACGGTACCCTAAGAACCTGCAGGGCCATATGGATGACATAGTTGACAGATGGAGTTCCCTTTTGCCACCTCCATTTCAGAAGTGGAGCTACCTGAAGGCTAAGGGTCTTGAAAATCAGATGATTGAAATTCTGAGGGGACTGGGATGGGTGTTTCCTAGACTTGCAAGAGACAGATATTTGGGCTATGTTGTCAGGGCTGTTTTCTTTCACATCCTGTTTGGAGGAGGGGCATCGAAGGACACATTGGCATGGTACAAAGCCCTACGTGATGACCCTGAGCTCAAAGAATGGGCGATTGACAACCTCAGACGTGACATAGATGCTATTCGTGACTGGGGGAAGATCTACGAACAAGTGCTTAAAATGATCGAGGCTTCAAAGGAGCCAAACCTAGACGATCTTAAGGCTGTCTTGAAGATCCCCGTGGTCCCATCAATAGTCATTATGCCTCTTCTAGCAGCTCAGATAACTCGCTCATGAAGAGTGTATACTCTAACAATTATGTCATACCTTGAATAATCCAAGCGTAAGAACGACAAATCCAAAATCCTTTACTCGATACAGCTTCACATGAGTAATTATGCGAAACCTGTAAAAACGGAAAGTGAACAAGATCCTTTGAATAGAAACACCAGCAGAAGACATTTTGTTCTGGTTCTCAAGTGCTCGCAAATAGCCTTATTTTAGGGTCATGCGCATTTTCTATTTGAGTGTCATTATATGGCGCTCAAGAAACCACCACTTTTAACATCTATCCCTTGCAGCACATTTTGTATTCACAGCGGAGAATATCGTATCGATCGTGAATACCAGAGAGAAGAGGGGACATGGAAGCGTCCTGACAAACAGTACTTCATTGACACAGTCCTAAGAGGCTATGGTATGCCGCCAATCTTTATTCACAAGAAAGATGGCAAAGAATACATAGTTGATGGACAACAGAGATTTAACACAATCATCAGGTTTTTTAATAACAAGTTGGATTTAGGCGAACAATACTCCATCGATTTAATCAAGACTAATGGTGGCGCAAGGAAGTACAATCAACTTAAAACGACTTTTCAAAGAGATAGATTTGACGCATACCCAGTTCCTGTAATATATCTTGAGGATTATGATGACGAAGAAATAAGAAGCGAATTTCGAAGGCTCAATGCGGGCAAACCATTGAACATCGGGGAAAGGCTAAACGCCTATCCTGGAAACATCGTCCCAACAATGAGATCAATAGGAAAACATAGATTTTTCAATGAAATCCTTCCCTTCAAATCCCAGCGTTACAAGAACTTGCATATAGCTGCGATTCTTATGCTTCTCGAATCCAAAGGGATAACCGACATCAGCCCAAAGTATGTTTATGAATTCTTTGAAGAAAGAGAAAAGGGTATTGACCCTAGTACAATCAACAAGATACAATACACTCTAAACTACTTATGTGACATGTTCAAAGAGAAAACAGGGGAACTCAGAGAAGCTGTTTGGATTTTCACTGTGTATCTTGTCGTTTCTCATCTTCTTGAAAGGTATGTAATTCAAACAAATTCAAGGCGGAAACGACTCAAGAAGTTCCTTGTGGATTTCTATGACAGAGTGTACAGCACTGCTAGGGGCAAAGACAAGGACCTCGATAATTTCTTCGATGCAGCAACGAGTGGGACTACAAGTGCCAAGAATATTCAGACAAGAGTTCATGCGATGCTGAGGAAACTCCTAAGAAAGATGACCCTCACTCCCTTTGATGAGAAAAGAATTTTTACATATCAACAGAAGCTTAGGATATTCAGGAAATTCAAAGGCAAATGTCAAGTTTGTAAGAAGAGGCTAGAGTTCAAAAGTCCTAAAACACATTTTCACCATAAGGATCTCTACAGCATGGGTGGAAAGACCGAACTGAAAAAAGGCCTGCTTGTGTGTTCAGATTGCCATATGAAGAAGATCCACGGGAAAACTGCAACAACAGTTGCCTAGCAATGAGCGAAGCCACAAACCACATTTCAATTTTCTATTATGACTAGCACCTAGAGCTGAAACAATGTGTCGTTATTTTCTCAAAGGAAAGGAATCAAGCCAATTAAGAGTGTTATACAAGTCGATGGCATGGACTATGATTTGCGTAGCAGGCTATGGAATGCCTTATGCACTTACTATTGGGATCGACTAGAGGAAGCCCCCTCTGGTAGCTTTCGGCTTAATGACCTTATTTTGAAACTATGGCATGATTACTTTAAGCGACCAATTGACACTATGGGACACATGTGGGGAGACATCTATCTACAGATAAGACAATATTACTTCGAATGCAAATGGTATGAAGTTTATGATTTCATAGAATTTGTTGCCAATAATGATCGTGAAAAAGCTCGTTTAGCAGTATTCATGGATGCTTGCAATTCTATTTTGGAACAGGAGTTATCTGCATACCGTTTTGTTCACGGAAAGATTACACAGATAACTTCGGAAGAAGAAATCGGTGAGATAGAAGAAGCGTTGGAAACACCGATTAAACTTGTTAATGAACACTTAAAGACAGCACTAGATTTACTTGCAGACCGAAAATCTCCAGATTACAGAAATTCTATTAAAGAATCTATTAGCGCTGTCGAAGCACTTTGCAGGTTGGTAACGAAAGATCCCAATGCAACATTAGGGCAAGCACTAAAAGTTATAAGAGAAAAAGTGGGGCTACATCCAGCTTTGGAAAAAGCCTTCAGTAGTCTGTATGGATACACGAGCAGTGCAGAAGGGATACGACATGCTCTCTTGGAAGAGCCCAATTTGGATTTTGAGATTGCGAAGTTCATGCTAGTTTCTTGTTCAGGTTTCATCAACTATCTCATATCAAAGTCATCAAAAGTAGGGGTGGACTTTGCCTAACTCTTAGTGTTGTGACTATCCTTTACCGAGTCTGAGTGAGTTCATGTGTTCTTATTCTTGAATAATTCAGGATTTCCCCAAGAGACATGCTTGGTGTGGGGCCCTTCATAAGACTACATGGATATTTCCGTGAGAATCCACTCCTATCAAACCAAAAGCAAATCTCTTGAACACGGAATCATCAATTGTTCTTGTGTTTTTGAGTGTGGTAACTAGGACTGCCTTGCCATAGCCGAATGCAAGAGCTTCAGCTACTTGTCCTATTCCTCTTGCCAGATCATCTCTTGGAGTTTTGATTTCAATCGCTATTCTCTCATCATTCGGCCCTATGGCTTCCCCATCGACTTCAGTATTACCCAGCCTTATTCTTCGCATGGAGACTTTGTAGCCTAAAGCCTTGTAGTGCCTCTTAATAGCCCACTTTAGAAATCGCTCACTCAACTCAGGATAGCACCTTCAATCCAGCTTTATCATACACTTCCTTTAACCTCTCAGGGCTGAAGTCAGTGTAATGTCTGGCTAAGACACTTCTAGGCACTCTGCCACAGAAAGCATCAACATACCTGTCTGGAACACCTAATCTAGTCATTTCACAGGCAAACCATTCACGCAAGACTTGAGGAGTTATGTTCAATTCACTTGTTCTTCTAGCAGTTCTAAATGGATGATCCATGTGAGTTTTCGTGTTTAGGAAAAGGTTCTCATTAGGCTTGTATGTTTTTAGATACTCTTCTAGGACTTTTTCAGCCTCATCATTGTAGAAAGTTACCCAGCTCTTCTTTGTTAGGCCACTATGAACTTTAGGTATAGCCATTCTACTGCTCAAATCTATGTCTGAAGTCTTTAGTCTTGCAACTTCACAATTTCTAAGGCCAGTTGCAGCATAGAACAAGAACATGCATTTGGCCTTTAGACTTGGTAGATTCTCATAGAAGTGCTTAAGCTCCTGTTTTGTTGGGGTCCATTTTGGCTTGAACTCTGGCTGAGGCATCTTGAAATTGACAGACCAGCTAACCCCTAGAAAATCTCTGTATAATACCCTGAAGGCTTTGATATGGTTTGCATAGGTTGAAGAGCTATACTTCGGCTTTATCGCTTGTAAGAAAGCTCTAATATCATCCTTAGTTGCCAGAGCGATGTCTCTATTCAAGAATTTCTGAAAGTTTCTTAGACAAGAAAGATGGTTTTTAATGGTTTTATCAGCCCTTAAGAGATCGATTTCAAGAAACCTAGCATACTCATTGAATAATTCATTAGAGCTGATGTTTGATTTCTGAGGATGATGAGAATCCAATAGAGGTTCTTGTCTCACTTGGCATGCGGAAGGTCGCGGGTTCAAATCCCGCCCGGTCCACCACTCTGGCAGTTACAGCTAGGGGTTCAGGAAATTTGCTCATTCCCAAACTCTGAAAAGACAGGATGCAGCATCACTAGTTGATGAAAGGTCACATGAGCGACATATTCCAGCGAGGGATGTCGTGGCATACATATCTTAACCTAGAGAAAGACTTCATTGACATTACTCGATATGTCGCCTTGGATAGGAACAACAGTGGCGTTTGGTCTGAGAAGATTGCGCAGCTAGTACTTTTGACAGGAAGCGCAGTCGACAGTGTCTTCAATGAAATGAGAAAGAGCTCACTTCTACCACAAATCAAACCTATTGTCGAACTACTACAAAATCCTGAACCGCATATCGGGAATTATCGTGAGGTCTACGAACCCATCTATAAACTATCGGGCGTTGAACTCATAGCTAGCCATGGGCTTACTAATTATGGGAAGATTATACCTTTCCAACCTTTCGCCATCAAGAAGAATCCTGCATGGTGGGATGCCTATAACGAAATAAAGCACGGATTCTTTCAAAACATGCGCAAAGGAACGCTGGATTACCTCGTACATGCCCTTGGCGCGCTCTTTACGCTGAATGTGCTGCACAAGGATAGCCAACAATATCTAGCGACGATTGGGGTAATAGATATGGGCGTTTTTGATAGGATGTTAAGCTACCGATTTGGTGGCTCTGAGAAATGGGGCTTCCTCAAGAATTCCTACGTAGGTCTCCGGGGCGATAAGAGTATGGATGCTTGGGCGACCTCAGAAGTCTTTTGCCACTTGTTCCGCAAGGAATGAGACATCGAATCGTTAACCAGTCAGTAGCGCTAGTAGTCTAGCGGTTTACACTATCGCTACTGAAAATCAAGACTGTCAAGCAGCTCCTTCTTTAGGCTGTCTCTTAATGCTAAGCTTAGTATGCGTATCTCCTGCTTCTCTCGTTCCTCCAGGCTTGCGTAGATCCGGTGAGGTTCAGCTAAGGCCTCGCTGGTAAGAATCTTCTCAGGCTGTAACCCCCATGCTCTCACCATCTCTTTGATTATGTCGATCTTGGTGTAATGGGTTCTCGGCCTGATAGAGAGCGCAGCGCCGGCGTAGATGTTTCTCAAGAACTCAGCGCCCTTCGATTGGATGTCATGATAGGTGTCCACAGTGTGGCCCATCATGTAGTCGATGTAGTCGGGCTGTACGCCTAAAGCCATAAGCTGGGTTTTGAAGTACTTGCGGAGCGAGTGGAAAGCATAGAGCAAGTTTGAATCTCAACAAAATAGCCGAAAGGTTGAACTTCTCCGGCGATCTTTTTCAAAGAGCTTGCGCTGTTAGAATCTCGAACATAGGATGGAACGTATCAGAAGAGGTCCCGTTTGCGTGGCCGCCAAGTCAACCGGATCAAGAAAGCAGGGTTCTCGATATCCAAGCAGCCTTTCTTGATGAGCAAAAACACTTGACCACGGTCGCTTTAGTTGAATGCAAAAAAGCGCATCCTCACTATAAGACGTGGGTTTTCTTTCAAAAGAGGTTTGGCCCAAGAGACGCCTTAGCTCTTTCAGTCATCACCGCGATATCCAGAGAATATCCGGCTAGCACTGTAATGTCGAAGGGTGACCAGAATTTTCTCGAATTCAGAGAGCTGATAGGCCCTGTATATCTTCCTGCATTGGATCCCAAGAACGAATTTCAAGATTACACATGCTCGGTCGCGAGAGAGATCCCAATGCAAAGCGACAGCAAGGTATCGCAAAAAAGAATCCATGAGGCTTGCTGTCAAGTCTCCATCGCTAAGACCTGTCTTCAATACGACGCCAAACTAGCGTTAGAGCAAGAAAAGCCTCGTATAATTCAGGAGATTCTTTCATCGATTCGAGAGTTTCCAAGTGTTCCCGGAGGACAGATAGAGAAACCTACGGTCGCTTTCGTCCCTGTAATCCTGACGACGGCTGATCTCAAAATAGCAAAATTCAAAGAATCGGATGTCGACGTTAGAACGGGCGAGATAGATGCTTCGAAGCTCGAATACGCAGTAAGAGACTGGTTGATCTACGAATATCCTTTGCCCGGGTCGCAACAGAGGAGATCCTACAGGCAGTTGGAAACGCTTAGCGGTAGAGATGCTTTTAGAAAGTTACAGGTCTTAGTAGTGAATTCCACAGCGGTAGAGACCTTTTTTGAAGGCTTGAAACACATTCAATTTCGAGGCTGGAAAACTCAATGACAATAACAGATAGGAAGATAACTATCTTTTCTCGATCCAGTAGCGGCCGCAGTCTTTGCATTGAAACTTCCTATGAATCCGACCATACTTGGTCTTCTTCGGCTTGGTGACTTGACGAACATTCATACCGTGACATGTAGGACAGATAATAGGCATAGTCGGAACAAACCTTCTGACAGCATCATCCTCTTCTTAAGACTTGTATTCGCACGATATCAAAGGTAGCGCTTTTGTGAATCTTCAAACTATACAGAGCCCATAAATGGGAAACTGTGCTTCGTTTAACGGAAAAATAAATTCTGAAAGCCTAGACAAATCTGGCCTGGGAAAAAGCGGTTCACGTTTCTTGCAGTAATAAGGAGAACGTCACTTGGGCCTTGACCAATTTCTGCAATAAGTAAAAAGCCGCTTGAACATGACAAAAACATAATACAGAAGGCCTACTCCGATAAAGAGAAGAGGATAAAAGATGACTCCTAGACTTTCATAAGGCACCCATCTTCTTATAATTCCGGATGGTTGGACGAGAGCATCCCATACGAGATAGAAAACGAGAACGTCAAGAAGGCATGTCAAAAGAACAGCTAGTGAGAAACTAATCCAACCCGACAGATTAAGATGTGAAACAGCAGCGACGATGCGTTTCATCTTCTGAATAGACCCTCACCTCATGTAGCTTGGAAACCATGGATTGCTATGGTCATATAGGTCTGAAGGAGAACACTTTATCCCTACGAAACTACTGGTGAAATCTCTTAGAATCTCATTCATCTTGAGTGAGAAATCGGCGGTGAACCCTCTCGTAGTATGAATTATCAAACGGTTCAAAGAAAAGCGTCCAATAACATGAGATCTCCGGAGGTCTTGAAATATGTAGCGTAGCAGGTCAAGGTTGAATCGCGCATTTCCCTCATAAAATATTCCGACTTCATAATAGTTGAAAATTCCAAAGTATCCAACACCTCCTTGAGCAAGACTTAGCGTCACTATTGTTTCCAAATCTTTGATAGGCCATGTTTTATCTTGCGGCATCTCACTTGTAATCCTAAGTCTCATATACTGCCTCGCCAAACTGCCGAAAAGATGACATCTGGCCTGATCCCAAAGGTAAAGTCCTTCGTTAGTTTTGAACTTGTCGTAGAAATCGCGCGACACCCAGGCTGCGGTAACGAGAACTGCCCCACTCAAATCCTTGTAGTCGTCTGTGAGTTTGAGGCATTCGTTGATATCCTGAAGCTCCTTTATGTCGCTATCTCCGACATCGGCGTGTCTACAGGAGAAAAGAGTTAGTCCGTCTGGGGAGGCTATAGGTTTACACAGCCCTCTGCTTGAGGGTTTTCCCAAAAAATCAATCCCATGAGTCTTGGTGCCATGCGCCTCAATCTGACACTGTATAGGCTGCGTCTCTGTAACTATTTCGTATCCTAGTCGAGCCAACATTTCTACGATGCTTCGTTCGAAGTCTAAACCCGATCTCCTCTTGTCTTCTCCCAATTCGGACCCAACTCTGTAGAGTTCCTATTCAAATATCGTTTTGCAGACCTCTCTTATTATCCGTCGATAGCTAGATCTGTTTGTATAGACCATAAATTTTATTATAGACATTCTACAGCCCTGAAAGAACCTCGCTCAACTGACCTTCTTGACGCGTCGAGTTTCGCTACACAGTTTCATATCCTTCCGATAGCATGCTGAAATCTTTCTATCAAATCTTTTCTCTTCAAGTCACACATTTTCTCAATGAGTGTTACAGCAGGGTTCTTTTTCATGAATTCTCTGGTTTCGGGTTCAGGGAGTTCACCCAATAATCCGAATAGGCCTAGGTGAGATTTCAGATCCGTCATCTTGGTTGAAAAAGTGAAGACATCTTCCCTCGAAACTTTTCCAGTTTTACATTCGCCTACTAGGACAAATCCCTTTTTAATAGCTAGGAGATTTACCTCGTGCGGAATACCCGATGTTCCAAGGATATTGACGCGAGTCCAAGTTTGCCATTCCAGCGATCTAAGGATGGATGCAGTATATTCCTCAAGCCAAAGCCCAGTTTTCCAGACTTCCTCGATAGTTGGAATTATTTCATGAACAGGGTGTCGATTCACTGCCTCTCTCGTGATCGAATTGCTGCAGAAAAGGCATCTCATGCTTCCTTTGAACTCACCTAACTGCAATTCAAATCTTCTGAAAATAGTGGGTCGTCTGAGACGATGAATACTTTGCCTTTCCTCCGGTTTCTCTCGCAAAGCAATGACTGGGGCGTTACATTGAGGACAACTAAATATGATCGAAGGACGAGTGACTGCCAGATCTGAGTTAAACTCCCTTATCTTGTTTTCGAGTTCAATAATTTTTTGGTCCAAGTTCCTAATACTATCGAAAAACTTACGACTGTCTTTCTTCACCTGACGTAGATCTCGCAGCGCAGGCATTACCTTACGCGCAAATCGAAGTCTACGCTCTAAAAAGTATACATGCATGTAAAGGTTTCTTATCATCATATGCGGTAGAGATTCTTCGAGATTTGTCCAGTCCAGTAGGCGAAGCAGAGAATTCATCTTTTCCAGTAATGATGTATGACATAGGTCCTCAGTCTCCAGTAGAACTTTCACTTCAGGTCTGGAAAGCAACTGTTCTATTCTTCTGTTTTCAACGAGCTTAAGAACAATATTCTTTCCGATAAGGAGCGTAACATCTTCTTCTCGAACAGATCCATCCAATTCAATAGTTTTGACTGGCATACTAGTTCGATTCTTAGGATATCGTAACCAGCCTTTAAATACCCTACGATAGAACCCTTTGACGGCCCACTTCAGAAAGCGTTCACTCATTCAGGATAGCGCCTTCAATCCAGCCTTATCATAGATCTCTTTCAACTTCTCAGGTGAGTAGTCTGTGTAATGTCTAGCCAAAACGCTTCTTGGAACCCGTCCGCAGAAGCCGTCTATGTATCGGTCCGCAACGCCCAACCTAGTCATTTCACAAGCAAACCATTCACGCAAGACTTGAGGAGTAATGCTTAGTCCAGATATTCTTCTAGCAGTTCTAAACGGATGTTCAAGATGAGTATTCGTATTTAGGAAAAGCCTATCGCTAGGCTTGCATGCTTCAAGATACTCCTTTAGGACATTTTCAGCCTCATCATTGTAGAAGGTTATCCAGCTTTTCTTTGTTAGTCCACTATGGACTTTGGGTATAACCATCCTACTGCTGAAGTCTATGTCTGAAAGCCTCAATTTTGCAACCTCACAATTCCTAAGCCCAGTCGCCGCGTAGAACAGGAACATGCATTTAGCCTTCAGACTTGGCAAAGCTTCACAGAATCGCTTAAGCTCTTCTTTACTTGGAATCCATTTCGGCTTAAACTCTGGCTGAGGCATTCTGAAATCAACAGACCAGCCAACTCTTAGGAAATCTCTATAGAACACCCTCAAGGCTTTAACGTGGTTTGCATAGGTTGAAGAGCTAAACTTCGGCTTTATCTCTTGCAGAAAACTCCTAAGATCATCCTTGGTCGCTGAAGCGATATTTCTCCTGAAAAATCTTTGAAAGTTCCTTAGACAGCTCCGATGGTTTCTAATCGTTTTATCAGCTCTTAAGAGATCGATTTCAAGGAATCTGGCATACTCTTTCAGCAATTCGTTGAAAGTCGCGCTTGGCATGCGGAAGGTCGCGGGTTCAAATCCCGCCCGGTCCACCATTGATTCATTCAGCCGAAACAAGCTCATTTTGAGGCTTTTCATTCTCAAGAGAATTATGATTTATTCAAGATCCTAGATATGGTTGAGAGAAGGTGGGCGATATGCAACAAATAGAATATTTGGCCTTGT
>Ga0315312_1001345_pt1 | contig 19547 bp, 19 predicted proteins | sample TDP7_MG_FD_203629 | JGI IMG/M metagenome (GOLD analysis project Ga0315312, IMG submission 203629) | Freshwater sediment microbial communities from Lake Towuti, South Sulawesi, Indonesia - TDP7 | ecosystem: Environmental > Aquatic > Freshwater > Lake > Sediment | place: Indonesia: South Sulawesi... | reverse complement strand
GCGAGGTTGCGGGTGTGGATATTTTAGAAACTAAAAAGGGGCTATTCATAATCGAACTTAACAGTCAACCCGGCTGGAGAGGTTTACAGTCCGTCGCCAAGGTGAATATTGCAGACGAGATCGTTAGGCATGTTCTTGATAGAGTAGAAGGAAACAGAGATTAATGCACAGATCCGCTGTGATTCTCGCCGGAGGCGTTTCCGAAAGGTTCGGCCAGGACAAGGCTCTTGTCCAGATCGGTGGAAAGCCCCTTATTTCAAGAGTTTTTGAAAGAGCCCGAGAAGTCGTGGATGAAGTTATAGTTGTTGTAAGCTCAACGGCTCAGAAGGAATCATATGCACCACTTTTTCCAAGAAAGACAGGAATTGTGGTTGATATTGACGATTCAAGGGGCGTTCTTGTCGGTGCCTTGACCGGCTTCATGAAAGCACGAGGCGAATACTCTCTCCTCCTACCGTCAGACACGCCTTTTGTTTCCAAAGAGGTCATAATGTTGCTCTTTGAGATATCCTATAATATAGACGCGGTTATCCCTAGATGGCCAAACGGATATATCGAACCCCTCCAATCTGTTTATAAGACAAGCTCAGCTCTGGCAGCTGCACAAGATGCCATACAGAAAGGGGAGACTAGGCTACAGTCCATGATTTCCATGCTCAGAAGGGTGAGGTACCTCTCTACAATTGCCATAAAAGAAATAGACCCTCATATGACAACGTTTTTCAACATTAACACACCATTGGATCTGAAAAGGGCTGAAAGACTGATCAAGAGAAATATGGTCGCTCAGGAACCTGAATGATGCCTACAGGAACAGGCATTTTTCCTTTGGTCTGACGAGATCTCTAGCCGTAGCTTCTTCGGATTTGTTGTATGGGTAGCCTCTAATTATCGCTGCAGGTAGGCCCTCATCTGCCTGCCCAATGACTAGTTCAGCCGCTGACGATAGTTCATCTGCTATAGCCGTCTGTTTAACCCTGAGTGTATATCCGAAAAGGTCGGTTTCACCCCTACGGTCGCGGATCGGTTTCATGCCAGCAACACCCACAGCCACATTGATCTCGCCATTCCGTAAAGCACGTCCATGAGTATCCGAAACAATCACGGCCACATCCTTACCTGTCACCTGTCTTATTCTTTCCCGGATTCTTTGAGCTGATGAGTCTGGATTCATTGGCAAAGGAACCACGTTTCTTTCTCCAGGAACATTCGACCTATCAACCCCCGCGTTGGCGCAGATGAAGCCATGTTTAGTTTCTGCGATTATATGACCGTCTCCCATACGGACGATTGCCTTCGCCTCTCGGAGGATAACCTCAACCAGAGCAGGATCCCTTTCGAATTGTGTTGCTATGTTCTTAGCGAACTCGGATGGAGTCACATCATCGAGATCAATGACATTTCCTTCGGCTCGTGAAACTATGACATGGGTCACCACGATGATGTCTCCTTCCTGAATTGGTGTACCCTGCCTTTCCGAAGCCTTGCATACTAATTCACCGATGTCGTCCCCTTGCTTGATGATCGGCAAACCCTCAACGGGGATTATTACCACAGTCCACATACCAAGTGTCTCCATACGTGTCCATCATACATTATGGAAGATGCTTTTATGTATACAATGATCTATTCTCGCAGTTTCGGGCTTCTGCCTTCAACAATGTACGGCATCTTTCTCGGTTTAAAGGCAATAAGGCCATCTATTATAGTGACGGCTATCACCAAAGGCTAAAAACTTAAAAGACAAAGAGAGCACAAGTTCACGTGAGTTGGAGGCTAGTCAAGATGACATGCACGGTTGTAGTTTGCGGCTTTTTTGGGGATACTGGTAAAGGCAAGGTCATATCGTACCTCTCCTTGAAAGACAAGATAGACGTTATGGCTAGGGCTGGTGTAGGCCCCAACGCTGGACACACCGTGGTTTATGGAGACAAGACTTACAGGGTGAGAATGGTTCCAAGCGGATTTGTTTATGACAAGTGCCGCCTTCTCGTGGGACCGGGTGTACTTATCGATCCCAACGTTCTGCTAAGAGAAGCTGAACTCTTGGATGTTTGGAACCGGTTGGGGGTTGATCCCCAATGTGCCATAATTGAGCCCAAGCACATTGATGCTGATCAGAAGGGCTACTTGGCTTCTGAGATAAAGACGACGGGAACTGGTACCGGACCGTGTAACGTTGACAGAGTGCTGAGAACTGCCAAAGTCGCACGGGACGTTCCTGCACTTGAAAAGTTGCTGACAGACGTCCCGATGGAGGTCAACACCGCGCTTGATAGGGGGAAGAATGTTCTAATCGAAGGGACGCAAGGGACGTTCATCTCCCTCTGGCATGGGACCTACCCCTATGTGACTTCCAAGGATGTTAGCTCTTCGGCAGCATGCTCAGATGTAGGTGTAGGACCAACGAGAGTCGACGAGGTTGTCATAGTCTTTAAAGCATTCACAACTAGAGTAGGAGCTGGTCCGCTACCAGGTGAAATTTCTTGGGAAGAAGCCGAAAAGCGAGGCTGGGCTGAGCTAGCCGCGGTGACTGGGAGAAGGCGGAGGGCTGCACCTTTCAGTTTTGAGCTTGCCAAGAGGGCAGTCATGCTGAATGGAGCTACCCAGGCCGCTGTGACAAAAATAGATATTCTCTTTCCGGAGTGTAAAGGCGCAAAATTCTATAGCGAGCTCTCAGACGAAGCCAAGAAGTTCATCGCCAAGATCGAGAAAGAGATAGGCATTCCAGTGACGCTCATAGGCACCGGTCCCGAGGCATGGGAGATTGTTGACCGCAGATCCGACTATTCCAAGGATTAGACGGCCAACTGATCAAACGGGCAACACATAAGTCTCGCACTTTCTTTGACAACACAAACATTTTCTTTGAAAATGTCTTGGTAGCGGGGGGTAGATTTGAACTACCGTTAGAGGCAGCTTGATCTGACTGCTATCTCTGGGTCTCTCAGACATGGAGCCTTATGAGCCCAGCGGGTTAAACCTGGCTACCCCACCCCGCTGCATTTCTTTACGGTTCATTTACCTGAGTTTCCAGATGGGTTCATGTCAAAATTAGTGAGCTCTACAATAAAAGAGTTGCGACTGAGTTTCCTTTCTACCTTGTCGATATTCGTAATCACCATCCGCCTTAATCACGAACGATTCAAAAACGATAAATCTGGTATATCTAAATTTATTACGAGGGCTGCACTGTTGGTCAAGGACCTGGTCATCATAGAGAAAGCTTCTCGTAAGAAGAGGTTGCCTCAACCAGTTCGTTCAAGGGTTTTCGAGGTTGTAGGCCCATACCAGTTGAGGGAACGGTGGGAAGAGATAACCAGCCTTCCAGACAACTGTCTACTGCTGAAGACAAGACTGACTGGAATCTGCCATGCCGACTTAAGATATGTGAGTTGTTCGCGTCCTCCAGAGATCCTGCGAGAAAGGCTACCATTAGCAGTCTTTCATGAAGGCGTTGCCGAGATAGTGGAAGTCGGAAGTTCCGTCGGCATCCTTTCCAAGGGAGATCCTGTGGTGATAATGCCTAATATTCCCTGCTATGTGCATGATCCAAGTAAATATCCAGATATTTATCGTGCCTGCAAGGCTTGCAGACCTGAAGGAGCCGGAGAAAACCTCTGCGAGGATGTCAGATTTTTGGCAAGCAGTGCTCAGGGATTGTCGAGAACTTTCCTTGTTCACCCGGCGAGCTGCGTCTTTCCTGTGCCTGAAAGTATTCCTGAAGAGATTGCTGTCTTAACAGAGCCCTTAACGGTCATCAACCGAGCTATTAAACAGTCTGGAGTTAGCTTTGATGATCGCGTAGTTGTTTTAGGCGGCGGGTTTATGGGTTTTGTGACTGCTGCAGTGTTATCGGGGATTGTAGGAATACCCAAGAATAATCTTCTCGTGACTGACATCTTCGATTTCAAGCTTGAAAAGTATAAGGACTTTGCAACCACTATCAACACAAAAGATAGAATGCCCGGCAAGGAATTTCTTTCTGCTTTTGATGTAGCCTTCGAATGTGCAGGTGGAAGAGCAGCGGAGGCCACTATAGATCAGGCTTTTTCTCTTTTGTCTCCTGGAGGTATATGTGTACTTGTAGGGGTAAGCGAGGAGAAAATCCCAGTGAAGACGAGAACCATTCTTGATAAGGGGTTAACCCTGAAGGGCACGACAAGAAGCGCAGCCATCGACTATCCTGATGTTTTGGAGTGGCTGAAATTAGAAGAGTTTAGGAAAATGCTTGCGCAGATAGTATACCCCAAGGTTTTTCCTGCGAAGGATGTTGAGTTCATAATCTCTGCTTGCAGAACAGCGGAAAGCCCGGAAACCCACGGTAAAGTCTTAATTGACTGGCGCTGAGGAGCTGAAATGCGAAGAAGAGAGTGACCAAAAATGTATTGCGCTGTCTTGGAAAGACCAGAAAGAATGAGGGTAAAGGAGAGGGAGATTCCTAAGATAGGAGATGGTGATATCCTTGTCCGAGTTGCGGCATGCGCTATCTGTGGAACAGACATTAAGAAGTATTTTCGAGGTCACAGGTTGATAAAATCTTATCCAATTGTTCCTGGGCACGAGCTCTCCGGAGAGATAGTTTCCATTGGCAAAAAAGCACGAAGATTCGATATTCAAGTAAACGGAGAGAAGGAGACTAGAACTTTCTATGAAGGCGAGAAAGTTGTCATAGCCCCTGTTATAGCATGCGAGAGATGCGTCAATTGCCTTGAGGGTCGTCCTGAGTCGTGCAATATCCGAGAGGATTTCGGCTTTAATTATGACGGAGGATTCGAAGAATACACAGTCATCCCTGAGAAACTCTTGACTAAGAAGATTAACCCCGTTATTCCAGTCCCGGATGGTGTTCCCCTTTATATGGCTGCGGTTTCAGAACCGTTTGCATGTGCCCTTCATGCGCACAAGAAGCTGGTGAGACCTGGAAGATGGGATCAGAGAAGAAATGTCTATGGGATTGTTCAGGGCATAGTTGAAGGTGATGTTGTCGTAGTGATAGGTGGCGGACCTCTTGGTTGTATGCATGCTGAATTGGCTAAAAGTTCGGGTGCTGGAACAGTCGTCGTCGCGCAGCATTCTGAATGGAGGCTGAACATGATAAGAACCCTAGGTGTAGCTGATCACTATGTACTCAATGATACTACAAAGCATCTGCAAGATTCAGTGGACAGCATAACAGACAGCCGTGGAGCAGATGTCGTCATAACTGCAGCCAGCAGCGTCGAGGCGCAGGTTCAAGCTTTGAAGATTGTTAGGCAAGGGGGAGTCGTGAGCTTCTTTGGCGGCGTAGACGAGGAAACGGTTGGAATCCCCACAAACAAGATACATTACAACGGGCCATTCATCACAGGAACTAGTGGTGCTTCCCCGTACCACATACCTATCATTTTGAGGCTCATGGCTGAGGGGAAAATCGACGCCACAAAGTACATTACACACCTATTGGGGCTACATCACTTAGAGAGAGTTCTACTCGTAAATGGGGTTCCAGCTTTTACATCACTTGCCGATATAATATCTAAACACGGCGAAGGCTACCTCGATTTTCTTTACGATCGAACCCTAGACCTAGAAGGCTGCAAGGATCTTTCAGAAAGGGCTAAAGTCTTCAGAGGAAGCATCCTCAAAGCCTTAGTTGTCCCCTCTTTCCCCGAAGAAAGAGGTGTTGTTTCGCTTTCAAAGGTGGACTTACAAAAGAGAAGGGAAACTCTCATTAATATGGTAAGGTGATCTTGGGAAAGGTACCTATCTGTGAAGATGGTGATTTATGGTGTCATTCCTTATAGGGGTTGATCTAGGCACCTCGGCATGCAAGACAGTAATCTTTACACTTGATGGCAAGAAAGTCTCAGAGGCCCAACAGGAATACCCCGTCTACCATCCCCAGCCACGATGGGCTGAGCAGAAGCCATTGGAGTGGTGGAATGCTGCAGCTGGTACAATCAAGGAAAGCCTCAGCAAACCGGGCATCCGACGTGGCGAGATCGTCGGACTCTCAGTGGACTCCCAAAGAGAAGCCGTAGTCCCTATGGGAAAAAAGGGCGAAGAACTCTACAACAGCATAATCTGGCTTGACAATCGGACTAAACAGCAGGCGGAGAAGATTAGGGGATTGATAGCCGAGGAAGAGGTTTTGTCCATAACGGGCGTCAGCATAGACCCCATCTTTTCAGCTTCCAAGATTCTTTGGCTAAAGGAGAATGTCCCAAAAGCCTTCGAAGATGCTGAATGTTTCCTCTGCGCGAAGGATTACATCATATACAAACTCTCGAGTCAACAAGTCACGGACTATTCAATGGCTTCCCGAACTCTGCTTTTTGACATCAGAAGAAGGGCGTGGTCTAAGAAAATATGCTCTGACATCGGCATACCTTCTGAAAAACTCCCGCCTGCAAAGGAATCATCAGCGGTTGTCGGAGAAGTCTCGTCTGAAGCCTCAAAAGAAACTCTTCTTCCCAAAGGGTTGCCAATCGTGAACGGAGGCGGAGACCGACCATGCGAGTGTTTAGGAGCAGGTGTAACCCAACAAGGCCCAGTCAATATAGGGACTGGCACAGGGTCAGTGGTTGAGGTACCTTTAAGCGAACCAGCCATTGACATGAAAGGAAGGGTCAATTGCTGCTGTCACGTTATCCCAAGCACGTGGGAGTATGAAGCCATCATAACCACCACTGGAGCATCTCTACGCTGGTTTAGGGATACATTTGGGCAGGAGGAGAAGTCCGAGGCCCAAAAAACTAGCCGTGACCCTTATGACCTTCTCACAGAAAAGGCTTCAAAAATAAGCCCTGGCTCAGATGGGCTCTTCTTCTATCCCTACCTTACGGGCGCCTTCTCACCTAAGTTTAACGAAAAGGCAAGAGGAGTCTACTTCGGTATCAACCTGTCTCATACAAAAGGACACTTTGTTCGAGCCATCTTAGAAGGTGTGGCTTTCCAGTACCTCGAAACCTTCGGTCTTCTGAAAGAACTCCACGTAAGTGTTGAAGAGGTAAATATGGTTGGAGGGGAAACGAAAAGCGATTTTTGGAACCAGCTGAAGGCAGACGTTTTTGGTAGAGAAATACGTATACCAGAGGTTGACGACGCCGCTGCTTTAGGCGCAGCTCTCCTAGCTGGAACAGGAACAGGGCATTATTCAAGCCTCCGAAAAGCGGCTAAAGATGTGGTCAAGTTAAAGAAGGTTTACAAGCCAGACCTGAAGAATAGGAAGACATACTCGAGAATCTACGAAGACTATAGAAAAGTCTATTCGGTCATCGAAAAGGCCTTCGAAATATACTGAACTAGACGTCCTTTCTGCTCTCTGCCAAGTGTAAAGGGACGAGTCTTCCATACCATAAGCTAAGGGAAGAATCCTGCTATTGGTTAGAATTTATAAGTTAAGGAGAATATACAGAGAGTTATGAGGAATCAAAAGATTGTAGTTTTAATGGGTTCGAAGAGCGACTACACTTTTGCCCAAAGAATTGGAAATTTCTTAGAGAAATCAGGCTTCACCGTAAAATGTGAGTACAGCGTATCCTCAGCTCATAGAACCCCCGACATTCTGTTGGATAAACTGAAGAAATACGCTGAGTCGGGTGATGCCATAGTCTTCGTGACAGTTGCTGGCCTATCGGACGCCCTCTCAGGAGTCGTAGCCGGCACCTCAACATATCCTGTAATAGCTTGTCCACCTGACATTGAGGCATCAGGTTGGGCGAAGGCATTTTCCTCTATCATGACTCCTACAGGCGTACCAGTCCTCCTTGTTTCGACGCCAGAAAACGCCGCGTTTGCAGCACTGAAGATTTTGGCACTTAGGGACTCTCTGCTTCGGGTTGAGATTGAAAGATTTATGGACACAAAGAGAAAGGAAATTACTCAAGTCGACAAACAGATTGCTAGCAAGAACCAATGAAAAGAAGGCTGTGGACCTTGGACACCTATGAAAAGAATGTTGTCTTAGAGACATATCTTACCTATCCCCTGCTCAAAAGGGGGAAAGTAAGGGATCTATACAATCTGGACGATAGACTTCTTATTGTCTCCACTGACAGGATATCTGCCTTCGACGTTGTTCTGCCAATCGGGATACCACATAAAGGCGAAGCCTTGAATATGCTTTCTGTGCACTGGTTTCACGAAACCGAGAAGATTGTAAAGAACCACCTTCTCGAGGTTGTTGATTCTCGAACAGTTTTGGTAAAGAAGGCAAGTCCAGTGAAGGTAGAGTTCGTCGTCAGAGGCTACCTTTACGGATCAGCTTGGGAAAACTACCAGAAGAGAGAAGCCATCTGCGGGATCAAGCTACTACCGGGCTTGAAGAAGGCAGAGAAGCTACCGCAACCCATACTTACACCTACGACGAAGGCTGATGTTGGGCATGATGTTGAGCTGACAAAAGAGGATGCTGCAAAGATGATTGGAGAGGATCTTGCGAAGGAGATTGAAGAGGCAAGTTTGAAGATTTACGAATATGGATCTAAGAAGGCTGAATCCAAGGGCATCATAATCGCCGACACGAAGTTTGAATTTGGCGTGTGCAACGATGAGGTCCTGCTTATCGATGAGTTGCTAACACCTGATTCATCTCGTTTCTGGCCAAAAGACCAGTACAAGGTAGGGAAAGATCAACCGAGCTTTGATAAACAGTATGTTAGAGACTACCTGATATCAATCGGCTGGAATAGGCAGCCCCCAGCTCCAACATTACCCGAGCAAGTTGTCCTAGAGACTTCCAAAAAATATATAGATGCGTATGAAAGATTAACGGGAAGAAAGTTTGGTGATTGGGCATGATTGAACGGGAAGAGATGCAGGAACTAGCCACTTCTTATAAAGAACCTATCAGCCTGAACTTGGGTTCTCATTCAGCTCTTGACGCCTGGCAAGGGCAACGAACCTATGGCTTAAGAAGCATAATCTACGTGACAAAGCAGAGGGCAAGAATCTACTTACAAAACCCCATGGTAGGTGAGCCTGGAGAGAAGGTAGAGGACATTCCAGCCGTTGTCAGAAGGGACATGATCGTTGTCGATGATCCAAAGGACATAAAGAAGAAAGGCTCGTGGAAGGCCGCAATAATAGTTCTTGACAGCTACGAGGACATAATCAAGTATGTGGATGAACTTGCTGAGTTGGAGTGCATCCAGATTCCAAATAGGGCCTTCTCAACATATGTGAGCGGGGATGCATATTGCAGCCTGATTGAGAATAAATTTCCCGTTCCCATAATCGGCTCCAGAAGGCTCTTGAAGATCGAAAATAGGGGGTCTATCGAAAAGGATTACTACTGGTTCGCCGAGAAGGCTGGAATACCATACCCTAAGTCTTACAGATTCAAGGTTTATGAAAAGGGAATACGTTTCGAGGAGTACATAGACAATCCTCTTCTTCTTAAGGCCGAACATGCCCACAGAGAATATGAACGGGAATTCATTTTTGCGGCTGACTCAAACGACCTTGAAGAGAAGGTCGAGAGAGAAGTTGAGCTTGGAAACCTCTCAAAAGAAGGCCTAGAATACGCCAGAGTTGAGCAGATCGTACTCGGCCCTCATGCTAATTTCAACTTTTTCTTCTCCCCCCTAAACGCTGAGGAAGAGTGGGGAGATGCTGACGACGCCTTTGCGAAGCTTTATAAAACCACGCTAGAGAAGGCTCGGGTCCATCTGGCTAATGAGTTTCTCTCGATTGATGAACGGAGAGAGACGATCCTCGACGGCGTGAAGCGGCTTCCGATTGATGTGCAAGAGAAGATCAAACAGGTGCCATCATTCGAGGTCACATGCCATTTAGCCATGAGCTTAAGAGAATCCCTACTTAAAGATGTGCATAGATATGCTGACGCTTTCCTCTTAGCGACCAGAGAATATGAGCCGCCTGGTATAATTGGCGCATGGTGCCTCCAGACATTAATAACATGGTCGAAGATTCCTGGGGCAGCAGTTGAATACGGACTCTATGACGTGCCCTCAGGCAAGGAGACTTACATGCACGTTCCCGTCACACAGGATATCGCAGTAAGGCATGGTGGCGGAACCAACGTTCACATGGGCATAGGCTCCCAGTACGCAAACGCTATGTACCAAAGAAGGATGAGCACAGGCGATAGAATAGCATTGGAGATAAGAAGAGCATGGAAGAAAGGCAGCTTGGACAAGATCGTCACGTAAAACTTAGTTAAAATAGAACATGGTCTTATCTGAAATGAGTTCGAAATATGTCGAAGCCGGTGTAGATGTAAAGAAACGAGGAATAGAAGCCTTCAAAACAACCGTTCACAATCTTTTCCCTGAAGCCTTCTGCGTCGTGACCGAAGATCCTAATCTACCGGGCTATGGTTTAGTGACCCATGCAGACAGCGCTGGTAGCAAGCCAGTTCAAGCCTACCTCAATTGGAAGGAGACTGGTGATCTCAACTGGTTCAAGGGTCTTCCTCAAGATGTCTTAGCCATGAACCTTAATGATGTTGCATGCGTAGGCGCGACGCCAGTTAACTTCGTGGATTACATCGCACTAAACCCGCACAAAGTCCCAAAGGCTAAACTACTAAGGGTTTTGAACTCTGGGTTTAAGGAATGCTTTACTATTCTGAAAAAGCAAGGGGTCAGGGTTCTATTCTCAGGAGGCGAGACTGCTGACCTTCCAGACCAGCTTAGGACTCTTGACATATCAGGGACAGTTAACGCTCGTGTGAAACTTGGCGAGGTGGTGACCGGAGCAACCATCAAGCCTGGCAACATCATCATTGGTCTGAGAAGCGGCGGGAAGACAAAATATGAAGAAAAGGAGAACAGTGGAATCATGTGCAATGGACTAACCTTGGCAAGACTTTGCCTGCTGAACAAAGACTACCAACAAAAGTATCCCGAGATCGCTGATCCCGAAGGCAGAGGCTACTACGGAAGGTTCAGGTTCGATCAATACCTTGACGAATTAGGGATGACGGTCGGCGAAGCCTTGGTCTCTCCAATGAGGTTCTATATCCCAGTCATATTCGAGGCGCTCAAGAGATGTGGAGACGCAATAACAGGCTTAGTCCATAACATGGGCGGCGGACTAACTAAGGGCTTGAGAATCGGTAGGAACATCAACTACGTCAAGGACAACCTTTTCCAGCCGGATCCGATCTTCCATCTCATCCAGAAAGAATCGGGAGAGAACTGGAAAGACATGTTTGAAATCTACAATATGGGCATGGGTTTCGAGATAATCGCTGACAAGGAAGCAACCGATGACATAATAAGCATATCAGAAAGCTTTGGGCTCGAAGCTAAGCTAGTCGGCAGATGCCAGAAGAGCGACGGCAGAAACAAGGTAACTGTAAAAAGCCAGCAAGGCGATTTCCAGTATCCTAGTTGATCTTAGTAATTCTCTTTCTCCCCACTTTTGGTTACTTTAGGGGAATTTGTCCCATGTTAACGTCGGCTTAAGGCTAAACGTTCCAAGATGTCTGCTTTGGCTTTCGTCGCTTTTCTCATGACCTCTCTAACATCTACAGTTTTTACTTTGCGGTTCTCCATGACTATTCTTCCGTTGACTAGAACTGTTTCAACATCTGCTCCCTTAACCGCATAGACGAGGTGGCTTGCTTCGTTGTAGACGGGGCACAGGTGAGGCTTATCGAAGTCAACTATAACAATATCAGCCTTTTTACCAACTTCAATTGACCCGATCTGTCCATCCCAACAAAGAGCCTTAGCTCCGTCAATCGTCGCCATCTTCAACACCGATTGCGCAGGCAGTAAGGTTGGATTTCCATTGACGCCCTTATGCAGAAGAGCCGTGAGCTTCATAACCTCGAACATATCCGCAACATTATTTGAGGATGCGCTGTCCGTCCCCAACGAAACGGTCACGCCTGCCCCCAGTAGGCTGGGGACGGGGCTGATTCCAGAAGCCAGTTTGAGATTGGAAACTGGGTTATGGGAGACTTTAACCCTTCTCTTGGCTAGAAGTTCGATGTCTCTTTTCGTCAGGGAAACACAGTGTGCCGCGACCATGTCATCTCTTAGGACACCTAAGGAATCTAGGTATTCCACAACTCCTGCTTTGATAGAGATGCCAAAGGCATCCTCGATTTTTTTTGATTCATCGAATGTTTCTGCCACATGCATATGCCACGTGATAGGCTGAGACGGGGAACCATATTTCTCATTGATATCAGCAGTTACGACTCTAAGTTCTTTCAAATATTGCGGATCAACCGTGTAAGGAGCATGAGGGTCAACGCTGACACGTATAACGTCCTCATTCTTGCCGTGCCAGTTCTTGGCTAGATCCTCCAAATCTTTTCTGTCACTATCTTTCCGCCAAGACAGACAACCGTGACCTATGATGCCTCTGATTCCAACCTCAGCGAAAGCTCTGGCCTCGTTATATTCGTCCTTGTAAAAGTACATAGTGTTGACCGTGGTTGTTCCGCTCATGATGGACTCAACAGCTGTCAGAAGCGCGCCAACATAGTAGTCATAGCCTGTCATGTGCCTCTCAAGCGGCCATATCCACTTCTCCAGCCATTCCTTAAGTGGATAATCATCTGCATATCCTCTAAGGATGCTCATGGCTGCGTGCTGATGCGTGTTAACAAGCCCAGGGAGGACAACCTTTCCCTCCGCGTCAATCTTCTCATAGCCGCGGTATTTACCCTTGAGTTTCTGACATTCGCCGACATCAATAATCATGTTGTCCTCGATCACAACAGCTCCATCTCTCAGCGTTCCTCTATTGCTCATGGTCATAACGGTCCCGCCAGTTATGATGAGATTCACTATCCATTCCCACCTTGGACATCCACTAAATACTGAAATATTCCTCTCAACACAAATAAAAGAAGTACGCCTTAGATTATATGATCTCGAATCGGAAGGAACAATAAGAGGCGAGGAAAGAAAAATGGAGATTTCACCGATCAAGTATGAGAGTCTAGAGAAATATTTTATAAGTTTATTCGGGCCAGAGGTCGAGGTACTCAGTGTCGAGGAACTAGGTCCTAAAGAGGAGAAACCTAAAAAAGGGTTAAAGGGTTTCGGATATGGAGTTCCCTACTTAATCAAGCTTCTAGTCAAAAGAGAACCAAGAATGGTTGTGCTTGAGACAATCCGTCCAGGGGGGTTCGGCCATGAACACTTCCCTGATAGGGCTCAGATCCTATTGTGGCAACACTCAGCCTTCAATAAGCTTCCTATGCACGTCAGAACCGTCGATGTAGGTGCTTTCAATATTGACAACTCACTAAAATCGGTTGGTGACTGCAAAGAGTTCTTCATTGTGACCGAGTTTGCGGAGGGAAATCCCTACTATTTGGACCTTGAAAGGATAAAATCTGAGAAGCAACTTACGAAGCAAGACTTGAACCGCTGCATAGCTCTCTCAGACTATCTCGCCAACATTCACTCAGTTAAAGGAAAGGGTTTAGAGTCGTTGTACATTAGACGCATCAGGGAGTTAGTTGGCCATGGAGAGTGCGTAATGGGCCTAGCAGATAGTTATCCAACCGGACTTGGGTATATCGACGGAAGGTTCCTAGCTGATGTTGAGAAGAAATGTATAGATTGGAGATGGAGGATCAGAAAGAAACCACACAGGTGTGCGCAGGTTCATGGCGACTTCCATCCCTGGAACATTCTCTTCAGGGAAGGAGTTGATTTCACGGTTCTGGACCGAAGCCGAGGTGAATGGGGTGAACCAGCAGACGACGTGACAGCAATGAGCATAAATTACTTGTTCTACTCGCTTCAGACCTATGGGTGTCTCGAAGGTCCGTTTGAAAACCTCTTTGACAGATTTTGGGAGAACTACTTAGACAGAACCGGTGACCAGGAGATCTTAACAGTCGTACAGCCTTTCTATGCGTGGAGAGGACTCGTCATAGCATCGCCAATATGGTACCCATACTTGCCATTACATGTGCGGAAGAAGATTTTCAACTTCATTAGGAACGTGCTGAGGACAGATATATTCGATACGAAAGATGTCAATTCATACATGGAAGCACAACCATAGTAGCTACATATCCGTGGAATCGTCTGGTAATGGAGGTTGCATGTGTCTTGGATAGAGGTTGGTGCATTTGGGTTACTGGTCTTCCCGGCAGTGGGAAATCTACAATCGCCCATATTGTGTTGGACGAGATGAAGGAGCGAGGGGTGCACGCGCAGATCATTTCTTCTGACATGCTGCGTGAGGTTATAACTCCGAATCCAAAATACACTGAGGAAGAGAGAAACATTGTTTACGGAACTATTGTTTTTATTGCCAAGCTGCTGACTGAGAATGGCGTCAACGTGATCATAGACGCAACAGCAAACCGAAGGAGATACCGAGACAAGGCTAGAAACGAGATACGACACTTCATTGAAGCTTATGTTCGCTGCCCCTTGCAAGTCTGCATAGAGAGAGAATCCAGAAGGGGAAAGCGTGCCTACTACGCGCCAGAAGCGATATACAAGAAGGCTCTCACGGGAGTAAGCAAGACTGTTCCAGGAATCGGCTCTCCCTACGAAGAACCATTGTTCCCAGAAGTGACCGTGGATTCAGACAAGTTGAGTCCTCAAGAATGCAGCCAAAAGATTGTCGAAACAATAGTGGAGAAATTCAGGCACTGAAGTAGAGATGATTGGTTCCTCCTAGTTCATTTTTACCTTTGTGGGAAGGTTTTCTCTTTCTAGCAGTGTTTGTCGGTGGTGATCACCAGACCACCATCAACTCTCACAGATTGGCATTTCCCTGTGGCTTCTTAACCATTCTGCTTAACTCGATGTGGCAAAGGATGGGGCAAAAAACGATGAGGCAATTAAAGTCTCAAAGTTCTGCTTTTCGAGGTTGATCTCTTAGATTTCTAAGTCTGGCGGCACAAATTGCCTAAGCCTCTGGAGAGTCTTAAGCTTATCCCTGCCTCCAAAATGCGCATTTTCTATGGCTGTCCTTAACATTTGGATCGACTCGTCCATAGCTTTTCTGTCTACAGGAAAGGGAATGCCGTCCTTTCCACCATATGCAAAAGAATACTTAACAGGGTCTTTCCAGCTTGGCTTCTCACCATATATGAGTTCTGAGATTAAGGCTAACCCTCTAACCGTTGCTGGGCCTATCCCTTTTATGCATAGAAGCTCCTCATAGTCTCGGGGTTGAAACTCGTAGGCCTTGCATAGCGCTTTCCAATTGATCGCGGCTGGCATGTACAGATAATCAGTTACGAGTTTTTCGAAGCCTTCTTCAGGTGCTATGGGCATCCATTCTTGAAGAGACCTCTGGTAAGCTGGTCGGATGGACTTCAGCATTCTCACAACTTTTCCGGGTTTTTCCTTCACAACATCGACTGATGTCTTACGGCAGCCCTCGCTCTCGCTAGCTGTCATATTCAATACAAGCGGTCTTTTCCTATCACCAACAATCGCTTTATGGGGTTCAACAATAAAATTTTTCACATGTTCAGAGAGCCAATGATACCTTCTTGCGGTTCTGTCTGCCAAGTTCATGCCTTGTTGGATCACGGCCCACTTTCCGTCTGCAGTTATGAAGAACGCATGATGGTATAAGGGGTAACCAGCTTGTATCGCAGTGTTGTCCACCTTGGCGCTCATCCGGCTTACATACCTTAAGTGATCAATATTCTGAGTAGAAAACCCAAATTCCTCGCCAACCATGCCTATTTCCGAAGGTGTCTTCTTGGAAGCCTTACCTTTTCCACCGCAGATGGCCAGCCCATACTCTTCATGTCTTACCGCAGTCCTAAGAACGCCTGTTAGAACAGTTGTAACACCTGAGGAATGCCAGTCATAACCTAGAACACAGCCCAAAGCCTGAAACCAGTAAGGGTCAGATATTCTCTCAAGTAAAATATCTCGACCGTACTCATCAATAACGACTGAGATGATACCTTTCGCTAACCGTGTCATTCTCTTCACAAGCCACTGAGGTGCCTTACCTCCGTGAAGCGGAAGTTCCGCAAAACCAGTTCTCTTCAAAGCGTTCACTTGATTTCCGATTGGTTGTTGCACAGGAATATGGGTGACGCGCCCCTTAAACTTGACTGACAGGCTCCATGACATATGTACCTTAGCTATTTTCTAAGAAGCCGGCCCTCCCTATCAATCTCTTTATGCCGAATTCTTGTTGTGGAAATTGTGACACAGTTCTCTGCTGGTACCATATCGATTGCTATCACCTTTAACGGAGGCAAACCACTCCGTTTCCTCACCTCATTTATCTGATGGGCTACAGGTTCCGTCTCCTTACTGACCACTATAGCTTCCAGCTCCTTACTTGTAGTAGCCGTGCCGTAAGCGTTTGAAATGGGGACAATATCAGCTCGTTGTAGCAACCCTGTCTTTTCAAGAAGGCAAAACAGCTCTTTCATTCTATGCTTATAGGACGCAATCTCATGGTTTTTCACTAGTTTCTGTGCAAACTCATCGGTGCATAAGCCGATTTGAACGCGGTTTCCCACATCAAAGGCTTTCAGAATTAGAGCTCTATGTCCCTTATGAAGCTCATCAAAGGTTCCGCCAATGCCAACAGTGTTGAACCTTTTCTTCAATCTTTAACCGCTCATCTCAGTTCGCACGCTGTATGGAAATATCTCCATCATTTTTTCTTATTTATTGTTTGCTTCTAAAGAGTATGTATGTGTATGAACGTTCCATAGGAAATCCAAAAATAGTAAGTCTGCAACAGAGGCATCTGACGCTTCACCGTGGTATCTATGGCCTCAACTTATAGCAAACAAGGCGAAGCTTTAGAAAAGACGCCTACTGTCAGTAAGGAAAAGCCTATACCTCGCACTTTAACACTTTCATTGATTTCGATAAGTGCAGCACTATATGCTGTCGCAATTGCCATAACCTCACCTATACCTACTCCTTGGGGGGTAGGTCACTTTAGACCTGGAGTTGTGGTTCCTGCCTTCTTCTCTATCGTTTTCGGCTCAATTGTTGGCGGCGTAGGTGCGGCTTTGGGCTGTTTCTTAGGCGATTTCGCCTTATCTTTCTTCGGCTTAACTACACCTTTGCTGAGCCTAGTAGCTGGTGTGCCGGGCAACTTCGCGGGTTTCTATGTTTTAGGCTGGCTGGTCTCAAAGAGACGCTCACTGGCATCTTTCATCCTGAGCAACTTTATAGCTCTAATCGTTGGGAACCTGATCGCAGCTCTTGGTGTTCTAGCATACTTCTGGTTTATCGTTCCAAATTGGGCGTTATGGCCGATGGACTTGAAGTTTGGCATAGTTGTTGGGCTAACCTTGTTCTGGCTTACAACAATGATCATCTTCGTGGTTCCTTTAGTGCCGATCTTGGTTAGGTGTATTGAACCAAGGTTGATAAGGATTGGAGTTAGAGGTGTATCAAACCTAAACTGGGGCAGTCCAATCGGCCTAGTCAAGTCATCTATCATAGTAAGCTTGATCCTTATCGCAACTTATATCTTGGTGGTATTCATTCCGGGAGGTAACCTTCTCTTTGCAGGTGTAGTCCCCTCTGAGCTTCTCCTTTTGGCTTCGGCAGTAGTTTTTGTTTCAGGGGCATTCTTTGCGATGCTTGCCCATAGACTTGGAAAAGTCATGTCTAGCATTTCTTTAGGAGTAGAGTCCTAGGCTATAACACTTTGAGCAGGGACTGGACTTGATCGTCGGTATTGATATCGGTGCAAGTACTACTAAGGGTGTTATCCTAGAAGATTCAGAGATCATATACAAATACACCTTGCAGACATCCGACACGGTCACATCAACCTTAAAAGTTCTGGAAAGCCTAGCTGTCAAGATACGGGACACAAACGCGATCAGCATGGTGGCAATATCAGGTGGTGGGTCGCGAGAGATAGGGGAATCTCTTCTAGGTCTACCGGTTATGAAGGTGGACGAGATCAAAGCCATAGGGTTTGGCGGACTGGTTCTAGCCAAGAAGCAAAAAGGCTTGATTGTCAGTATCGGCACAGGTACTGCTATGGTTGCTGCTTATGAGCGGGGAAGGAGTGTGAACCATGTTGGGGGCACCGGAGTTGGCGGAGGTACAATACTTGGGCTTTCAAGAAGAATGCTTGGTATCGATGATTTTAAGGTCCTAGAGTACCTGGCTTCACAAGGCAACAGTAACAAGGTAGATATAACGGTTGCAGACATTGTTGGAGGTCCAGTGGGAATTATGCCTGCTGAGGCGACGGCTTCAAACTTCGGTAGACTAACAAGCAAATCTTCTAAAGAGGACATTGCTGCAGGTATCTTCAACATGGTTTCACAGGTTATTGGGGTTCTTGCTGCTATGGCTGCGAAGGCTTATGGCATTCAAGAGGATGTTGTGCTTGTTGGTAGACTTGTGAAGAGTAAAATCGTGTATGACGCAATATGTAAGACTATAGAGCTTTTTGGTGTCAAAGCAATTGTGCCCAGAGACTGTGAATACTGTACGGCTGTGGGGGCGGCTAGATATGCCCTTCTTCTCTAACAGAGTCTTGACGCTAGTTGTCAAGTAATCCAGTGAGCTAATCTATCTGTCTGGGAGGCGTAAAGTTTAAAGGGAGTTTCTGGGATTTGGATATCACAATCCTGGATTAAGGAGATTCCCGTTTGACCTTTGATCAGATTCTAGATAGTAAGGTTCAGATCCTTTTAGAGCTAAGGAGATATGAGCTCATAGAAAAGGAGGAAGGGAAAGAAGGAAGATTCCTGACAGTTAAGAATCCGAAAGGAAAAACCTACCTCCTATGGGCCCTAACAAACGTGGAGACCATAGGAATCCGTTATGTAAACCTTTTGTCGAAACAGTTTGAGTCTAAGGGCTTCGACGGCGGAATAATAGTCTCTAATGGTAGATACACATATTCAGCAAAGTCAAACGCCCGTAAAAGAGGCGTGGAGTTGATACCGCCAAACTTCCCTTCCTTCAATATATTCAAGCATGACCTTGTCCCAAAACATGAGATACTTACATCTGAAGAAAAAGAGGAAGTCTTAAAGAAGTATCGAGTCGAACCGTACCAACTTCCGCTTATAAGAACATCGGATCCCATAGCTAACGTTATTGGAGCCAAGCCAGGAGACTTGATCAAGATAACTCGGAAGAGCCAGACAGCTGGAGAATACATCTCCTACCGTTATGTCGTCGAAGGCTGACCTTCACTAGGCGGAGATATAGATGACTTCTGGGCTTTTTTCTTGACTTCATAGAGTATGACTAAAGCCTCTCCAAGAGGTATGCCCAGTTCTATGGCTAACTTCCTCGGTGTGATATCTGGGTGAGCATTTAGTAGCTTGTCAGCGACATAGGCCTTGTGATGGGGATACATGACTATCGAATGAACGGTATCTACCAGAATCGGCCAAAGAGGATCATCCACATATTTCTCAATCTCTTCAACCATACACTCCACCCCAAAGAAAGGTAGGTTGCTTAAAGAATTGCGGGCTTGGCGTTTATTACTCTTTAGGACAGCCTCATCCACGATGACAAGTGGGTTTCATAAGCGTCCCTGTCCCGATGATTTTTTTGGACAAAAAAGGTTTTATGCTTAGGTTTCTCTAAAGACTCTTTAACTGACTTGGAAATTGAGGAAAAAGCTGAAGAGGG
>Ga0315312_1001344_pt1 | contig 19557 bp, 18 predicted proteins | sample TDP7_MG_FD_203629 | JGI IMG/M metagenome (GOLD analysis project Ga0315312, IMG submission 203629) | Freshwater sediment microbial communities from Lake Towuti, South Sulawesi, Indonesia - TDP7 | ecosystem: Environmental > Aquatic > Freshwater > Lake > Sediment | place: Indonesia: South Sulawesi... | reverse complement strand
TCAGCATGACACTAAGAATCCTTCACGTTTTTTGTCATCCCGAACCTATTTCGGGATCTCGGTTCTGGTTTTTGTGGGAATACCTGCCTACCTTATGGAAAATGAAACTTAGTAATCCCCCCTTACCCCCCTTTAGAAAAGGCGGGATGGCGGGATTTGAAAGGACTACTGAGCCAAAACTTCTGCCCAGGTTGTGGCCGACCATTGGGTTTTGAACAGGTCGTCGACGGTGTCCTTGGCCTTCGCCCGGAACGAGTCGGCGTTCGGGATCACCACCTGCATGCCTTTACGCTGGAGATCCACAAGTGTGGCCGGCTCGTCGGTCTTGATCTTGTTGTTGGCCCACTCCTCAGCCTCCTTACCGGCCTTGACGATGAGGTCCTGGTCCGCCTTGGACAGCTTGTCGAAGAAAGGCTTATTGATCAGGATTCCCGCGGTCTGCGCCATGTGATTGGTCATGATGAGATGGGTCTGGACCTCGTAAAGTTTGAAGCCGGCAATCTGCGGCAGGTCGCCCTCCGAAGATTCGGCCTTACCCGTCTTAAGTGAATTGTAGAGCTCGGGAAGCGGGACGGCAACGGGGTCCGTACCCATGGCCTTCCAGACAGCCATCCAAGTGGGGATGGGCGGCAGCCGGAGCTTTATGTTATACACGTCCGCCGGTGTGTAGACCGGCTTCTTAGTCGTCATCTGCCGCAGCCCCCGGTAGATGGTCGCCAGGTATATCAGGTCGTTCTTCTCTAACTGGGCCTGTGCCTGCTGGCCGAGCTTACCGTTCCAGGCGCGCATGTAGTGATCGAAGTCCTTCATGACGTAGGGAGCGGTGAAGAAGTAGTACGGGGGCGCATAGAGCTCCAGGAAATTCGTCCCATTAGCCTGCATTTCGAGCTCGCCAGCCCTATTCATCTTATTGATTTCAATTTCCGCCTTGGTGCCGGCGTCAATCTTCACCTCGATCCTGCCTCCACTCCCCTTCTCAACCAGTTCCTTGAACTTCTCGGCCGCATCAACCACAATAGTACCCGGTTTAAACGGGCTTCCGATACGAATCGTCTTTTCTGCTGAGATAGCCTTCCCTGTGCCCATAAAAAGGAAACAAGCTAAAGCGATGATTGATAAAATAAAACCTAATCTAAGTAACTTCATTGTCTTACCCTCCTTCCTGATTTATCATTAACCACGAATAATATTGTCATTGCGAGGAGTCCTGCGGATGTAGGACGACGAAGCAATCCTTTGAGATTGCTTCACTTTGTTCGCAATGACGCTTTCAGAAGATTAAGGGGGAAGCGTCATTTTTTAATCTCCTTGACGAGTTTGCCATAAAACTCATGATCATTCGCCATTAATTTCCCAAAATCCTCTGGACCAAGGTATGAGAGGTTTACAACCATGTCCTTTGCATTCTTTCTGAAAACCGGATCATCCATTCCCTGTTTAAAAGCATCGTGAAGCTTCTTGATCACGTCCGGAGGAGTTCCTTTTGGAGCAGCCAATCCACGCCACTGATGCATGGCGAAATCGATGCCCTGTTCCTTCACAGTTGGGACATCAGGAAAGAGCTCGAACCTCTTTTCTGCAAAGAGGGCGATAATCTTCAACTTCCCTGCCTTAATATGCTCAATCCCTTCAGGTGGGGAGACTGAGACAGCATTCACATGACCACCGAGAATGGCGGTGACGGATGGTCCTCCGCCTGCAAATGGGATATGATTGAACTTAACACCAGCTGTCTTTTCAAAGGCAAGGGCTATGAGATGGACTCCTCCTCCTGCTCCTGCATTTCCAACGGTGATCATGTCAGGATTTTTCTTCGCATAGTCCAAGAATTCTTTTAGACTCTTCCAGGGTGCATCCGACCTTACTAAAAACATGGATGGATCAAACACCACATTGATGATGGGTTCAAAATTTTTGTAAGTGTAAGCTGTGGTTACCTGATGGGGAAGGATCGTGAGAGGCGTAATCGCTGAAACAAGTGTGTAACCATCTGGTTTTGCCTGCATGCATTCTGTGTATCCCACAGCTCCCGCACCACCAGGCCGGTTGACAACAACCACAGCCTTTCCAAAATATTTCCCTGTCGTTGCAGCAAGGGCCCGAAAGATGAGGTCTGTTGCTCCTCCAGCTGCCCAGGGGATAATAATTTGAACCTCTTTGGTTGGAAATTCCGCCGCCTGAAGCGGCATCACTATGAAGCAAGATAGAATCAATGAGATGATAAAAATTTTTTTTAACATTGGAATCCCTCCTTTCTTAACGATGAACGATGAACTATGAACTATGAACTATGAACTTTGAACTTTGAACTTTGAACTTCTAACTCCCTCCTTTCATTGTTTTTTTGAATATCATCCGAATTAACGGAATGACCAGGAAGATCACAGTGGCGAGCAAAAAGACCATTGAAACAGGTCGGTTGACAAAGATTCCGAAATCGCCATGAGAGATCATCAAGGATTGCCGGAAGGCAACCTCCAATTTAGGACCAAGGACTAACGCTAAAAGCAAGGGAGCACCTTCATAAGCCCACTTTCTCATTAGAAATCCCAGACCTCCGAAGAGGAGCATCATCCAGATGTCGAAAACCGAATTATTCACGGTGTACATCCCTGTCATGCAGAAAAGGATGACAAGAGGTAAAAGGATCTTTTTGGGGATTCTGAGTATGTTGGCAAAGAGGGGAACAAAGGGGAGGTTGAGAATAAGGAGGATGAAGTTTCCAATATACATACTAGCAATCACACCCCAAAAAAGTTCTGGATGCTGCCCGATTAACATCGGTCCTGGCGAGACTCCATGGATGAGAAGGGCACCAAGAAGAATAGCTGTTGGAGGAGCGAAGGGAATACCCAAGACGAAAAGGGGGATGAAGGCAGATTGACAGGCGGAATTGTTAGCGGATTCTGGGCCAGCAACCCCTTCAATCGCTCCCTTCCCAAACTCCTCAGGATGTTTAGAAGTCTTCCTCTCGACCATGTAGGAGGCATAGGTAGCAATGACAGGTGCTGGTCCAGGGACCAGTCCTACTCCAAACCCAATTCCTGTTCCCCTCAGAATTGCGGCAATCGATTTCTTTAAATCTTGAAGGGTGGGATAAAGTTCTCGCAGACGGGGTACAATAACTTTCTGTTCTAACATCTCCAGTGGCTGATCCACATTGACTAAGACTTCACCAATCCCGAAGAGTCCGATGGCAACAGCAACGAATTCGATTCCCCCCAATAGAGGAGTTGAACCAAAGGTAAAACGAGCATCTCCAGCGACCGGGTCGATCCCGATCGTTCCAATGATTAGGCCCACGACCGCCATCATGAGAGATTTGATCAGGGATGTGCCGGTGACATTGCTCAAGACGATGAATCCGAAGACCATCAGGGAAAAATATTCTGGTGGGCCGAAGGCCAATGCGGCCTCAGCCAATGGTGGCGCCAGAAAAACCAATCCAAATATCCCAATCGTCCCAGCGATAAAAGATCCAATGGCGCAGGTGGCGAGAGCAGGTCCGGCTCTACCCTTTTGGGCCATCTGATAGCCATCGATACAAGTGATGACAGAGGCGGTCTCTCCAGGGACATTGAGAAGGATGGAGGTGGTGGAGCCTCCATACATGGCACCATAGTAAATTCCAGCAAGCATAATGATGGCAGAAGTGGGGTTGAGACCAAAAGTGGCTGGGATAAGAAGTGCGATTCCAGCGATCGGTCCAATTCCGGGCAACACACCAATGATGGTTCCTACAATTGCACCCATCAGACAATAAAAGAGGTTGTTGACCGTTGCAGCGATTCCAAAACCGTTGACCAGATGCTGGAGCGATTCAAACATCTATACTCGACCTCGAACGATGAACAATGAACTATGAACAGTAATTTCGAGCCTCAGTCCTCCAACCTCTAACCTCAATCTTTTTTCTTTTAAATTCCAAGCCATCCTTTGGGCAGAGGTATTTGAAGCCATTGAACAAAGAGAAAATAGCAGGCCACTGCCGTCATAAAGGATAAAAGGATGTTGATGATCCACTGCTTCATTCCAAGGGTTCTCAAAAGTACCATCAATAAGAGAAAGGAGGCGAGTGGATATCCCAGTTGGTTGAAAAAGGCGGTGGCTAAAACCATCGTTCCCAGAAAAAAGATCATCTGTTTTGTAGACCCTGGAATTTCAACAGCAGCTTTTCCCTTTTTTGGTGCTTCTTTATTCTTGAAGAGAAGTTTTAGAACGAAGATGCCTGATAAGATCATCAGGAGTATTCCCAGACAGAGGGGAAACAGTCCCGTCCCTGATTTGCGAAAGGTTCCAATAGGCACTCTTAATGAGAGGAAGGTAGTGATCGCCCCAAAGAGGAAGATGACGATCCCCCCAAATATCTCATCCCTATTCAAAAATTTCTCCTTTTTAACAATGAACGGTGAACGATGAACAATGAACAAAAATCAAGATATTTTAAATATTTTTTCACTTTCTCATTTTTTATGTTCATCGTTCATAGTCCATTGTTCATCGTTTATTTCAACTAGTCCATCAACGCTCCACCGTTTACATCTAAGATCTCACCAGTAATAAACGATGCCTCATCAGAAACCAGAAAGAGTACAGCCTCTGCTACATCCTCTGGTTTTCCGAGACGGCCGAGTGGAATGGAAGCAATGATCTCCTTCCGCCTCTGCTCTGACCATTGGGCACTCATCTCGGTTTCAATAGCATGTGGCGATACTGCGTTGACATTGATCCCATATGAAGCCAATTGCCTTGCCAGAGTTTTTGTCAAGGAATCTACACCAGCCTTTGATGGTCCATATCCTGGAGCAGAAGTGATGTCTCCCATCTTTCCAGCGATTGAAGAAACATTAATAATTTTCCCATAGCCTTGCTGTTTCATAATCTCAACCACAGCTTTACAACAGTTAAATGTGCCTTTAAGATTAACTTCGATGACACGATCCCAATCCTCTTCTGTGACGGTCTCAATTGTTCCTCTTCGAATGATCCCTGCGTTATTCACGAGGATGTCGATGCGGCCGAATTTCTGCCTGACCTGATTAACCATCTCCTTCACATCGTGACTTTTCGTAATGTCACAAGAAAGGGCAAGAGCCTCTCCTTTTTTGATCTTTATCTCATCTTTAAGAGTTTCGAGGCGTTCTTTTTCAATATCCACCAAGGCAACCTTAGCGCCTTCACGAACAAATATTAAAGAAATAGCTTTTCCAATCCCTCTTGCCGCCCCTGTCACAATCGCCACCCTATCTTTGAGTTTCACTAAAAAGTCTCCTCCTAAACGATGGACGATGGATTATAAACGTTGAACAATGAACCTGAATGATGAACTACTCAATTCCAAATGTCAGATTCGGAAGCCATAAAGCAATATCCGGCCAGAAAATAACCAATATTACCACCAATACAACAGACAACATAAACAGCCAACCTTCCTTGACAAAATCCCAGAGCGAGCATTTGAAGATAGTACAGACAATAAAAAGGACCGCTCCCTCCGGCGGGGTCAATAACCCAACGGTAAGAGTCAGCACCATAATGATCCCAAAGTGCACCAGATCGACGTGGACTTGCTCAGCGATCGGAGTTAGAATCGAAGTCAACATCAGGATTAACACAGTGGAGTCCATAGCCGTCCCGGCAAAGAGTAAAAATCCGATAATGATCAGCATGACCACCCAAGGGGTACTGGAAATCCCTACCATAAACTCGGCCATCTTTTGTGGTATTTGATCCCAGATAATACCATAACTAAAGGGCGCCGACAAAGCGATAAGTAACATGACCATTCCTATATCGACTACAGTGTTCTCCAGTGTTTGAATCATTCCTTTCCAGGAAAACCGTTTGTAGACGACCATTCCAACAACAACGGCGTATACGCATGCGAAAGCACCTGCTTCGGACGGGGTAAAGAAGCCGAACCTTAATCCGGCTATCAGAATGACCGGGAAAAGAAAAGCCCAGATGCAATCGACAAAAGTTTTCGCAATCTCTTTGAGCGGTGCGCGCTTTTCTCTTTCGGCAATATAACCTTTTTGCTTGGCCCTCAAACCGACCGCACCCATTAAAAATATCGTCATTAAAATGCCGGGAATCATCCCCGCCGTAAATAACCGTCCGATGGAAACTTCGGCGATACTGCCATATAGAACCAGCCCGATACCAGGAGGTATCATCGTCGTGATTAACGAACTGCAACCAATGACGGCTGCCGAAAATCCTCCGGAATACCCCTTTTTAATCATGCTCGGCCCCAAAACGCGCGAGAGCATAGCGGCGTCACCAATCGCCGAACTCGTAATCCCGCCCAGCGATGCAGCTATCACCATGTTGCTCTGTGCCAACCCGGCACGCATATGTCCCGTAAGAACCGACGCCAGTTTCATGACTCGTTCTGTGATACCGGTCTCGTTGAGTAAGTTGCCGGCGAAAACGAACAATGGAATTGCAAGGAGAAGAAAGTTTTGTGTTTGGGAAAGCACGTGTTGAACAGGCATTGTCAATGGCAAGTTTGGATGGAGCAGAAAGAAAGCAACTCCGGAAATACCAAAGGCAAAAGGGACTGGCATCCCCATTAACATAAAGAGAAAAAACAGAATCGCTACTAACGTCATTTCATAACCCCCTTGCTGTCAATAATAATGAGACTCTATTCAGATGATTTCACCACTAACGCCCTCTTCACGCTTGGCGATCGGTTCTCCTGTCGATATCGCTCGCCAAAAAGTTTTGATCTTCAAAATCGCGGTGATCGACATCAGAGCACAACCAAACGGCACACTCAGCGTAACCCACGTATAACTAAAACCAGGGATCCCCTGGAAGGCTCTCAGCCGGGTCGTGTAGCAAAGCCATGAGCCATATACGATCATGCCCACTAAGAACATAATGATGATAGTATAATTAATAATTTTGAAATAGAGTTGCGCTTTCTGGGGGAGTTTGCACGTGATCACTTCAATGCAGAATAGTCTATCCAATCGCATCGCGGCATCGGCGCCTAAAAAAACCGTCCAGGCAAAAAGAAATGTTGCCACATCCATCGCCCAGTTCATGGGATGATATAAGAATCGCCCTACCGCCGCAGCAAATACCAATAATGAAAGAATCCCCAACGACCATTGGGCGGCAAACATCTCGTTCTTACATATAAACTCGTAAAAATTTTTCATCTGCCAACACCTCCACGCTGCCTCTCACCTCCCCTCTCCCCGGCGGGGAGAGGGACAGGGTGAGGGGGTCAGTCCATAATTTCATCCGTTACTCCCAAACTCTCATCGGGCAAACCTATCCCTCACCCCACCCTCCCCCTCAAAGGGGGAGGGGAGAAAGGGGGGTTGGAGGGACCGGTTTATACAACCTTCCTACTTCTTTCCAATTTCATCAAAAACTTTTTTCTTTACATCGGCAATTTTCAAAACCTCATAAGCCTTTTCTCCGGCCTTTTTGAAGGCGGCTATATCCACTTTATCTGTTACGATCATCCCTCTCTTTGTTGTCAGGTCCGCCTTCACTTCTTTCTCAAGCTTGTCCATGATGAGCTTTGAAGTTTCGATGCCAGCTTTTTCGCATTCCTCGACAAGAATTTTTTGATAGTCTGCAGGCAATGCATTAAACCACTTCGAGCTGATGACCTCATAATTAACAAGCATGATATGACGTGTCTCGCTCACATACTTAAGGACCTCATAGAAACGTCCAGCAGGGATGTTGTTATAGACCAGCTCAACCCCATCCATCACTTTTGACTGAAGAGCCGGGTACATATCTCCAAAGGCAAGAGCCACAGGGGTTGCGCCGAGGGCGCGCACAGACTCCTGCCAGATAGGTGCAGGAGGAGTCCTGATCCGCATGCCCTTTAAGTCTTCCGGGGTTCTGATTGGCTTATTCGTAAAAAAATGTCTGTAACCCTGGACCCAGCTAAAAGATAGAACTTTAAAACCATGTTTGTTGGCCAGTTCTTCATGAAAAGCCTTTATGGTTGGTGCGTTCTTGATTTTTGCCACTTCATCAAGATTCTCAGCACAATAGGGTCCATTCAAAATATCTACCCCTTTGACATACATGCCCATACGGGCTGAGTCGGTATTTTGCCCGATATTTGCACCCGCTCTAATCTGCTCAAGGATGTCCTCTTCAACACCCAGCTGGGCACTGTGAAAGACCTCAATTTTAAGACCGCCTTTTGTCTTCTCGTCAACCGCTTTTGCCCAATTCGTAAATCCCTGGTGATAAGGTTCTTTTTGACCCAACACGTGGTTAAATTTCAAGACATACTTCGGCTGTCCAAACGCCGGCATTGCTAAGAGTAAAACCATAAACACAACTACCATCATATAAAATTTTTTTAAGCTTTTCATATAAACCCTCCTTTTCATCCTTCTCTGAGTTCGAAATTCGAACCTAATTCGAATTTCGAAACTTCCAAGCCATAACTAATACAAACGCATTAAGTCCCTTGACTTGTCATTGCGAGCCCGAAGGGCGTGGCAATCTCTTTTTCAAGGGATTGCTTCGTCGTCCCCCAAATCTGGGACTCCTCGCAATGACAATTTACATAATGCGTTTGTATTAATAAGTACGGAACGGAAATCTGCGTTCCCTACGAACTCCGCCATGCACCACATGGGATGCATGGCAGCCCTGCACCTTACATGGTTCAGGGCGAACTCAAACTAATACTCACCTCCTCTCTCGAAAGCCCAATTTTTGAGAGATTTTTAAAGCCGTCTCCATCACCTCCTTCTTCAGTATTTCCTGGATCATCTTCTTCGTCATTCGGAAAGCAGGGCCAGTAATACTGATCGCAGCCACTGCCTTCCCCGATTCATTATAGATAGGAGCGGCCACGCATCGAATTCCCCTTTCATTCTCCTCGTCATCGATGGCGTAGCCCTGAGTCCGGACTATTTTCAAGCATTCTTTCAACTGGATGTAATCCGTAATGGTATTTTCAGTTCTTTTGGGAAGGCCTTTCTCTTTTATAATCTGGTTCATTTCATCCTCGGAAAGATGGGAGAGAAGCACTTTCCCTACAGCACAACTGTGGGCAGGATTTCGTAGACCCACCCTTGAGGCCATCTTCAGACCACTGGGATTATGGTCCAATTCCACTTTATCGATGTAGACGATCTCATTTCGGTCGAGGAAGACCATATGAACCGTCTCTTTTGTTCTCTCCGAAAGATCCCTCAAAAATGGCTCCGCCTCTTTCCGAAGATCGAGTTGACTTAGAAGGAGTTGACCGAGTTCCACTAATTTGAGACCTAAAAAGTAGTCCCTTGTTTTTGAATCCTGCCGGACATATCCAAAATAGGAAAGAGAGGAGAGGAGTCGATGGGTTGTTCCTTTAGGAAGGTTGACTTTAACAGATAAGTCTTTGATGCTTATTCCTTGGGGGGTTTGTCCCAATGTCTCAAGGATGGTAGAGGCCCTTTCAATTGTCTGCACAAGATTATTTGGTTTAAACCTTTGGGAAGTTGGCATAAAATATATTTCGTATTACGAAATGATGTTTCATTTTATATTACTACGCCAGGAGATTTTGTCAAGATTTTTTTAGAATGAAGATGGGGATTATTTTAAGGAGCTATGAATTTATAAATTTACTTTCTTTCTTTCCACCATTTCTCCCATTGGATAGGATCCTCGCGGAAATCTTTTCCGCTGATCTTCTGAAGTGCTATCGCAGCACTCCTTCTTACATCCTTAATGTCATCCTTTAAGGCACAGATCAGAGGCTCTACAGCGCAAGGATCTTTCAGTTCTCCCAATGCCCATGCGACCATACTTCGGACGTACACATTCTTATCCTTCAGGGCGGCGATCAGAGGTTCCACTGCACGAGGATCCTTGGTCTCCCCGAGCGCCTCTGCTGCTGACCATCGAACCTGCCAAGATTCGTCCTTTAGATCCTCGATCAAACGTTCTAATTTTTGAGGATCCTGAGGCTGTCCAGGGACCTCTGCTATATGCGGCAGAGCTACCAAAAGCATTATAGATACGAAAAACCAAAAAGTTTTAGCTTTCATCGAAGATCTCCGTAAAAAGTCCTTCCCCGGAAGTTAAGCTTCTTCCTCCGCTAAAGGCCACAGACCGTTTTCATATTTCGCCAGATAACCAATCCAGATCCAGCTCAGCAAGTTTTCCTTTTCTTGGCACGCCGGTTTCAGGATCCCAGCCCATCATCTCGTAGTAGGTTTCTAAGGCTTTGGAAAATTCTTCCCTGTCGACCTTTTTCCCCTTCAAGGTTCCTCCTTCCATTGGCTGGAAGAGGCGATCAGGAAGGGTATCGTCTTTAGCTGTAAGTCCCTCCCGAAGGTTGAATATCCTCGCCATATTGGCATGCCTTTCGCCTACTTTGAGGAGGTCGAAAAGACTCGTCTCCCATCCAGTCACTGCCTTGACATAATCGACAATTCCATTAAAAGTTTGAGGTCCAAAGGGTTTTGCTGTAAACATACAGACTCCAAGGGAATTGAGCAGATTCCAATATTGCTGAAGGTAAATGAATATTTTGACCTTCCGGGGCCCTAAGTCAAAGACATCAACGGTTTCAAGGATTCCTAATGGCCTGAGTAGGGCGATGCCTGCCTCAGTGGCCCAGAAAGGATCATGAGGATATTCCATATGGTCGGGTCCGGTCGCAGAAACAGCGTAGCCGAGGCCAACCCCAACCTTTCCCCTTGGTTCATGGAAGGGAATAGGCATGCCCTTCACATGGATGGCAAAACGTTCTGCCCCTTTGCCAAATTTCTCTGCTGCTGGAAAGATTCCCTCGCCAAGAATGTTTCCCAGGCCCTCACGTTTTCCAATCATTTCAGTCATTCGGATCATGGTTTCTACATTGCCAAACCGGAGATCAAGCCCCCCGGTGTCTTCTTTGGTGAGAATGCCATTGTCGTAACACTCCATGGCAAAGGAGATGAGGCCACCTGTTGAGATAGTATCCAGACCGTAGGCATTACAGAGCTGATTAGCCAAAGAGATAGCCTTCAAATCGCCAATACCACACATGGAGCCAAAGGCAGCAACCGTTTCATACTCCGGCCCTCCATAGATTGGGTCAACAAAGTAAGGCTCCCCTACTTGAACCTCCCGTTTACAACGAACGAAGCAACCATAACACGTCCCTCGTCGAACCAGAATGGTCTTTGACATGGTCTCGCCGCTGATCGCATCGGCTTCAGCAAAAGACCCTTCACGGAAATTGAGGGTGGGAAGGACCCCCTGTTCGCTCAACATGGTTGTGATGCGGGATGTTCCCAAATTGCCAACGCTGAAATAGGGTTCCTCATAAGTATCGCTAAGCCATTTGGTCAGTCTCTTAGCGGCTTCCTCATTAGCCACTTCCATCCTCTTTCTCCCCCTCACGGCAATGGCTTTGAGGTTTTTCGATCCCATCACTGCGCCCAATCCTGTCCGACCATTGGCATGTTTGAGCTCATTGAGAATACAGGCAACCTTTACCAACTCTTCACCAGCTGGTCCGATCAAAGCAATCCGAACCCGATCATCTCCAATTTCTTTGCGAATCTCCTCTTGGGTCTCTTTGGAAACCTTTCCCCAAAGACGGCTGGCATCACGTATTTCAGCATCACCATCGTGGACCCAGAGGTAGACAGGTCTCTTTGCTCTTCCCTTGATGACAATGGCATCGAATCCTGCAAACTTTAATTCTGGAATCCACCAACCTCCTGCCTCTGCTTCTCCATAGGCACCGGTGAGCGGCGATTTTGCTGCTGTAGAAAAGCGGCTTAGCCCGGCAGCGGGCGTTCCAGAGATGACCGATCCCGCAAAAATTAGAATGTTTTCAGGCCCCAATGGATCTGACTTTGGCTTCAATTCTCTTAAGAGGTAATATAAGGCAAGGGTTCCTCCTCCGAGGTAACGAGCGTACAAGGCTTCCTGGGGTTGCTCCACACTGATGCTTCCACTGCTCAAATCGACTCTTAAAATTTTTCCGTTGTACCCGTATGGCATCACATTCCTCCCTGTCTTTAAGATTAAAAATATAGATATCAGAACATCGAGGGGATCGTCAACGAAAATGTTTTTGGGGTTTCAGATTTTGCTTGACAAAAATTGAAAATTAGAAATAGAATGATACAATTTTGAATACATTTTTGAACATCATCTCCTTCACCGAAAACCAATTGATAAAAATACAAATGCATTAAATTACTTGTATTATTACTTACCCCAAATCCAAGTATATGTGGAGAAAGAAGGATGAATCACCGATAGAAAGGGGGGATGGAAGTTTTAAAAGAGGGAAAAGTCACATCATTCACTTTAAAAAAGAAAGGAGGGACTTAAGATGGCAAAGGTAACGAAAAAGAAGGTAACAAGAAGGCAGTTTCTTAAAGGTGTGGTGGCCGGTGGAGCTGCCATGACAATTCCTGGGATGATACGCACTGCTTATGCTCAAAAACCGAAGGTCTCCATTGGAGCCTGGGATCATTGGGTTCCTGGAGCCAATAAGGTTCTTAAAGAGATGATCGAAGAATGGGGTAAGGCGAACAAAGTCGAAGTTGAGGTAGATTTCATCACAACCATTGGCGATAAATTACAAGCAACAGCCGCTGCTGAATCCAGGGCCGAGACCGGACACGATATCATGGCGTTCCTGACTTGGGATGCCACTTTTTACAAGGACAAACTGGAGCCGGTTAACGATGTAGCCGATAAAATCCAGAAGAAGTTGGGTTCCTTTGATGACAATGCTAAGTGGCTTTCTCTCCAAGAGGGGAAATGGATTGCTCTTCCATCGCCACTCGGTTCGCACACTTATCCTCTGGTCACCCGAATGGATGTTTGGAAAAATGCTGGCGTCGACGTGGTGGACATCTTCCCACCGGATGTGAAAAAGCGAGATAAGAAGAAAGTGGACGGTTTCACTTGGAAAGCTTACTTGGATGCAGCCAAAAAGGTCTTTGCTGCCGGCTGTCCCGTTGGGCATCCCATAAGCGAATGCACCGATGCCAATGACTGGCTCTGTCCCCTATTTTTGTCCTTTGGGTCGGTGCCGGTAGCGGAGAAAGGGGAGATTACTATCGAATCCGATGCCACCCTTGAAGCCCTTGAGTTCCTGAAGGAGCTTACCCAGTATATACCTAAAGATGTTTACGGGTGGGATGACGCCAGTAATAACCGCTGGATCATCTCCGGCAGAGGTTCGTCTATCAGCAATCCCCCAAGTGCTTGGACAGTTGCCAAGCGTGACAGGCCTGAGGTGGCCGCTCTATTGTGGCACCACGACATGCCCAGAGGGCCTAAAGGTCGATTCCGTGGCAGCCTTCCTTATACCTGGGGGATTTGGAGATTCTCTAAGAATAAATCAGCTGCAAAGGACCTGTTTCTCTATCTCTATGAGAAAGAAAACCAGTTTAAACTCATTACGGCCTCCCAAGGCTATGATTACCCCCAGATACCTTCTCTCTTCGCCCACCCCGTTTGGGCTGAAGTCGGACCTCCCGTTGGATCTCAATACAATTACATCATCCGTGGCGATGAAAAGCTGATTGTCGGGGGCTGGCCGGCCAAGCCGGAAATAGCTGCCAGTATTTACAAACGATATCCTATTCCACACATGGTTTCGAAAGTAACGAGCGTTGGCATGAACCCAAAAGAATCCATGAAATGGGCGGCCAACGAGATCAAAAGCTACATGCGCTAATTATCTCCTCAGAAGCTGCGGCAGGAGAGGGGGCAAAGGAAGAGGATGAAAGTGGAGCAAAAGGCCGCGATTATCCAGCAGGCATTAGAGAGTCGGGCATGGTTCATCTCTCGCTTTCGGCGATGGCTGAAATCGCGTTCTGCTGTAGCAGTCTTCATGTGCCTCCCTCTCCTCATCCTCATCGTCGGCCTAGTCATCTACCCGTTCTTCTATTCTATCCACCTCAGCATGTTGAATAAGCGCGAGACTGCTTTTGTGGGGGCGGAAAATTTCAGATTTCTGCTGAACCTCGATACGTTCAAGCTGGTTGTAAGAAATACTTTTCTCTTCGGGATCACCGCCGTTTTCTTCAAGGCTTTTTTTGGCTTCACTCTGGCTTCGATCATCAATGCCCTTCCGACCAGGGGGCAACGTTTCTGGCGAGGGATATCTTTAGTTCCCTGGGTCATACCCTTAGCGCTCAGCACTTTAAGCTGGTGGTGGATCTTTGAACCGACTCATAGCGCGCTGAACTGGATTCTTATACAATTCGGGATCACCCCCAAGCCTTGGCTGAGTGAAACAGGATGGGCGCGCTTCTCCACGATCCTCGTGAATATCTGGTATGGCACTCCTTTCTTCATGATCATGTACCTTGCTGGGTTAAAATCCATCCCCCAGGTGCTCTACGAGTCGGCGGTAATGGATGGGGCTGGAACCTTTCAATGCTTGCGTTATATCACCCTGCCGATGCTCAGAAACATCATTGCCATTACGATCCTTTTTTCGACCATTGTCACCTTCGCCAATTTCGATATCGTCCGGATCCTTACCCGTGGAGGTCCCCGCTATACAACCCACCTCTTCGGCACCTACGCTTTTAATCTGGGCATCGAATCAGGGGATGTTCCCTTAGGAGCCTCAGTCTCTCTGTTCATGTTTCCCATCCTGGCCATATCCGCATTCTTCATTCTTCGGGGGGTGCGAAGGAGCATTCGATGATCCTGACATCGGCTAAAGGACGCACAATTAATTTAATTATTTGTTATGCGATTCTTAGCTTTTTCATCATTTTTTTTCTTTTCCCAATCTATTACATGGCCATTACCTCTTTTAAAACCAACCATGAAATTGAGGGCCTGAAGGGGACTCCCCTCATCATTCAGGAAACCGTTACCCTACAACATTATAAGGATCTCTTTACCAAGACTGAATATCCCGTCTATTTCAAGAATACAATTATCGTAGTCATCTTGACCACCATCATTTCCATGTCCATTAGCATCCCTGCTGCTTATGCCCTGTCGCGCCTCGGGTTCTTCGGTTCGGGGATTCTGGGTACCGGAATCTTTCTTACTTATTTGGTTCCTGAGACACTCCTTTTTATCCCGCTTTTCAAAATCATCGGCAGCCTGGGGTTGCTTAATACCAAATGGTCGCTCCTTCTCGCATTTCCAGTGTCCATCGTTCCTTTCTGCACCTGGATCCTCGTTGGATATTTCGCCTCTATTCCTAAAGAATTAGATGAAGCAGCCTTGGTCGATGGGGCCAATCACCTGCAAATGCTTTTCAAGATCTTCCTCCCGGTGGCCATGCCCGGCTTGGTCGCAGCTACCATGTTTGCCTTCACCCTCTCCTGGGCGGGCTTTCTATACCCGATGGCCTTCATTTTCGGGTCGAGTGAACAAGTTCTTACCGTGGGAACAGTAACTTCTCTGATCAAAGGGGATGTTTACCATTGGGGAGGGCTCATGGCTGGAGCTTTGCTGGCCTGCCTTCCTCCTGTTTTCCTTTATGCTTTCCTGATGGATTATTACATCTCGGGATTAACAGCCGGGTCGATAAAAGGCTAAAGAAAGGAGCTGCTGACATTCCACCCTCCCTGAAATCGGAGGCGTTCATTTTGAGATCTCTTCAGGATTCTTAGTAAGTTCCCCCGTTTGAAGACTTGATTATATTTTAAACTCATCCACCCAGTGCCTCAAACCCAAGCTTGGCTGCGCCCTTTATGGCTGTCTCGCCCAATTGGATAAGTTGAAAATCTTTGAGCAATATCTGTTTGTACTGAGTATATGCCTCACTGGCTCCACCGCCCACATGGTAGATATTTTTATCCAAGGAAACTCTCTTCTGCCACTCCCGGAGTATTTTTGCTTGAAAGGAGACAATTCCATAGACCAATGCCAACAAGCAATCTTCCCTCGTTGTGTTGAGGGAAAGTTGGGTAAAGGAGCCTTTTTTCTGCTTGATTCGATGGCGATCTCCTGTAAGATAAGGATGGAAACGGGCTTCGGGTTGAGCAGAAGGGGAGAGAACAGTCGCCAAGTATTCATTATAGAAGGAGTCCCGGGACATCTCTTGACAAAAGTTCTTTCTAAACCATTCCACAGAGGCGCCTCCAGCACCTACGATTCTCATGGCCAACCAGCGATTCGGATAGGCATGTGTTCTCAGGAGATGATTTTTTCCTGCAAAGGGTTGATCAAGGCACAAGACCATGATATCGGTCGTACCAGTGGTGTTCATCAGTTTTCCGGGTTCTGTGACCCCGGCTCCCACAGCGGCACAGGTCGTATCGTTAGCCCCAATGATCACTGGGATTCCGGGGCGGACTCCTATCGAAGTTGCGACCTTCTTATCAAGGTCACCCACCACGGTTTTGGACATAATGATCTGGGGAAGCTTCTCCCTTTCGATCCGAAGATCTGCCACCAGTCCATCATCCCAATCACCATATCCTACTGTATCATAAATGCCTGTAAATGATGCATTTGAAGGGTCTATCACAAAACGTCCAGTCAGACCTTTCATAAAAAATGTCACCGCATGTCCAAAGATCACATCCTTTCGATGATAGATGGAGGGCTGATTTTCCTTGATCCAGAGGAGGCTTGTGACAGAGATCCCTCCTGGAATAGGGAGGTTTCCTGCGATCCTGAGAAATCTATCTTCACCGATGCGCTCCAAAGCCCAAAGGGCCTGTCGATGGCTTCTTCTATCCAGATGGAGGATGATAGGTCCAAGAGGATTACCATCGCTATCCATTGGGATGAGGGAAGGGCAGAGGGTTGAAAAGGAGATAGCCTCTACCTCTTTTGCCATTCTCAATTGGCAACAGGCATCGATGAAAGCCTTCCAAAGAACTTCGGCCTCGATCTCAACAAAGTTTTTCCCTTTAACCCGCGGGGTATACGATATTTGCTGTCGTTCCAGCGTGATCAAATTACGGTCGACGACGCAAGCCCTAAGCGATTGCGTTCCAGCATCGATAGCCAAGATTCGATTTAGCATTGGCCTCTCTTGAGATTTAACAGGGCGCTGGAAAACTGAAAAATGTTCTGAGCAGCGAAGAGTGACTTTTTCAGCACCCTGCTAAAGGTTCAAGTCCCCATGAGTTCATTTTAAACGATGCGTCACTAAATTCAAATTGAAATTTCCGAGCCGAGTCTGATAGAATTTCGTCAATTTCTGATTGAAAGGAGTCGTTATGTCTCGAAGAATTCTTGTTCCATGGGCTATGCCTAAAATCGGAAGGGAAGTGTTAACAAAGTCACGGGCAGAGGTCACCTTTCTTCATAGGCCCAAGGGTGAGCTACCTGCGCTTGAAGAACTAATGGAGGCCGCACGGAGGGCTGATGTCCTGCTTCCAAGAGGAACACAGGCAGTTCCGAGAAAGGTGATGATGGTGAATCCCAATCTTCGAGGAATTGCGAACTATGGGGTGGGATATGACAATATCGATGTGGCATTTGCCACTCAACTCGGCATTCCGGTGACGAACACTCCTGGTGTTCTTACAGAAACCACAGCCGATTTAGCCTGGGCTCTCCTCATGGCCACAGCGAGAAAGATCCCGCAGGCGCACAATTATACGCTTTCGGGTGAATGGAAAGGGCCTGGTGGAAAGTCCTTCATGGGATTGGACATTGGGCCTGGAGGTTCGAATCGACCAAAAGTTCTGGGGATCATCGGTTTTGGCAGAATTGGCCAGGCGATGATGAGAAGAAGCCGAGGGTTTAAGATGAAGGTGGTCGCTTATGACCCCTACATGAAAGAGACCCTTGAGAAGATCAGGGGAGTGGAATATAGGGGGCTTGATGACCTTTTAAGGGAGAGCGATTTTATTACCCTTCATTGTCCTTTAACCAAAGAGACGCACCACCTCATCGGAGCAAAGGAACTCGATCTGATGAAACCAACTGCCTTCCTCATCAATACATCCCGAGGTCCAGTGGTGAATGAGAAGGCTTTAGTCTTAGCTCTCAAAAGGGGAAAGATCGCTGGAGCGGGGCTCGATGTATATGAGAACGAGCCAAAACTGAGTCCCGGCCTTTCGAAACTGGAGAATGTAGTTCTCCTCTCGCACATTGGAAGCGCCACAGAGGATACCCGTGGCCAGATGGCGGTGGTTGCAGCAAAGAACGCCATCGCCATGCTAAGGGGAAAGAGGCCACCGAATATCGTCAATCCGGAGGTTCTTGAATCTGGCGCGTATCTCCAGAAGTTGAAGAAATAGTATGTGTAGCAGTTGGGACTCCCGCTCTCATGCGGTGCCAAACCTGACAGGAACCTCTTCCCGTTCCCGGCGTGATCGTAACTGCCTATCGACCCGATCCCGATCTCTGGTCGGAAGATTTTCTTAGGAGGAAGCGATGAAAAGAAGACGTCACACCAAGCTGGTGCACGAGGGACAGTACGTCGCTGAGGTAGAGGTGGATCTGATCGAGGCAGACACGGGTTGGTCTCCCTATCTGCCTCTGGACGATGCCTACAAACTGGATGACGTTCGAGACGCCCTCCGCAGAGGCGACATCCGCCGAGCGGCAAGCCTCGCTCGGGTATTCACCCTGATGCCGGTCGCTGTGTGATCTTTGGGGAGAACAAGCCCATGAGTATCAATAAGATACCCACAACCGTTCCTTGGACACAGACTGTGAAAGCCGCTGGAAGAAGATGATTGGAAAGCCTTATCGGGGAGAACTGAACGTACGGTTTGATAAGGGGGAGCTGGAGATAGAGCCTTAGCCACTACGCCAGCTCTCTACTCTACCCAAATTCGCCTTCCAACAGATTAGGGACTGACCTTTTTGTCAGGGTTGATTCAAATCGAGCCAGCAAATCGGTGGGTATATTAATCATCTGTAGTTATCTTCAAATTTGTATAATTATGTCAATTGTAATATTATCAAGCTAGAAAATTATGGAGCCCCACGGGCAAGCCCGTGGTACCTCCATCTCTTCGGCGAAATTCGCCGAAGCACCCTCCTACGCTCAAGGCTTCGTAGGGTTATCCTTCTCGCATTCATCCACGGCTAAAGCCATCTGAAGGATGTGGGTGTAGATCATGGTCGTGGCCAGATCGCTGTGTCCGAGCAGTTGCTGAATGGTGCGGATGTCGGTGCCGCGTTGGAGCAAGTGGGTCAGGGTGGCGGGAAAGGTGGTGAACCGGTCTTTGTCGCCCTTGCCGGAACGGACGGTGAGTTGCTTCATCTGAAAATCGACGTCCTTGACCCTGAGCCGGACCGCTTCCATGATGCGCAGCCCGCTGCCGTAGAGGAGCTTGGCGACCACTTGGGCGGTTCCGTCCATGAGCGAGATAACGGCGGCGACTTCTTCGCGTGTCATGACAACGGGGAGATTGATCTTCTTGTCGGCGCGAACGGCATTGATGCTGTCCTGCAGAGGATGGTTGAGGACGCGCTTGTAAAGGAAGACCAGGGCATTCATCGCCTGGTTCTGGGTGGCGGGAGCGACGTTTGCATGTACGGCGAGGTCGGTCAGGAACGATTCGATCTTGGCTTCGGCGGGGAAGAGGTCCTCACGGGACCGCATGCTGTGGAAACGAACAAACCGCACGATCCAGTCCACGTAGGATCGCTCGGTGTGAATGGAGTAGTGGT
>Ga0315312_1001343_pt1 | contig 19564 bp, 17 predicted proteins | sample TDP7_MG_FD_203629 | JGI IMG/M metagenome (GOLD analysis project Ga0315312, IMG submission 203629) | Freshwater sediment microbial communities from Lake Towuti, South Sulawesi, Indonesia - TDP7 | ecosystem: Environmental > Aquatic > Freshwater > Lake > Sediment | place: Indonesia: South Sulawesi... | reverse complement strand
TGATGTCGCCTTCCTTTGCCCGTCCGAGCGTAGAAGCAGACCTTATCACCACATTTGGGTCGCCAACGACTCTGGCACCCACATACTCAGCCAACTCACCCAGGGTTCGTTCTTGCATGTCAGTACTCTTTTATCAGCAATCTTTTATATTTGTTACGGCTGATTCGCAAGCGATAAACTCCCATTTTGTGGTTGTCTTGCCGAAATCTGAACCTCTTTTTATCTCATACAGAGGCCACAAAACAGGCTATTTCCGCGTCAGCCAGGCCAAAACATTATTATACTGCGATGGCAAGTATGGTCAACCCCCCACAGCAAAACGCAACGGTCTGCCAGTTTATCAAGTTCGGGCGGTCGAGGCTACCAGCAGATAGCCCTTGTTGCTGAATTTTTGGCATTACGCCAGCAGGACCTGCAGAAGCTCTTTCTGTAGAGAGGCCGAGGGCTGCTCCGCGAAGGTGGGCGCACCGCAAGAGAATATGCTCACGGCTGGACCGATAGGTTTATAAACGGCAGGGTCCGTCGGGCCGAAAACCGCCAGTGTTCTGACGCCCATTGCTGCTGCCAGGTGCGTGATTCCACTGTCATTTCCAACAAAACCATCCGCACAGCTCAAAAGCCCCAGCACCTGAGTCAAGGATAGATCTGTTAGGCATCTTGCGGTACTTTTTATGTTTCTAATGCTGGCACTATTGAATCTATCCCGTTCGGCTGGTCCTAACAAAAACACGGCTTCTGTTTCTTTTGAGCGCAGCGCCGCAGCTACAGCCAAAAAATTGTCAAGGTGCCAACATTTTTTGCGTCCGCCGCTACCAGGGTGGATAACCACGAGATTCTTCGAAAGGTCAACGTCTGTTTCTTTCAGCAGTTCTTCGCCGCGGACACCATCGGCTTTGGTGGCTCTTAGCAGAATGTTGCTGGTCTGGACCGGGGCACGCTCTAAAGACAAGCCGCTTTGCTCGATAAACTGCCGCGTATAAAACGCGGTTATATGTTGGCGAAAGTCCGAAGGTGCCTTCATTGGTAAAGTTATCACTTCAGCGCTGTGGCTGCAATTGGCGGTGTAAATCAGGTTTTGCTCAAAGTCACTATTCGGCTCACCCAAAAATGTCACGATCCAGGCATAGTCTGCAAAGAAGTTTATTAGCGGATCCCCATCAGCAAGGTCAAATGTCTTAGCCTGGGCAAATAACCGATGCAGGTCTGCAGAATCGATGGAGCGAATGCCATCGATGCGGGTCCTGCCTGGCAAGATGCCAATGTACTCGGTGTGCCCGAGTATATCGACCCCACCCAATCCGAGAGATTCCTTCATAAACTCAGCTAACGGCAGAGTTAATATACAATCGCCGATTGCGCCTGGCTGCAGGATTATTCCTCGCTGGGATTCCCGCGCCGCTTGGGCAACTTTCTGCCGCAATAAGGCCAAAATGTCGTCGGTTACCTTCATATTAGTTGGCCACAGAATCGATCCATCCGCCGCCCACAAGCCTGCTGTTTTCTCCTTCCTGCACGTAGAAAGCTGCAAGCTGACCCGGCGTGATAGCGCGGTTAGGCTCATCAAATTCGACAAACGCAGCATTTCCTTTTAGGCTGATATTGGCCGAAGTGCCTTTGTCGTTGTAGCGAATTTTTACCTTTGCCCGAAAAGGTGATGCCGGCTCCGGGATAAGCCAATTTACCTGCGTCGCCAGCAGTCGGCGGTGCATAAGCTCCTCTTTTGGGCCGAGCGTAATCGTGTTGCTTTGGGCATCAATTTTCACCACATAGTAGGGCCTGCCCATCGCAACTCGCAGGCCGCGACGCTGGCCGATGGTAAATCTGTGGGTGCCCTTATGCTCGCCCAGTAGCTTACCGCTGCTGTCGACAATCCTTCCCTTGCGGGCTACTTCCGGACATCGCTGCTCAAGCAAGGCAACATAATCGTCGTCCGGAATAAAGCAAATCTCTTGAGATTCCGGTTTCTGTTCGGTGCCCAGGCCGAACTTCGCTGCCATCTCTCGTGTCTGCTTTTTTAGATAGTCGCCCATCGGTAAGATAAGATGCGGCAATATATTTCTGTCGATCATTGACAAAGCATAAGACTGGTCCTTGGCAGCATCGGCAGCCTCGTATAAGCCCACCTGACTATTTTGCTTGACAAGCCTCGCGTAGTGGCCGGTGGCGAGGAATTCTGCACCGCTGTCTCTGGCAAAATCCCACAATCTGCCGAACTTGATTTGCCTGTTGCATAGCACGCACGGATTAGGCGTCCGGCCTCGCATATACTCGCCGCAGAAGTAATCCAGAATTCGCTCGAAGTCACCGCGCAGGTCCAGCACGTGAAGTTTGATACCGAGCTTTTTGGCGACTTCTTCCGCGTCTTTCTGTGCGTGGCGGTTCCACTCGCTTCCTTCGGCTGCGCTCAGGACAGGGGTAATAATAAACACGCCTTCGCAGGCGAAACCTGCCTCGGCCAGTAGTGCGGCAGTGGTTGAGCTATCCACACCGCCGCTGAGCGCAACAAAGACCTTTTTTCTTTGCGAGACCATTTTCGACCACGGATTACATAGATTAAAACAGAAAATGGCAATCAGTGAAATCTGTGATTCCAATATACTCAAACGGTGCAAGAATATCAATCATTTTGTGGGGCAGGCCGCAAAAGTTTTCTGTTGAAAAGGCCTGAGGAGATGGTATAATCTTAACGTGTAATACCTCTTTTGGAGGAACCGTCTAATTTTTGCCACAGACGCCGTCCTGAGCCCAGTCGAAGGAGAGCACAGACGTCGTCCCGAGCGCAGCCGAGGGAGAACTCAGAGTCCCGATGTATTGCGATTCATTTTTTTTATCTCTGTGAACTCTGTGTCCTCTGTGGCTGTTTGTCTTTTGGAGTACACTTTTTGAAAGGCTGACAAAATGAAAAGGGCAAAAATGTTAGCAATTCAAGGCTTGTTTTCGGCATTGGGCCTGGCAACGGAGCTTGCTAACGCCGATTTCACGTTCGGCAAGCCGCAGAACCTGGGGTCCGTTATCAACAGCGCGTTCAACGACGTGACCGCCAATATTTCGGCCGACGGTCTGGAACTTTACTTCGCCTCGGACCGGCCGAGGGGTGACCATCAAGACGATATCTGGGTCGCAAAGCGTTTAAGCGTCTCCGAGCCCTGGGGGCCACCCGTCAATCTCGGTGCACCAGTCAACAGTGGGTATACAGAGATATACCCAAGCATCTCATCAGATGGTCTGACGCTGTACTTCAGCGACTTTTGGTACAATCAGCGGCCCGGCTCGCTTGGTGGAGCGGATCTGTGGATGACTACACGGGCAAGTCGCAACAACACATGGACTACACCTGTGAATATGGGGGCCCCGATTAACAGTCCTGCGATTGATGGAGGCCCAACAATCGCTCATAATGGACTGACGCTTATGTTCGCCTCGAGTCGCGACGGCGGAAGCGGCAACGCCGACTTGTGGATCTCCACGCGGGCCGCGATACAGGACCAGTGGGGAATACCCATCAACATCGGTTCGATTGTTAATACTGGATATGAAGAAATTGAATGTCACCTCTCGTGTGATGGTCTGGCCGTGTTCTTCTCATCCAACCGGAGCGGTTTCGGCGGTTATGATCTGTGGATGACCACGCGTAAGAGTCCCAGCGACCCGTGGGGTGTACCGGTTAATCTTGGTGCCACGATCAATACCAGTGGTAGCGAGTATGCACCAGCTCTGTCGCCCGATATGCGCACGTTGTACTTTTCCTCACGGGATCGGGCGGGCGGCCAGGGAAACTATGACCTATGGCAGGCCCCAATCATCCCGATTGTTGACTTCAATGGCGATGAAATCGTAAACGTGAAAGATTTTTCCAAGTTGGCTGAATACTGGGGACAGAATGAATCATCGGTGGATATGGGGCCTGGGCCCTGGGGCGATGGCAATGTAGATATCCGGGACTTGGCTGTTTTGACTGAATATTGGCTGAAGGAAATCCTCCCACTTAGCTTGGTGGCATATTGGAAACTCAATGGGACAGAAGGGACAATAGCCCGCGATAGTGTCGGCAATAATAACGGTACCCTCAATGGCAATCCTATTTGGCAGCCGCAGGGCGGCAAGATTGGTGGCTCGCTCCAGCTCGACGCCATAGATGATTATGTCAGCACGCCCTTTATCCTCGACCCGGCAGCCGGGACGTTCAGCGTTTTTGCCTGGATCAAAGGCGGCAAGCCGGGGCAGGTGATAGTATCACAGATAGGCGGAATGAATTGGCTCCTGGCAGACGCCGCCGAAGGTAAACTAACGACGGAGCTAACGATTGCTGGCAGGTTGGCCCGGCCGTTGATCTCGCAGACCATTGTTACCGACGGCGTTTGGCACCGGGTGGGCCTTACGTGGGACGGCAAGGATAGAATCCTTTATGTAGATGATCTTGAGGTTGCCAAAGACACGCAGGCCAGCCTGGCCGGTTCGCAAGGCGGCTTATACATTGGCGCCGGCAAGAATCTTGAGGCTGGCAGTTTCTGGTCCGGCTTGATTGACGATGTTCGCATCCATTCGGCTGCGCTCAGGACAGGTTCTACGACCGGGCAGTAACCCCGTAGATGCCCGCGGGACCAACCTTACCAATGACGGCAATACGAATCGTCACTTATCTTCCTGGCTGCGAAGAATCCGCAGAGCTATGTCATCAACATACTCGGGCGAGCGCAAGGTCCTGCTTGCACCAGCTTGCTGAAAGGTTTCTTGCTTATCGACATTGCCCGTCTTGGTATTGACCCATTCCGCCGTATAGGTGCCGGCAGGCAACTCAAGAACGAGATTATCGACGTTTGCTCCGTTGACGTAAATCGCGTATGCGCGCCCCTTTTCAACGAGGGCACGGGCAGTTGCATTCTGGGGCAGTGTGCTCTTTATGATCGAATCATCCGGCTTCGTTCTGGTGAAGTTGAAACCGCCAATGAATTCTTTGAGGATCTCCAATTGTTTTCGCAGCACTGGCCCGCCGCTACCCGGGGCGTTGATTTCCGCCGTGCCATCCTCGTAGCCGACCGTAAATGAGTAGTCGAGATTATCGTAAACAGCGCCCCCTGCAATAATAAAGTCCCAGCCTTCGAGCCGATACGGCGTGGGATTGCTGCCAGCAAAGCCGGTCTCGTCATCGGCGATAACCTTATTCAAATCATAGTTTTCGGCCACAACTATCGGCGGTTTAGCGTAATGAAAATTGAAAATGGAGACGTCTGGGTTCGGCTCAGTGACTTTTTTGGTCTTGTTGGCGATATTCTGAGCGATCAGGTGTTTTGCCTCGAATGCTGCTTCGGCCTTGACGATAACCTCAGCGATATGGTTTTGCCATTCGAGCGTCACGCCGCCAAAATAGGGTTCGTTGCAGATTTCATAATATACGTTGTCGAAGTCCTTTAGTTCCTCGACGATCTCTTGAACCATCGCGTCCTGCACAGCGAGCAGATCAGGATATTTCAACGTGTAAACTTCGGTACGCTTCATGGTGCCGATGCCATTAATATTATTAGCGGCATTCATCGGGCTGAGGTTCCACATTTGGTCTTCGTAGAACGGGCAGAAAAGTACAAGCTCGACTACGACGCCGCACTTACTCGCCTCGGCGACGAAATCGCGCAAGCGAGCAAAGTAAACGGGGTCCCACTTTGTCAGGTCGAGCTTGTTGCCGCCGTTGGCGTACCCAGGCGTACTGCTGCGTGCCCACGGACAGATGAAGCGCTCTTTAGCTGGCGCCAGTGTATTATCCTCAATCTTGAACGCGCCGACAGGCTCACAGTATGCTCCGCTGAATGTGCGGGTCAGATTGAAGCCATGCCACTGCAATGTCTGGAGGTATTTCTTGTAGTTGAAGTCAGCGTTGAGGACTGCCCCGTAATGCTCGCCGGAAGTTATCAGCACGGTAGGTTTGCCGCGCCACAGGAAATAATGTGGATTGTCCGAGTGCAATTTTATGGGCTCTGCGCCAAACGCAAGGACCGCCGGGACAAGCACGCACAATAGCAGACCAGGCATAGACTTTACCCTTGCACCAGATGCTGTATGACTGATGGGCGTAACCTCAGACCGCAAAGCCAAGCACTATTTTCCGTAAAGTTCTTTAAGCTGCTCTTCAGTTGGTTTTTTGTCGTAGTGCTCGCCTTTTGGGCCGATGTAGACATGTTCTTTCTTTTTCAGGACGACCGGCGTGATTGAGCCATCCGAGTTGGTCACTTCGACGACGATTTTTTCCTCTTTGGATGCCTCATCGATTTGTTTGAGAAGGCACCCTGTAGCGGCAATAGCTGCGCCAAGCGCGGCCCCTTCGCCGTCCTCGTTCGACTGATGGCCTATTATCCAGCCGACCAAAGCGCCGCCCAGAGCGGCACCGTAAATAGGATGCCACTCGAGGCTGGCACAGCCGCCGCAAACAGAAAGCACCAACGACCCGATTAGGGCAATCACCAGCGGCGTTCGTATAGCTGTTGTTTTCATTTAAGTCCTCCAACTAAGAATTTTCTCACGGGCTTATAGTGCCCAATCAACACGGTGACAGTCGGCACAATCATACGTTTGCAGACGGCAGTGTCAAGACTCAACAAGAAATCCTATTGCAAATTCTTTTTGATAGCATCCGCCTGGTCTTTGGTGACCTCAACGCCTAATTTTTCGGCAATTTTCACGTGCTTCCAAGCCGATTGGTACTTTTTCAGCTTATAAAAGGCAAAAGCCAGGCCATAATGTGCATCGCCCATATTAGGCTCAATTTCAACTGCTTTGAGGTACTCGGCCACCGCTTGCTCGTAATCGGCTTTGTTAGCGTATGCGGCGGCGAGGTTGCAACGGACCCGTGCGTCACTTGGTGCCACTTGAATAGCCTTTTTGTATTGCGCAATCGCAGCGTCATAGTTCTGCTGGCTGAAATATGCGTTGCCCAGATTGACTAGGGCGGCTAACATGTCAGGCTTAACGGCCAGCGTTTTTTTATATGCTTCAATTTCATCCTGCAGCCAGCCCAATTTATGATAGCAGACGGCCAGACCGTAATTGGCCTCGGCTAAATCCGCCACCAGCGCCAGAGCCTTGTTGTATTGAGACATCGCCTGGTCATAATCGCCCATCTGGCAATAGACTTCGCCTAATTGGCAGGGCAGACTGGCGTCTTTAGGCTCCAGAGTGATCGCCTGCTTCAACTGCGCTATTGCCTGTGTGAACATCTGTCCCTGGCAGTAAGCTATGGCCAGATTCTTGTGCGCATCAATGAAATTGGGATCCAGCTCAAGGGCCTCTGCGTACCGAGAAGTAGCCTCTTGCCACCTGCCTTGTCGCAGCAGTGCGTTGCCGAGGTTGCTGTGTGTCTTGGGGTCGCCTGGATTTATTTCTAACGCCGAGTGATATTCGTATATCGCTTGCGCAATTTTGCCCGTCTTTAGATAAACGTTACCCAGATTGGCTCGGGACTCAGCCAATGATGGATTTATTTGAACAGCCGTGTGAAGTGTGGCCAGCGCAGCGTCTATGTTGCCCATATCGCAGTATGTGTTTCCCAGGTTATTGAAAAGGCAGCCAAGTGTCTGAATCTTGCCCAGGTTCTTCATATAGATACTGTTGTTATCGCCCTGCGGCACTTTGAACTTGTCTATGTAGTGCTTATCGAGGGCGCCGGCGCCTTTGTTGGTTGTCTCGATATTCCATCTTGTCCGCCCATCGTCGTATCGAATGAAAAAGTGCCCGGGAACCACCACCCCATACAAGGGCATGCCCAGCCTTTCAGCCAGCGACAGATAAAGAATGGAAAGACTCAGGCAGTAACCTCGCTTATTGTCCAGCACAGAATGTAGGAATAGGTCGTTCGGGTCTTCTGCCTCCGACACCGGCTTGAATTTCAAATCATCGAATAAATATTCGTTTATTACCGGAATCGCTTTATAGTTCGGCCTTAGCCATTTTTTCTGGAGCCTTTGCTGAATTTCCGAGGCCATCTCATCGAGCAATGCCAGGTATCGGCGGCCCTGCACCATGTCGCTCCACTGCTCCGAGACAATCAGAGCGGCGGTAGCCAGGTCAACTTCGTCTTCTCTGAGCCGCAAGACTTGTTCGAGGCTCCTGGCATACAGGCCGCTTTTGCCCTCGTTGGCCAGGTGCCTTTCCCGGCCAGCGGACAGTTGCGGCCAGAACAACAAAAAACAGACTATTAGCCAAAGCGTCTTTTTCATCGCTTGCCCCTTAGGGGCTTGCTCAAGGCAGATAACCTTGTATAATTTTAGTGACCGTGCTATCTTTGTTCAACGGATTTTTGACGCTATTGGAGGACTATAATGAGTAAGTCTGAGATATTGGGCAGCAGAGCAAATATGTTATTGCTGCTTGTCGGCGTGCTTATGCTGGCAGGATGTCAGGCTCCGCAAGAAATCAGCCTGTTTGACGGCAGGACACTAGCGCACTGGAAGGTCACCGATTTTGGCGGCCAGGGCCAGGTCTACGTAAAACAAGGCCAGATCTTTCTGGAAAGGGGCAACGATCTTACTGGCATTACCTGGACCGGACCGGTAGTGCCGATGAATTATGAGATCAGCCTGGAAGCCCAGCGGGTCGAAGGCAGCGATTTTTTCTGCGGGCTGACCTTTCCTGTTGACGCCAACTGTTGCTCATTGATACTCGGCGGATGGGGCGGCTCCGTTTGCGGAATATCCAGTCTTGATTACTACGATGCCGCCAATAACGAGACCACGCGGATCATAAACTTTGAGAATGGACGGTGGTACCATGTACGGTTACGCGTGATGCCCGGCAAGATCGAAGCCTGGCTGGATGAAGAAAAGATAGTGGATGTGAACACAGCCGGCCGGGTGATTGACACGCGAATAGAGGTGGACTTGTCCAAACCGCTTGGCATCGCCTCCTGGCAAACCACCGCAGCGATCCGCAACATCCGCTTGCGAAAACTATAGGGTGCAACTTCACTGAATCGGTCTGTCGATCTCTATGGGCACAGCAACTGCCCGACGTTTGAAAAGGTCTATTTTTGTCCACCTGTTGCTCTTAAACCTCCAGTAGTTTGCCAGACCGACCACAACAATGCTAAATGTAGCGGCAATCCAGGGACCCAGCGAACCGAGAGACGGTAAAAGAACAACTACCAGCGTACCACCCAGCCCTAATATAATTACTGCCCCCATCGCTGAAACGATTGCCAGCCAGATTGTGTCGCCTGCCCCACTTAAAGAGCCGCCATAAATCGTGCGTGCAGCGTGAAAGACCTGATATATAGCGGCGCAAATCAAGATATTAACCCCGATTTGCTTTACCTTTTCGTCAGAGGACCAAAAAGCCATAAGGGGCTCTCTAAACAGGAAAAAGCACAGCCCCACTAACCCCATATAGACCAGAGCAACTCTCAGGCAAACGCTGGTCTGTCTGACCGCCAAGTGTTTCCTATTCTGGCCAATAGCCTTGCCGACAGCGGCAGTCAAGGCTGTTGCCAAGCCGACGATGGGCATGACCGAGATGTTGGTGTAAGACAGCACTGCACTGGTGGCGGCCAGTGCTTCTTTGCCATCGGACCTGCCCACCAGTGCGAGCAAAATCACTCCCCAAATTGCCACATTAACCATAAGCCCCAGTCCAGCGGGAAGTCCCACTTTCAGAAGATCGTACATCTTGGCGAAGTCTACGTTCAAGGTTTGCCTGGACCTAAAGGAGGCGTTTACGTTGCCGCCCAAGAATGCCACCATATTTATAGCAGCCGCTACACCTATGCCTATAAATGTGCCCCAGCCTGCCCCCGCGATACCCATAGCCGGGAAACCGAGTTTGCCGAAGATTAGCAGATAGTTGGCTGCGATATTGACGACCTGCCCACACAGTGACGCATACATCGTAATAATCGGCCGGTGCACACCCATAAAGAACTCACTGCTGGCATAGTTGATAATCGCCAGCAAATGAGCGTAGAGCATGATCCTAAAATATACTACCTCCAGACTGGCGACCGGCTCCGGATGTCCCATTGCTCTGAATATCCAGGGTGCAGCCGGCCACATGATTACAAGTACCATCACAAAATAAACACAGCCGATGTAAGCTACCTGCCAGAAATAGTTTGAGCAGTCGGCTTTTGCGCCTCTGCCTAGACTTTGACTTACAAACGTATTAAGGATCGCTATTGTGCCTATGGCAAAACTTGTGGGCAAGAAACTGACAAACTGAGCCGGCAGTATCGCTGCAAGCGCCATCGTGCCAAGCCGTGAAACCATATATCTATCGACAAATTGCATCACGGTGAAGGATATGGTTGTCACTACCATTGGTGCCGCCAGCTTCAGCATATACCGCAGCGAGGTTTCGTCCAGGGTGTGATTCTTTGGCAGCACGGACGGTTTTTCAGTCATCGGCTATGACCTTGTTGGTTCAGATTAGCTTTCTGGAGCAGCCTGTCAGCGCTGCAAAGGACTCAAATTCTAAATCCTAATATCTAAATCCGAAACAAATCCAAATTATTCAAATTCAAAATTCAAAACAAGCACATTATGTCAACAGTAATAGCTAATTTGGTCATTTGTATTTTGAATTTCGAATTTGTTTAGGATTTAGGATCCCCGCTCCTGCGGGGACAAGTTTACCCCTGCGAAAGCAGGGGTGCTTCGAATTTTTGTCGTAGCTGGTCACTCGATATTTTCCTTGATGTTTTTGCCGATTGCCAACTGCACGTACTTTTCGATCTGCTCGGCCAGTTCGCTGAGTGACGGAAGCTGGAAGTCTTCGTAGTGGCCCATTACAAAGTCGCCATCGAGCGCCTTTTTATAGATTCTGACCCGTATCACAGGCAGCTCACCGCCTCGCTGGGGCACCTGGCTGCCATTTTTGGCAATGTGTTCGCCCCACTTGCTAAAATCAGTATCTTTGTGCTCGGTGAGCTCGACCCGCCAATCTTCGCTTATAAAAACCAGGCACTTGCCGGTGAAAACTGCTGTCGGAAAATAATCCTGTAGTAGCTTGAGCGTTTCCATTTATTCTCCGTACCGCGGCATCAGTTCCAGATCGACCGTCGCCGCAGCGGCGACGGCTAAACAGTTTCTTCAGTTCTGTCCTGCTATTAACTGCTGGGAAAGTCTGCGCCACGCTTGCATGGAGCGCTTCAGGTTTTCGTGCGCGTCTCCGCCTATTCCGTAGCCCTGAAACCCTATCGGGCCTGTGTAGCCGCAATCCCTCAGCGTTTTCAGAAAGCCAGCTAAATCGAATGAGCCTTGATCCAGTGTTTGAATCAGTTGTTTCCAATCTTTTCCACCGCTATCGGCGCCGTTGATGGTCACAACGAAAAGGTGCGGCATCGCCAGTCTCAGCAGAGGTTTGAGGTTCTTTTCATCGTCCACCCTCAGCCAGTGACAGAGATTAAAAGTTACGCCCACATTCTTGCGGCTGACTTTTTCTGCAACCCGTACCGCATCTTCCACCCGTTCGAGCCAAAAGCCGTGGTGCGGATATAGTGCCACACGAACTTTAGCCTCAGCGGCCATGTCGGAAATCTCGCGGATGATTTCCACCGCCCGGCCATCACCTTCGAGCATGGATGGTCTGTGTTTCTTGCTTTGCGCAAAGAGCCAGAGGATTGTGTTGCGGCCCCTTAATATCTCGATAGCGTCTTTTAATTCTGGATTATATTTCTGCTGATCGGGGTCAATGTTTACGCCAAGATAGACGGCGAAAAGTCTCAGGTTGTTTTTGTCAAGCTCTTGCAGCATTTCTGCCAGGTCCTGGCGTCTCGTGTAGCCGATTCCAATGCCCGCGTAGCCGAGTTCTTTGAGCATATCGACATGCTCTTTGGCGGTGCGGTGTTTTTCATCTTTTGTTGCCGTATCCATGGCGAAGAATGGATTTGGCCCGGCTGGTTCCATCCAGATATTGCGATATGCCACCGGCCCGTGGTCGCCTTGCAGCATCAGAGGCCCAACGGATTTTTCATCCTCGTACGCGCCTGCCCGTGTCGGGCCGGTCAGTTCTACATCTTCATGGATGACCACGCCGTTGTGGACTACCTTCTCAAATCTTGCATTCGCAATCTTCTTTCCATTTTCATCAAATCGTGGCGCGCGGAAGACAACGTCGAAATTCTGCCATTGTCCTGGCGGCCGAGAGGCGTTCACTCTCGGCGAATGGCCCTCGAATCCCCTCGGCTCTCTGTTCTCATCCCAGCGCTGATAGATGCCGCCGCATTCTATCCCCGGATATTCTGACGCCTTCTGCCAGCTATCAAACACCTGAATCTCATATCGGCCCATAAAGTACACGCCGGAGTTTGAGCCTTTTGGAATGATAAATTCGATATGTGCCTTTAAGTCACCGAACTCCTTTTTGCTGAGAAGATTCACTGTCCTGCCGGTAGGGCCGTTCAGCAGTACTCCGGTCCCGGCTTTGCCGCTGAGTAGGCCTTCGTTCTGCGGATTCATAAATACGTCGCCGACGATTTGCCATTGCCCAGTATTCCCTTGCCACGTAGATAAATCATTGCCTGTCAGATATACCCTGTCCGTCTGGCTGCCACAGACATCTTGAGCGCCAATGCCCCAAACTAAAAGCCAGCAAGCTCCAATTGCCAGTAGAGCGATCCGAATCATGTTGCCATGCCCTTTCATGTTCTTGCCCTCTTCTGCTTCTGCAATAGTCGATAGTCAATTGTCAATAATCAATCTTATAGGTGCCATGGACAGCGCATCGACCGTGACAACATTCTATTAGCTTCATCGTCGTTGACAAATTGCTCGGTGTCGGGATTCCATTTTAGTTTCCTGCCCAACAGCATAGAGATATTGCCAATGTGAGCGATTGTAAAGCACCGCTGGCCAATCTCCGGCGGAAAATAACACGGTTTACGCGACTTGACACAATCGAGGAAGTTGCGCTGCTCACCGGCTGGGCAGGTGTAAAGATGCACCTCGTCCGGACCGATCACCGAATCGAGAGTAGATTTTGGCTCTGCCTGCAGCGGCGCCCGCCAGCCACGATTGCCGATCCAGCCTTCGGTCCCCTCAAATTTCAGGCTAGGCGTGCCGGATGTGACAATTAGCTTGACGCCACTGGCGTATTTATACTCTATCCGGTATTCTTTCGCGGTATTGTAAAGGCCATCCCGCCAGAAAACGCCCTTGCCCTCGACTTCCACCGGGCCGGTGTGCTCGGTGTCGTTTCCCCACTGTGCACCGTCAAGCAGATGCGCACCCCAATCGGTTAATTGTCCCCCCGAATAATCCAGAATCCATCGGAAGTTCCAGTGACAGCGGTCTTTAGTATAGGGCGCATACGGCGCAGGTCCCAGCCACATATCGTAATCAAAACCTTCGGGCACGGGCATGGGCTGCGGATTGCCGGGCGCATTCGGGCCGCTGGGTAGTTCCACACGGATAGTGTGAACCTTGCCAATTCGACCGTTGCGGACCAACTCGCACATCCGGTGATATTCATAAACAGCCCGATCTTCTGTAGACCACTGGAAGACGCGGTTGTAGCGTTCCATTGTCTCGACCAGGATCCTGCCCTCTCGGACAGTGAGCGTAGGCTTCTCGCACTCCACGTCTTTGCCGGCTTTGGCTGCTGCAATCGAAATTGGCACGTGCCAGTGGTCCGCAGTCGAGATCATCACGGCGTCGATATCGTTACGAGCCAGTAGCTCGCGGAAATCCTTATACGTCGCGCAATCCTTGCTACCGTATTTCTCATTTACTATGTTGCGGGCCTTGATAAGATGGTCTGTGTCGACGTCGCATACGGCAACCGCCTGGGCGTCCGGCTGGCCTAAAAACGTTCGCAGGTTCATATTGATTCCGTGGTCGCCGACGCCGATAAATCCAATCGTGATGCGCTCGCTGGCAGCGACTCTACCACCTTTGCCCAGCGCCGACGCCCGCACAAAATATGGCAGCACCATTACACCACCGGCAATCCTTGTTGCCCTTTGCAGGAGTTGACGCCGGCTAAGGTCTCGTTGTCTCATATCAAATACCCTCATTGCAAACTGAGAGTTCATAAGTCAGACACTGATTAACACAGATTAACACGGCAAAAGAATTACCAATCCCGATCAAGGATGGCCGAGCCATTACAAAACAGTGTTAATCCGTGTAAATCCGTGTCTTTTCCTTCCTACAGATGCCACGGGCTTCTCATTGGCCTTGTCAGCATCCGGCTGGCCTGGTCGTCCCCCATGATCTTCTCTGCGACCGGGTCCCACCGAATTCCGCGGCCAAGCAGCATCGCAATATTGCCAAGGTGGCAAACCGTCACTGAGCGGTGCGCTTTTTCAACCGGAGCAGCAGTCGGCGTTCTGTTCCTTATGCAATCAATAAAGTTCTGATAGTGGTTTGATGACTCGTAAAGATGCACCTCATCGGGGCCTATTTCTTCCTTTAAGATGGATTCGGGACCAGCATCGATTCGCCCCGTGTCGACAAATAGCCAGCCTTTATCGCCGATGAATTTTATCCCGTTTGGATATTGGCCTGCTGCCAATAATTCGCTCCTGGCAAAACATACTACCGTTACGCCGTTGGCGTACTTGCACTCAAACCGCCAATAGATAGCGGCGTTGAACAAGCCGTCTCTGGGGAACACGCCCTTGCCCTCGATCTCAACCGGCCCCGTGTCGGTTGTGCCCATGCCCCACTGCGCAATGTCGATATGGTGTGCTCCCCAGTCGGTGACGCAGCCGCCGGCGTAGTCAAGAATCCATCGCCAGCCGAACGCATCAACTCGCTTGGGCGAGTAAGGGGCCTCTGGAGCCGGGCCCAGCCACATATCGTAGTCGAAGCCCTCCGGCACCGGTCCAGAATCCGAGCCGGCAAGAGACATGCTGCCCGGTATCTCAACCTCAACGGTATGAAGTTTGCCGAGCCGGCCATTGCGGACCAACTCGCAAGCCCGACGAAAATGCTGTTCTGAGCGATGCTGCGTTCCAGTTTGAAAGACCGTTCCGTAGCGCTGGACGGCTTCCACCATCTTCCGCCCCTGGTCGATGGTCAGCGCCAATGGTTTCTCACAGTAGATTGCTTTGCCTGCCTTGGCCGCCTCTATAGCCGGAATCGCGTGCCAGTGGTCTGGTGTCGCAATCATGACCGCGTCGATGTCGTCCCGAGCCAAGATTTCGCGGAAGTCGTTATAGTCGGCACAGCCATCGCTATTATATTTCTTCGCCAAGAGGTTCTTCACCGCTGCACGGCGGTTCGCATCGACATCGCAAATGCCGACGACTTGTGCTTGCCCTGTTGCCAAGAGAGCCTGCATAACACCGGTGCCTCGCCCGCCCACGCCAATACAGCCGACTGTAATCCGGTCACTTGCGGCGGTGCTGCCCGCTTTGCCCAGCGCCCGCGCCGAAACGAAATACGGAAGTGCTGTTATAGCCCCGGCAATACCTGCGGTCCTTTGTAGAAACGCGCGCCGGGTTATGCACTTTCTTGCGTTCATGAAACGCAACCTCCGGTTCTTCAGAACGAAAGCAGGCACTGCCAGATGTACATGTAGCCGAGCGCGTCGATATCTTCCCAGACCTTCTTGATAAGTTCCTTATCGCCTGAGATTTTCGGCAGCTCCTTTAGCTTCTCCTGCCACGGAATGCAAACGCCCGGCGGCCTCTTTGTCTTCTGCTGTTTTTTCATATTCAGTACACTCCGTATTCGCGAGTAAATTCGGTCATCGCTTTTATGTTTTCGACCTTGGCATCATCCTGCACGATGGCGCTGGCGTCCATAATGTAGCCGCCGTCGCCAGCCACACCGTCAATTACCTTCTTGCAGTAATCCCGCACCTCAGCCGGCGTTCCTGTTGCCAATAGCCAATTAGGGATTCCGCCGCTGATGCAAAATTTCTCGCTGAGAACCTTGTGGACCTTGAAAATATCGCCCTGATCAACGTGATAAACGATCGACCGGTCCGGCAGCTCGGCGAACGAGCCCAGGTGCGCATCCCAATTGCCCTCAGCGTAGAACAGAACCTGATGCCCGTGGGCCCAGATTTCCTCTATTATGGGTTTAAGTGTCGGCCAGTAAAACTTATTAAAGTGGTCTTTCGAGAAGAAAGGGACGCATCCGCGATGCATCCAGTATCCGATGGGCACGTTTTTATCCGGGTCTGCGCCGGAAAGCGCGATGTGCGTCAGGTGCGGCATCAGGGCTTCGCAGGCCGCCAGCACCTTATTCGGCCGCTCGTGCACATCCGTCACCAGTCCCAGGTAGCCCCGCAGCTTGTCAGCTATAATGTCGAAAGGCGCCTTCAGTATGCCTGAAATTGCTGAGACAGTCCCTGATTCTGTACGCAGCAGTTCGTTCTGCTTGCCGAAGGCAGTAAAGTACGTCAGCATTGCCATTCCGCCTTTTAGGAATGATAAGTTGTTGCGGAACGAGGTCGGCTGCCCCATTGCGCTGACGTCAGCCGAGACGCGCGGAAGCCAGACGTTATACAAGAATCCTGTTGGGTCTTCGATCAACTGGTTATATTCATCCGGCTTCATAAACGCCTTTTCTTCGGGCGGCTCAATGTACTGAAAGCCGGTAGTAGGCGGGATGCCAATGCCGGGCACGCCATAGTATTTTAGCCCGATGGCTTCAGTAAGCCCTGTCCAGACGTAGACCATATTACTGACAACGGCGTCCCAATCGAAATCGGCGGCGCACTTGCGGGCGGCGGCAAACGCCTTCTCGTAATCGTGGGTCACTTCCTGGCAGGTATATCCTGCGTATTTAGCGGTAAATTCCGCAACGAATGGCCGAATCGGAATCATATCCGGCTTCTCGTTTCGCATCGCTGTAACATAGCGTTTCAGCCGTTGCTGGTAAAGCTGCTCCATGTCTTTCGCCATGGTGTTATCTCCTATTTTGTTGATCTCTGTGAATGCACGATGTCCATAAAATACCCCAATTCCGCTGAATCATCAACTACAATCTGGACCGGAGAGTGCTTGGGCAGTAAGTGTTTGCCGAATGGAAATCAGGATATCGGGAAATCAGGGTGCAGGATACCGGTGAATCAGGACACCAGAAACAAGAAGCAGCCCTTTATTTATGTCCCTGATACCCTGATAAACTGGTATCCACCTCCTGATACACTGGTAATCTGATAACCATTTCTCTGCTACGGTCATGCGCAGAAGTACACTGATTTTGTGGCCGAGACATTGCCTGCCCCATGGTGCCGTGCTATAATTTTCGTTGTAAGCGATGCAGACTGCTGTCTGCAGAGTAACCAAGGCGAACAACGGGAGATTTTTATGCCAGAAATATGCCGATTCTATGGGATCATCATTGCTATGTTCTACGATGAGCACAACCCGCCGCATTTCCATGCGAGATACGGCGATTACAAGGTGTCAGTAGATATTCGCTCGTTAAGTGTGCTCGAAGGAAAGTTTCCTGCGCGTGCCCTTGGCATGGTCATCGAATGGGCCAGTCTGCACCAAAACGAGCTTCTTAAGAACTGGGATCTAACCAAGCAGCAGCAGGCCCCCCGAAAAATTGAACCACTCAAGTAAGGACTTCATTATGTATCACGATGTTGTATTGATCAAGTGTTTAGATAATTTCAAATTAGCAATCACTTTCGACGACGGCAAGTCCGGCATTCTCGATTGCAAGCCTCTTATTGAAAAAGGCGGTGTTTTCTCACAACTTCGCAACCCGGACGTTTTCAATAAAGCTCAGATTCATAAAGAGCTTGGCGTTATTACTTGGAATGATGAGATCGATATTGCGCCTGAGACAGCCTATAGCCTGGCAACAGGCACGCCCTTACCTGAATGGATGGAAGAAAGTGAGCGTGCCGTCTGATAGGCACGGCTTTGCCGATGCTCAATTCACCGTTCGATGCGGAAGACAAATAAGGCAAGCCATGATTTTTCCCATTGCCTCGCCCGCCGTGCCGTTCTATAACCTTCCTTGTTAGGCGAAGGAAACGTCGATGTGGCGAGCGACCGAGACTGTGGGACGCACTGAAAAGAAGAGTCGAGAGGTTTTTTGTACAGAAGGGGCAGCCTGTGTTTCCCCTCTTATACAGATCGTATAATCCTTGTTAGGCGTAGGAGCGAGTATGCGGCGGTCATGGTCTGCTGTGCTGTGGTTTTTCGTGTTCGCCTATGCGATCTCGGTCGTTGGGATGTGCGTCAACTTCTACGCGCTTCGTCCGCTTCCGGGTGCGCCCATCAACTCACAGACAATGCCCTGGCTGCCCTACGCCCCCTACGTCCTTTGGGCGGGGCCGTGTCTCGCCAGCCTGCTCATGACCCTCTTCCTGTACGGCCTCCCGGGCGTCCGGCGGCTCGTCTCTGTACTCGGTCCCTGGTCTGTCGGCGGGGCATGGCTGGTGCTGGCCGTCTGCTTGCTGCCGCAGCTCGACATCGAGGGCCTGGCGAGTCTCCTCGGCCTCCAGCAACCCGTGGGAGGCGTCGCGTCTATCGCCGACCTCGTCGTCCTGGCGATTCTCGTCGGCGTCCTGATGGTCCTGTGCCTGCACGGCGTGGCGGGCATAAGGCGGTTGACCTCCAAACTGCGCCCCTGGTTGCTTGGTCAGGGGTGGCCAGTGCTGGCCGTCTGCTTGCTCCTCCCGCTCGGAGTCGAGGTTCTGCCGGTCAAAATCCTGGCCGCGCTCGGTTTCGCTGTTCCATCCCTGCACTGGGAAGGGTGGTCCTATTACCTTTACGACGCGGTGATCGGCGCAGGCATGATCGGGCCGGGGCTGTTCGAGGAAATCGGCTGGCGCGGGTTCGCCCTGCCTCACCTCCAGCGCCGTTACTCGGCCCTCGTCAGCAGCCTCATCCTTGGGTTGGTGTGGTCTTTCTGGCACTTCCCGAACTTCTTCTTTACGCCAACGAAGCTCGCAATATTCGTTCCCATGGGAATGGTGCTGTCCGTCATCTACACCTGGGCTTACAATTCGACTGGCGGAAGCTTGTTCGCCGTTGTGGTGCTACACGGGGCGACTATTGCATCGGGGAAGCTGGTCGCTGGCCGCGCGCTTTTTGACCCTACGGGCGTGATTACGGGCCTGCTTTGCCTGGTCATCGCGGTGTGGCTGGTGTGGCGATACGGGGCCGCGAAATTGTCTTGGCGCGACCGCGTCGTGGTTGAAATGCCTGACCAGCGCCGCGCCTGACCTGGCCCGCGGTGAGCGAACCCGTCTTGAGCGTATTTTGCACTGAGCTTTGTCGAAGTGTCGAAAAAATCGAACCCTTGAAGAATAGGGATTTTGTGCCCGACCCTATTGCTTTCCACGATGTGCTGTACTATCATTTTGTTTGGTTACAAGTGACAACTGCGCCAAGGTAAAAGCGGTATGAGAAGAAGTAACAGCAGAAAGAGTAGGGTCTCTAAAGCCAGAACATACGCCGGGATAGGCGATTTCTGGGATGAGCATGATCTGTCCGACTATTGGGGTAAGACCTGATCCCTCCGAGTCGATGTAGACCTGGAGTCCGAGGAATCACTTTATGCCATCGAGAGAGGATTATCGCAAACAATTTGCCGCGCTGCCAAGGAAAGAGGCGTCTCCCCTCATACCTTAATTAACCTTTGGCTTCAGGAGAAGATTCACAGACTCA
>Ga0315312_1001340_pt1 | contig 19632 bp, 34 predicted proteins | sample TDP7_MG_FD_203629 | JGI IMG/M metagenome (GOLD analysis project Ga0315312, IMG submission 203629) | Freshwater sediment microbial communities from Lake Towuti, South Sulawesi, Indonesia - TDP7 | ecosystem: Environmental > Aquatic > Freshwater > Lake > Sediment | place: Indonesia: South Sulawesi... | reverse complement strand
AAGCCGTAGGTTCCTGTTCCGTCTCCCATGCTTCCGGTGAAGCGTGGTTCATAGCCTGCGTATCGAAAGGCCATACTAGCGGTGAACTCGAAGTCCTCTGGGGAAGGCTCCATTTTGACGCCTCCTGCACCTCCGACGCGGAGGAGCTTTTCCATCATCATCTCTGCCAAAGTCAAGTCCCCCTAGAGCCTGTAAACAAGGTATAGAGAGCCCTGGGTCGTGTAGTGGACGCTGTTCGCGCTGGTCTGAGTGACCACGAATCTGAAGTCCGAGGCGCTCCCCGAGGCGACGTAGGCCGAGAGGTCGCAGATCACCGTTATCACCGCTGGGGATGCGTTCGCGGGAGTGCCTGAGACATCGTAGGTTGCACCGCCATCCTGCGGGTCCCAGACATCGACGTATCCGCCGCCAGCAATTTGTGCCTGGAGCTTGCACCTTATCTTCTGGGCGTTGGTCGTGTCGTTCAGTATGTGGAGGGTGAATATCCCGTAGACCTTGACCTCCGTGGCGCCTGTCGGGAAGGTCGGCGTTATGCTTATCGGGCTTAGGTTCGTCGGGCCTATGGCTGCAATGTCGTCCACCTCCACCTCCTCTATCACGTATGGGCGCACAAACTCGCCGTTCAGTAGCCTGTCTACGCGGCTGAGGATGCTGGTGGGGTTGTTGGGGTCGAGGGCGCGGCCTGCGCGAGTCCAAACTGCGTCTGCGATGTCACCGATTGGCGTTGGTACGTAGAGGGGCGTTTCGTCCACCCCTTACGGTCTTAGCCGTATGAGGTCGGGGTTCCACTTGACGCGGATGATGGCGGTTCCTACGCCCAGTCCGGTGATGTAGATTTCCTCTATCGCAAACTCGGTTTCCTGCATCCCGGCGACGGCGGTGGTGGGGTCGTTGCTCGTCTTGTTCAGCTTATAGGTGAAGCCTCCTCCGATGGAGAGGACGGTCATGGCGTTGGGGACGATGCCCAAGTCCCTGAGTCCGATGGGTGAGTCAATCATTACGCCTACGGTGGTGTTCACGTTGAAGTTTTTGTATTCGCTGTCCTTGATCTCCTGGACGAGTAGCGGCGTCATTACCTCCGGCAACATTCCCTTTTTGGGTAGGGGAGGGGGTCCTAGGGGCTTTATCGTCTCTTCGAGGAAGGCGATGGAGTCGAGTTCCGCTGCGGGGAGAAGGGGTACATGGAACGGTTCAACGCCTACTCTGTCGATCTGGAGTTCGTCGGGACGGCAGATTTCAACGAAGGCCCTCTTCTTGGACATTTCACGTCAACCAGCCTCTACGAAGACGGCTTGGCCGTTCGGCAGGATCTTGTGGTAGCGGGTGGGCTTGGTCTTCGTCCACGCCTGGACCTCGTATTCGACGACTTCGACCCAGAGGGTTTGGGCTCCTATGCCCTTGACGTATTGGAGGCGCATCTCTCTGTCGTAGCTCCAGCGGTCCACTTGGAGGGGTGCTAATCTGTTGGCGCTGTCGAAGTCCATGTATAGGGGATACCACGCTGAGAGGAGGGGTTCGGTTCCCCACCTGAAGAGGATGTCTACGGTGGTTGTGAGGGCGAGGTATTGGATGTTGACTACGCGGCCCACTTCGATGTTTCCGTGGAGCGCGGCGTATTCAGGATGGGCGGCAACTGAGTCGTTGAGGACTGTTCCCGGTTCGACGACCGCGCCCGCGTCTAGGGGGATCTGCTGCCTGTTGTTGCGGACGACGACGATCTGGTAGAAATTGTCCCCGATCTGGAGGAAGAATCCCGGCTTGAGTTTGGGGATTCTTGCCTCGTAGACGCTATACGGGCTAAAATGGGTCATGCCTATTCCTCCTTCTGTTTTTTCTTGGAGTGAGAGAAGTTATGCTGTTGACGCATAAAAATCTATGGTGGAGAGTTGTACGCTTAATCTCGACTTTAGCGGTATATGTTTCTATTCCTTAAAGTTTAGCTCCCATGTTTCCGAGGCAGATGAAGTTCTCCAAGTCGTAGTTGAGGTACTTGGCCTGTTCCGTGTCTCCCTGGGCCTCTGCCTCTTCTAGGTAGTGGTGGTAGGCGTCTCGGACGGCGTTGCAGGCTTGTCCGAAGCTCCTATGGCGGGAGAGGGCGAGGGGGAGTTGGATGGGGGCCTCGAAGAAGGGTTTGGCCCGCATATCTGTGGCGGGCTTCGAGTCCTCCGTGAGGAAGATGTAGTCCCGTTTGTAGGCGGCGACGGCGCGGGCTCCCGCCTCTTTTACGCGGGCCGCGAGTTCCTTCCCGGTGTTGCAGGTGAATAGGAAGACGATGCGGCCTTTCATCCAGTCGGGGTTTGAGCGGAGGATCTTCTTTCCGAGTTCGGGGTCGTAGCTTGCCACGCCGAGGATGACGTAGTTGTTGCAGCCTGTGATGGCCTTGCTTCCGCCGTGGCCGTTGAGGATGACGAGTTGTGGGTTGTGGTCTAGGATGGCGCGGGCGAAGTTGGGGAGGTTAGCACTTCGTAGAAAGATGACGTGGTGGTTGTCGTCGGCGAGTCGGTAGGCGAGCCTCTTCAGGTAGTGGTAGCCGTAGGTGGTGGGGATGTCGTGGGGGCAGCTTGATATGAGGATGGTTGCCATGTCATAGACCGCGCCGCGCTCGGACTTCTTCTATGCGTCTTCGGAGTTCCGCTTCAGTTAGGCCCGCTGCGGTCTTGACCATCTGTCTGCCGAGGGCGGTGAAGACTAAGAAGCCTATGCCCAAGCCGACGGCGCAACCCGTCCAGAAGCCGGGAGATGGAGAGAAGCGGTGGTTCCGCCGCGTCTTCCCGTGGATGACGATGCGCGGGACGTGGCTCTGCGGTATTCGCATCTCAGCCATAGGCTGCGCGGCCTCGTAGAGGATCGGCGCGGGGATCTCCTCCCAGACGGACACCTCAGACCTCCTCCACCCCTATGTATGTGGGGTATCTGCTTTTAAGATATGGCACTAGGACGGGGGGGATTTTGGACCAGTCGATTGGTTTGACGCCCTTTACCAGGCTTCGGTAGGTGGTTTCGTACAGTAGGACCATTACTCCCTCCCCCTCTCGGAGGCGACGTATATGACGACGGCTATCCCGGAGAGGACCCAGACGGCGGCGAAAAACTTAACTAATTTATCGAGGGGGTATTCGACCTCTTGAAGTACTGATTCGTAGGTGAGCATCCTATCGCCTTTTACGTTTTCCGTATAGTTTGTCGGCTTGTCGTAGGCTCTCGCCCAAGGATGTCTCTGTCGTCTTCTCCCTCTTGGCTTCTTCAGGTGACATAATCTTGTTGAAGGTGCAGACCTTTCTGGCCTTCGTCATAGTTATCGTCCTCGTTTAGGTTTGAGGGCGGCGTCCCCTATAATCATTGCGAGGGGGATTATGGGTAGGGCTAGGACGGTGAGGGGGAGGCGTTGCGGCTTGAGGCCGACGATCAGTTTTCCGATGCTCTCTGTGTTCTGCGGGTTTGCCTGGAGGAAGTTTGCGGCGTCTTCGGGCCATTCCCAGTTGTAGGCCCAGCCTGACTTTATCTCGTACTCTCCTAGTTCCGTGGGTGCGGTGCATTGGAAGGTGAAGGTTCCCGTTGTGGCGTCGGGTTCTGCTCGCGGGACCTCGTTGTAGAGGCACTTCCAGAACTCGCCTCGGCGGAATAGGAGGATGTAGACCTGTCTGGTGGGGTCCTCAACGGGGTTCTGAGCCACGTATCTTCCTTTTATGCTCAGGGCTTCGCCGGGCGCGACGTAGGCGATGTTTCCCCGCCCGTTGACGGTTATCTGGGTGACGTGGCCGCCGACCGTGGGTGACTCGTAGAGTAGAGCGCTCATCGCCTAATCACCTTTGAGAGGGCGTAGACGCCTATGGGAATCGCTATTCCGACCCCCGCCCAGAAGATCATTGGTAAGCCGCCGGGACCCGGAGGCAACATGAGGGGCTTAATGACCTCTTCGCCCACCAAGTAAATTGCGACCGCTATGAGTGCGAGTGCGATTACGGCGAGGACGGCGAGGACGACGAGCCAGGGGATTGGTGAGCCTGTGATGACGGCGTAGATTTTGATGTGGTGGTAGTCCTTTCCAGGCCAGCCCTCTCGCTGTGTCCAGGAGCTTCGGACGTAGAAGCTATGTAGGCTGCAACCCTTCTGCCTCGCTGCTTCCTCGTAGGAGCTTCGAGTCTTTGTTATCAGGTCGTGTATGGTTCCGTCCGTTGCGGCCATCTTGTACTCGGCGGTGATGCCCCAGTAGGGGGCCTCCTCCACCTGGAAGCCTCGGCGTCTCGCGGGGAAGACCGACTCGTAGGTGAGGGTCATGTCAGCTTACCTCTTCTTCCTTGCCGCCTTCGCTATTAACGCTATGGTTGGAACTGTGATTATGCTTGCGGTGAGTATCTTTCCGGCGGGTATGTTGTCGTGTTTCCAGTACCAGAGCCAGTATTGGAAGGGGTGTTTCTCTCGCATGTGGGCGAGTAGGCTGTATTCGTCAGGGAACTCTTCGCCGCATACGGGGCAGAAGAGTGGGGCTGGGGGTATGTGGGTCACGGTTACGGTGCGGAACTTTTCGGCCTCCACGCTACAGGGCGTAAGCTGGAAAATGATGTTCCAGTCGTGCTCTGGCATGATGAGTCGGGCATCTGTGAATTTGGGGACGTACCATGTGTAGGGTGTGAGGGGAGCCCAAGGTTCAAGCTCTGGTATGGTTGCTTCAGCGAGTGTCTTTCTTGTCTCTGCGTCTACGGCTAGGATGGAGCCGCTTCCTTTAACGGTTCCAACGTTTTTGACCCTGAGTTCAAAGGAAACCTGTTCCCCCGTTCCCCAGAGGGCTTTCGTCGGCTCCAGCGTGACGAATCGGAAGTCGCCATAGGCTACGGCTGTTACCTGCATCTCGGGCGTTCGTGAGAAGACGCCCTCATAGAGCAGGCCGAAGTCCAAGGCTTCGGTCTCCTAGCGGACGGCGTGGAGACCTAGAGCTTTGGCGCAGCCTGCCCACTCCGCGTCTCCCGCAAACTCGGCGTAGAAGGTGTGTGTTCCGGCTGCCGTCATAGTGTAGGTCCATACGGCTAGGGATTGGGCGTCGGTCGTCTTCGTGCCGAGGGTTTCCCAAGTGCCAGTGTTCAGCCTGTGGTAGAACTTGATGGTCTTGCCTGCGGGGACGGCTCCACCCACGGCAGTTTGCAGTTGCACTTTCACGTTTATCTTTGTGGGTACGTCGTAGGTTTTTCCTTCAGCCCTCTCGACCTCGGTGGTGTCCTCGACCTTCCAGAGGACGCCGATGATCTTCGTCTCCTTCAGGGCTGCTGATACCTGCATCTCTGGGCTTTTACTGTAGGACTCGAAGAGGAGTGGATACCTATCCAAGATGTCCTCGGGCATTTGAGGGCCTCCGTTACCTTAGAGGGGGACGGAACGGTTGGGGGGTGACGGCCTAAGTGGGGGTTTAGGCCGTGCACACTAGGGACTCTTTGAGGGTTGCGGGCAGGGCGACGAAGGCGAGCAGCCAAGCGTTCACGGTGTAGCCGGATTCGCTTCCGTAGGTGACGTGGTGGACGGTGAAGGTGAAGGTTTCGTCTCCTCGGAAGTTGTAGTGGTCCACGTTGCCCTTGTAGGCTCCCTGGCGCTCCTCGTAGTAGCGGACGGGGAGGGTGAACCAGTCACCGATGTAGTCGGTCTTGGCTCCCTCGTACCACTTCATGTAGTCGAAGCTCGCGTCGAGGTTCAGGATGCCGTAGGGGAAGAGGGCGACGTTGCTGAGCAGTGTCTTCTGGGTGTCGCCGGTGGGCAGGACGTAGCCACGTGCGACCCAAGCCGGGCCGAAGTGGACGGGCTTGAAGAACTCCACGGCCATGCGGATGCCCTTGGCGGCGGCGATCTTGGCCGCTTCAGCCCGCGTGTCCTCGTACCTCTTGCCCAAGATCGCGTAGAACTCGTCCCTGTGAGTGGGGGCGAACACGGGTCCTTGCAGTCCCAATCTTCTCAGCCTCCTATATCTCCTCCACTAGAGGAGCCGTCGGGGTCTCCTCCTCCATGCGGGGGAAGCCTCCCCGCGCTCCCTCGATGAGGGAGATGGATTCCGGTACGCGCCCGTGCTTTCTCTGGAACTCGTAGAGGGCTCTCTTCCTGAGTTCGTCGAGGGCGATGATTCCGAGGCCGACTCCGAGGCCCCCGCCCCCGAAGGCGGCGAGGGCAGCCCTGTTGTCTTCGCGCATCCCTCTGAGCGCCCGACCCGTCTGACTTAGCCAGGCTCCGCCGATACCTACGACGCCTTCGATGATACCAGCGACTCCGCTCCACTTTACTGGTCCGACTCGCTTGCCCTTGACCCCCATTTCAACGCCGATGGGGATAAGGACGCCAACCATGCCGAGTCCACCCGTTTTCAGGGCGGTCAATCTCTCACCTGAAGGGAACTTCGTCGTTTATACATAAAAACCTATGGTGGAGAGTTATACGCTTAATCTCCACTTATCGCGCCTAATGCGCTAGGTATTTGTTTCCCTCCCAGAGGAGAGTGTAGTGGTTAAGAACTTCTTGGGAAAGCTGAACGGGGTGGAAGGGAACCTCGATTTTTTCAAGCCAGATCTCATCTACGAAGGGAGGTCCCTTCTCTTTTAATTCGTTCCAAGCCTGTGTTTTTGGCAGGACTCTGACGCCTGTGCATACGCTACACCAGTCTGGGTGTGTTTCGCGTAGAAACCTATCCGTTTCCTCTAGGCTTTCTAGGGTTTCGCCTATGTTCCCGACAATTATGAACGCTTTGGCGAGCAGCCCGGCTTCTTTTACGACTCGTATGGCGTTTCGGTTGTGCTCAACCGTGGTGTCCTTTTGTGCGCTGTCGAGTATGCGTTGACATCCGCTTTCGATTCCCAACTCAACCGTGACGCAGCCCGCCTTCTTCATAAGATCGCATAGTTCTCTGTCGAGTGAGTCTACGCGGGTTTGGAGTCTCCAGTGAAACTTCAGGTTCTCCGAGATGATTCTCTCGCAGAGTTCGACTACTCTCTTCTTGGAAAGGCAGAACTCGTCATCGTAGAACCTTATGTAGGAGACGTGTTTTTGTGTTATTAGAAATCTCACCTCTTCCAGGATTCGGTTAACGCTCATGGTTCTCCATCGTCTGCCAAACATGTCTTTGACGTAGCACCATCTGCATCTGTGAGCGCAGCCCCTACTTGCTATCAGGCAGGATTTTATTCCCACGTTGAGAAGGGGGTCACAGTCATGTTCCCTGTGATACCGTTCCAGGTTGAAACTGTCCCAATCTATGAACGGTAAGGTGTCTAGGTTTTCTATGGGGTTCCTCGGCGGATTGTGGACGATCTGTCCATCTTGAACGTAGCTCGCGCCGTCAATTTTGCCCAGGCTTTTACCCTCAGCGAGTTCAAGCATGGTTTCTTCTCCCTCATTTCTCACCACCACGTCAACGGCTGGATAGTATTTGAGGATCTGGTCCGTCATGGCTGTTACGTGGGTTCCCCCGGCCACGACGGTTGCTTTCGGGTAAACGTTCTTCGCTAACTCGCAGATGTGGAGTTGTTCGTGGCGAATCATGCTGTTGCCGGTCACTCCGATAAGGTCTGGTTTAAAGTCGAGGATTGACTGCGCTACTGCGTTGTCGTCCCAGTCGAAGGCGTCTATCAACCTTACCTGTTGTCCATGCTGTTTCAGGAAACTGCTTATTTGGCCGATTCCAAGCGGCGGTGAAACCGGAATCCAGCGGGTGCCCTTGGTGTAAGGCGGGTTAATGAGGAGAACTTTCATGTTTGCCCACCGGCTCAAGTAAGGGGTCAGGATACTCTATGTGTTGGCCGAGATATTTTAGGGGAGCCCACCTGGTTCTAAATATGTTGTCATATTCTTTCTCCAACGCTGTGTGAAGCCTCACTCCCCCATAGGCTACCCGGTAGTGAAGGGCGCGTGCAACCGGGTTAAACCATAAGCGATAGCCGCGTTTCTTCACTTCGAGGCAGAAATCCGTTTCCTCTCTGAAGCCTCCTACGCGGTAAGTCCAGCGGAAGCCGCCGACCTCAAAGAACACGTCTCTTCGGAGGAGTTGATTGCCCCCTTTGATGTGGTCCGCGCTCCACCATCTGTTTTCCTCGACCCAGAACTCGCTTAGGTCCGTTATTCGTCCATTCTCGTCAATGGTCATTGGGTGGCAGTTATACTTCCATACGCGGGTCGTCTTCTCCGCGTCATTCATGTCTGGGACGCTTCCGCCAGCAGCGGCGACGTTTGGGTTCACCCATATCTTAGGGTCGCACAGGATCTCCAGGCAGTTCGGCGTGAGTATAATGTCGTCGTCTGTGAAGAATAGGTGCGTGGATGTGTCTCGGGATACTAGGGCGCCTATGTTTCTGCTTCTGCTTACGCCTACAGTCTCAGGCAGCCTCACGGTCCTGCTTACGCCGGGGATCGTGGGGACTGGTGGGTTTGAGCCGTCGTCAACCAGGATGATCTCGCCGAGGTATCTTTGACCTAGTAGGCTTTTGACACATTTCTCTATAAGTGGGAGGCGGTTGAGCGTGTTTACGATGGCTGAAACTTTAAAGTCCAATCTCCCTCAGCCTCTCCAGCATTTTCTCCGCAACGTGAGTCCAACTGTATCCGCTCCACACCATTTTTAGCCCTCTGCGTGTTCTCTGACGCGCCTCTTCACGGTTTTCATATACGTGTCTCATTGTTCGCTTTAGATCTACTATGTCGGCTTCAGCCCACTTCGCCCTTCCCCACAGGGGAACGTAGTCGTAGGGCATATCCCGGACAGGGACGAGTTCATACGCTACTGGATACGCAATTTCTTTGGAGAGGAACTCTGTTTGTCCGCCCCAATTTGTGTAGATAACGTCTAATCCACAGGCTAAAGCCTCCAAGCCGCACATTCCAAATCCCTCTCCCCTGCTACTCATCACGTAGCAGTCGGCGGAGCGGTAGAGGCCCAGTACGTCACTAAAGGGGATTATTCCCTTGATTACGTGGATGTTCTTTGACTGCCCTACGTGTCCTCCGTGAAGTTTTAAAAGCGCTCTAACGGGTTCGTCAACGCCGAACTCTTCCCGGAAGGCTCTGAGGAAAACGTCTAAGCCTTTTCGTGGAAGGTCGTCCCCTATGAAGAGAAATGTGAATCTTGGATCTCTCCACCTTCCTTCGCCTCTTGGGGTAAATGTTCTCAAGTCTACGCCGTGAGTGATAACCGTGATGGGTTTGTGAACGCCGGAGTTGCTGAAAACGTCTTTGCAGAAGTTGCTCGGAACCCAAATCTCGTCTTCAGCGTTTAATGTGGGAACCCATGCTGGCGGTAACATATCGGCCTCCCAAACGGTGTACCTGATGTTGTAGGCGTGTCGTGGAGCGTGCGCGTTTGGGTTGAGGTTTTTAATGGCGACGGCGTTCGACCTTTCAGCTTTAGAGGCGAGTCTGTTGATTGTAGTCCAGTCTTCTGTCGGAGTGACGTTGGAGGGCGAGGGTCTTACATCCAGACCCAGAGAGTCCAGGGCTAAAACACAGTTTTTGCTTACTTGGCCGTAGCCTGACCAGTTGAAGTTACCAAACCAGTTTATGCGGGGAAGTAATTTAGGCGGTCTTGGTAGCGGGGCTGGGGCTGGTGGAGGGAGGGCGGGCTCTATCTCTTGAACAGGCTTGATCTCCCTGTCTCCGAGTAGTATGATGAACGAAAACCTGGGGAAGAGGGGGTTGGGGGTGTACCGTTCGATCTTAACCCTCGGATCTCTTTCCGTCTCTTGACAGAGGAGGGAGAGTTCTGCGTATGAGCCGTAGAGACGCATATCCAGTCTGTACTTTGTGGGGCTTAGTCGGTGGATCGAGCACCACTTGGGGTCGTTGGGGTATAGGTCTTGTCCCACGCTGGTCTTTACGTGAAGGTTGGCGAGGGGCGGGGGAACGTAGGATATGAGCATGGGCTACCAGTATTTCAAGAGTTCAACGTAAGTCTTTCGGAAGTCAAAGCGCTTCTTCTCTTCGCTGATTGCCTTCTCCATTCTGTTCAGTACGTCCGGCTGTGAGAGGAGGGCGATGATGGCGTTGGCGAGGGCGTCGATGGAGTAGTGGTGGTGGATCATGTAGATGCGGTTCTGCCAGTTGTCGTTTCTGGTGTTTGTGACGGGGATGAGGATGCCCGTCTTACCGTTCTCTATGATCTCGTTGTAGGGTTGTGCGTCCACGGCGACGGTGGGCCTGTTGAAGGCCATTGCCTCGATGATGGGGAGGCCGAAGCCCTCGCAGTAGCTAGGTAGGACGTTTACCTTACAAGCCTTGTAGAAGGTGTTGACCCTGGGGACGGTGAGGGTGCCGTAGGAGTTCGTCCACCAGAAGTTCTTGAGTTGTAGATCCTCGATCATCATGGGGATGTTCACCGCGCCCTCGGCGCTGTGAAGGATGAAGAAGGTCTCTGCTATGGCGCGGTTCACGAACTTGCTGGCGAGCATGAAGTTGGCGAGGGCCTTCCGAACGTAGTTGGCGCTGTTGCAGAGTACGGTGGGGCCTCCCCGGTTGAACTTGCGGATGTACTGTAGAAAGTGTGTGTTGTATTGTTCTTCGTCCATAGGGACGCCGTGGTAGATAACTCCGTTGATGGGGATGCCGACGGTCTCCATGCACATCTGCGAGAACTTGCTGACGGCGATGAGGTTCATGTCTTGGGCAATCTCCTTCTCGACGCTGATGCTGTCCATGATGGGGAAGCCCTCTATGGCGCCGTAGACGACGATGTTCTTCTCAGGCATGAACCTAGCGCAATAGCTGAAGGTCTCCGGTATGAAGGCGCCCACGTAGAGGAGGTTGCGGCCCGGCACCTCCCCCGTCCAGTCCAGATCATAGACTTCGGTTTTCACGCCCTGCTCCTCGAAGACGGCGGCGATGCGGCGGGCGACTAGGTGGTGACTCACTACCTTGAAGGGGGCTACGATGGAGACTTCCCTCAATTAAACTTCCTCCTGTATTCCTTTCTGACCTTTCTTCTAATAACGAACAAGGCTACTGTGCAGATAAGGGCTCCTATAACTAAGAGCGTTTGGCGAATAATCCAGTTGTCACCTACTGCTAAACCCATATAGCCGCAGTAAAAGGAAACCCCAGAAAATGCTATTGATGCGACCAAAAAAGTGCTGGCAAGGACTATCACTAGCGTTCGATTCATTCAAACTTCCTCCAGTCCGAGGATTTGTTTCACGTCTTGGATGTTCTCTTGGAGCCATTTTTCGTCCTTGTCGTACTCCTGCAATATCTTCCAGACCTTTGGGTTGTCGAAGCGGATGATGGTCCGGCTGATCTCGATGTTGATGGCTTGGTCCGCCTTCCGGCGAAGGGCCTTACTTGCCTTCAGAACGCCCCTCCCGGCGGCTATGGTGATCCGCATTGGGTGCAGTCCAATCTCCTTGTACTTCGTCATAGCGGTCTCCCCGTTCTCTATCGCGTCGTAAACGTCGGTGGCCTTTAGATTTTTAAGCCATGCGAAGAACTCTCGAATGTGCGGTCTGACTACGGGGTGTTGAATCTCGATGTAATGTCTCTTAAGCTGCTCATACACCTGCCTGGTCATATCGACGTGCATAAGGGCGGGTGGCGGTGGCGGGTTTGGCTGGTCAGTCTCCTTCGACCATTTCTTCGCCGGTTGTTTTTTCGCCTTTCTTTTCTCTGGCACCCTTAGTCCCCCTCATAGCTTCCGAGGATAGTAAGCCCTGTTGCTTGAGGGTTTCTATCACGTCGAAGACCTGGCGCGGTGTGAGGCCGAGGGCGTCCGCCGTCTCCTGCGTGTTCAAGTCGAGCTTGCCGGATGCGATCCTCTTCATGGCGTAGTTGTAGACTCTGCGAAGGGTTATGTCGTCCGGCTTGCTGACCTCCCGTTCCCCTTCCCCTTTCTCGCCTGCCCCTCCGCGTACCTCGCTGAAGGCGCGGATGGCCTCGGTAGCGACCTCCGTGGCGCCGGTGATCCCTGCCGTCCGCCAGTCCAGTTCTCCTCCTTCACCTGCTCGCTTGCCGAATACGGCCAGCTTGTCCAAGACGACGGTGAGTTCGTCGAGGTAGTCACTCAGTTTCTCTCTCTCCGGCGTCGGTTTTCCAGGTTGTTCGCCGATCTTCTGGGCCAGTGCCTTGACGCTTTCCGTTGTTGCGCGGATAGCCTCTAGCTCCGGGCTTGTGGGAGGCTGCTTGTCCTCTTTCATCGTCGCTTCGAGTTGTGATAAGGCCAGTCCGAGCTTTCCTATCTCTTCGTAGAGTGGTTGAAGTTCGGCTGCGCGTTTCTCCGCGCTCTCCTTCTCTTCAAGTTGTTGGCGTAAGGCGATGTTTTCCCGCTCCAGATCCGACTTCGCGTGATCTGTGAACATAGTCTTTATCTCTTCCCTGAGTTGATTTAACTCGGCTCTCACGCCCACTCTCTCCTCTGGTTCCCGTTCGCCGCCCGCTGGGTCTTTTCCGGTTGCGGAGGCCATTAATGCTCGCCACTCCATCATCTCTTTCGCGGTGAGGGGTTTCGGTTTGCCGACCTCCTCCAGGCTGCGTGAGAGGCCGGTTATGGTGTGGACGGCTGCGAGGTCTCCGGCGGTCCTCTTCAGTTCGCTGCTTGCCGTTTCGGGTACGGGGGGGATTCCTGCGAAGGGGTTGGGTTCGGCTTCTGCCTCTGGTTCTGATTCTGGAGTTGCGGGGGCGATGAGGGTTTCAGCCGGGTGTGCTTCAGGATAGAGAGCGCCGAAAAGTTGGTCTAGGGCTTCGGATTTCGTGATTCCCCGTTCCGTGGCGAGTTTGGTGGCGACTAGATCGAGTGAGCGGCTTATCTGGGCGGTCGTGGTGGTCCTCTTCTGGTCGGGTTTCTTCAACATTATCAGTCCGCCTCCAGGGGGATCTCGGGTCCGAGTCCTAGCGCATCTTTAATCAGGGTCATCTCCTCCCTCAGCTCCTCAACCTTTTGTTTCTCAAGAAGCGTGAGGTCCATGTAGAAGTCCTCTAGGAGCTTGTGGGGGACGGCGAATCCCTGGCTGCGAAGATATAGGCAGTAGCGCATGAAGCGGTAGTAGTATTCCATCTTCGCTATGCGAACGTGGTCCACTTTGAAGGCGAAGAGGATCGCCTTGTTCATAGCTTCCAACTGCTTTAGCTCCTCGACTCTTGAGCCGTACTCGTCGTAGAATATGAGAGCATTTCGCACGTAGTCTCGGATGGGTTGTCCTGCTTCTTGGGCCTTCAACGTCCAGTATTGGCGGATCTCGTTTCCGATGGCGTAGTCCTCCTCCGCGTTTGCGAGGGCGAGTTCCGCCGCCTTCTTGGTTACTACGTCCACGACCTCTTCGTGGATCTCCTCGGCCTCCAGCCGTGCCCCCTGCGCGGCGTGTGCTTTGCCCTCCGCGTCCACGTTGATGAGGCCCTGAGTCATCCATTCTCGGACTCGGACGACGCGGTGGCTGCTTACGTGGAGGGCCTTCTCTATCTCGCGGCTGCTCTTTTCCTGGGCGAGCAACTCGGCTACTCTCAGGTCTGTGGCCGACATTAGGCTTCGATAACCCCCTCATGTTTGAGGTGGAGGTCATTCCGCATAACCATTTCGACGTAGTGGCTGATGGCTCCTTTGCGCCTGCCGAAAAGCTCCTCCGCCCTTTTCTTGATCGCCTCTATGAGTTCATCCGTGAGGGTGAGGTCCAGTTTTGAGGTTTGAGGCATGTTGTACCCTCTACGGAGAGTATAGACGACATACTGCTTATAAAAGTTTATTAGGGAGGGGGAGTGTTTGAGGGGGTCTGGCTGGTGGAAAGCGTGGACACGGGAACCTCACCCGTCTAGGGATGATGACTTCCGCTCGTTTTTGAGATGTTCCTGTTTCGGTGATGAGGTTCCTCTCGTCTGACCTTACTCGATGGGCTTCGGCGCGTGGTGAATACAGTAGTATCTGGTCTTGGCGCGGTGCTTAGAGTGCGTCACCTTCGCCCAAGCCTCCTCCCCCTTCTCGAAGTGGTGGCCGCAGGTGTCGCAGCGGGCCTTTTCATCCATGCGGGTGAGGAGGCTCTGCCTGAATCTGACCCGTTTAAGTTTCACCACTCTCTTCTTCCTCGGTCTTCCTGGCTTCGAGGATCTTCTCCAACAGGGGGCTACGCCGCTTGTAGTTCAGGATCGTGTTGACCGTCTTCCTCCCGTCCTTGTACTTTCTTCGTATCCGGTGGAGCATGTTGTAGGCGGTGCTGTCGGTCACTCCCATCTTCCGCGCTGCGTCCTTCACCGAGATAACCTCTACACATATCATTAAGAGCCGCACTTCCCTCTCACTGAGCAAGTGGCTAACCTCTACGTCCAGAGTAGAGGAAAACACGGCTTTTAAGCCTTTGGGAGTCCCCGACCATCAATTCTCTACGGATTCGGTAGAGGCTTCCCGGGAAAATGTAGAGGAAATACAAAGTTAAATGGGTAGGGTTGGCGAGGGGCGAAATGTCTAATCAGTTTCTTGTGTTTTACGAGAAATGCCCAGTTCCGCATTTCCGGCAGTTCGCCGTTCATCGCGTCCGGGGAGGTGATCGCGTGAGCGCAGCGGGGAAGACGAGCGGCGTGGAAGCCCGTTTTCCGGTGCGGACTGGGCAAATGCCACGGGTGCGTTCATTCCCAGTAATCTGGTCCCGCACCCAATCAGGCATCGTGTGGCTCAGACTTCTTCGACGCCGGGGATGGTGGGTTCGTGGATCTCGCTGGCGGGGCGCTGGAAGGACCTGCCGAAGGCGAAGCCTCCTGTGAGGGCTGAACCGAGGAGGACTCCACCGACGGCTGATCCTGTCAATAGTAAGCCCTCTCCCCAGCCTGCTCTTATTCTCTCGCGTGGAACGTGTGTAAGGCCGTAGACCGCGCCGACAGTGAGTCCGGCGACGGCGGCTATCTTCGCCGCCTTGGGGATGACTATGCCTTGGAGTGACCTCTCGTAGAGGTATGCCCCTGGGTTTGCCTGGACGGTCTCGTAGAGGATGACCATATCCTTTCCTCCCTAGATTAATTCCCTTCCGGGTTTTTATGTCTTTGCACCAGTTGGGCCTCCCGGAGGAGGTCAACGAGGCAGTGGAAGGGGATTTCGGTGAGGTGTTTGAGGCTTTTGGCGTGTAGCCAGCCGCTCCAGCAGATTGGGACGGCGGAGCCCTCTATGTCCCTCTCCTCTTTGTCGTCTCCGCATGGGTTTTTGGTTACGTCTATGAGGGGGTAGGGGTGTCTCCTGAAGTTTCCGTACACGGCGAGGTCGAACCAGCCTTCCTTGACGCCGAGGAAGCTCTGTTCAAAGTGGGCGCAGTAGGCGTAGCGGGGCGTCGGCGTCCTGGATACTATCTTCTGGCAGAGTTCGCGGAAGCGGTCGTAGTGGGGTTTGACAAGTTGGTAGAGAAAGATGCGGTCGTTGCGGTAGATGCCGAGGGTTAGGATGTGGTCTTGGTGGTGGTAGTAGTCTCCCTTGTCGGGGTTTAGGCCGGTGGTTTCGATGTCAATAATGCAGCCCTGCGGGAGGGTTTCGGCCTTCTGGCACATGGAGAACATCCAGCCGGGGGTGCCGAAGCGGAAGTAGCTTCGGACCTCCTTAATGAACTCCAGCTTCATTTTCTAGGCTCCTTGATTAAAAATTGATCCATTTTACGCTGTTCAAGGGAGTCTTTTGGCTTGTACCTTTCAATCAGTTTTCGGTTGAAAAGGAATTGTTTAAGGTCTGTGGGCACACGTAGAACGTACCTAGTCGCGTTGGGGTCGCGGGGTTGGGTTAGGTGGTATGTGTAAGGTCCGACTTCAAGATCTGGTGTTTCGCGGAGTTTATTCGCTAATTCTTTATCGAAGGCTTCGAGTTCGTCTAGGCGAGAGTAAACTACGTATAGGAAGTAGCGATGAGCCCTCCAGCAGGGCAGATCTCGGAATCCACATTCAGGACACACAAACATTCATGTCCTCGGCTCCTTTATGGAGGGGTCGTATTTCTCGAAGGGGACCTTTTTGTAGAGGTGGCGGTTGACCCACCGCTCGAAGTGTAGAAGCTCTTTGTCGTCTTTTCGGTCGTTCCAGAGCATGACGTAGGGCGTCACCTTGAGCTTTCTGAGCGTCTCGAAGCGGTAGAGATCTTCTTGGAAGGTGGTGTTGTAGCCTACGAGTAGATAGACGGTGATCTCTTTGGGGCGTATCCCGACTTGGAGGAGTGTTTCTAGGCCGTGGATTACCTTGTCTTCGTCCTGCATGAGGTCCCAGGCGAAGTGGTACATGGGGGTTTGGAAGGTGTGGGTGTAGGCGTGGATGCGTTTGAGCCACCGTGCCTTTTCTTGGTCGATGAGGCGGAGGTCGAGGCCCTGGTTGAAGTTGACTAAAAGGCGCTTCTGCATAATGAGGAGCAGTTTTTCCTCCCATAGAGTTGAGGCTAGGAAGTTGTTGTCTAGGAGGATCAGTTTGCGGTGTTTAGGGTGTAGGAACTCTTTGATGGGGGCGTGTTCTCTGAAGGGCCCTTCGACTTGGGGGACGATGCAGAATGGGCAACGTCGTATGCAACCGCGTGTGGTGAAGCCCATAGAGTAATCGCAGTTGTAGAGTTTATAGTCGGGCATGATGTGTTCGATTTCGTCCGGGAGTTTTCTGTCGTCTATGCCGTATCCGCCGATCTCCACGGGTACTCCGAATGATTCCCAGAACTTCGCCATTCCCATAGCCTTGGGCCTGTTCTTCGCGAATATGCAACTGATGTAAACCTTTGAGGGGTTCATGTAAAAGTTCTCCAAGTAAACCTCATCGTTCTCTTCCTTGTGGTATGCGCTGATCTTCATAAGCGCTAGGTTCGGTATGGTGGAGTCAACGTCAAGAAGGAGAATCCTCAATTTTTGCAATCTCCTTTCGTGCGTGGAATGGGCAGGGTGTGAATATACCTTCGCCATCGTCTTTTGAGGCATCGTACTGATCTAGGGAGGGTAGCAGATCGAAGGTGTATCGGACGATGAAATCCGCTATGCAGCACCAAGGGTAGCCGTGCAGAAGCCCTAACCAGATATGAACAATGCTCTCTAAGGGAAAGGGAAGTTGTGTGTAGACCGTTGTGTGTAGAACCACGTCACTCGGAACATTAGAGATCCTCACCATCTACGTCCTCTCCGCCCAAGACGTGATGAGGGTTTTGGCGTGTCTTGTGAAGAAGCGGTCGGCGACCTTGAAGCGGTCCGTTTGTCGTTCCTCGGGTTTAGCGAATCTGTAGTAGATGGGGCAGATCGCACAGCCCGTCTTTTCCGGTAGTGGCAGTTTGACTTCGCTGCATAGTTTGGAGAGGTAGCTCCATTTTAGGTCCTCGGTGAGGAGGAGGAGGGGTTCGGAGACCTGGGCCTTCTCGCAGTGGCGGAAGTTGTGGTGGTATAGGTGGCCGCTGGATATGAGGCGCATGGAACTCATCAGTCTTTGGCTGCTGTCGAAGGCGCGTATTCCTCGGAGGATGCAAGTGGATTCCTTGTCCAGTGCCTCGCGGCGAACCCATTGGACCATCGGTTTCTCCTTTGCGTGCCAGCAGCAGCGGTAGTCGTGCTTGTCGTAGGGCTTATCATGTGTTCTATTGAAGTCCTCCAAGATCATTTTTGCTAGTTCGCGGGGCTTGAGTTCGGGGCGGAGTTCCACGTACATGTGGCGCAATCCGAGAGTGTCTATGGCCTTATGCACGTAGGCGACGGTCTCGCCGAGTTCCAGGCCAGTGTTGTTGTAAACTATTCCGTCCAAGAAAGGACGGCTTAGGAGCAGGAGGAGGGTGCTGTCGGTTCCCCCGGAGTAGGCGAGGATGAGTTTTTCAAACTTCTTCCGCAGGTACTTGAGGATTACGAGGGGGAGCTTCGTTGCGAGGGCCTTCTCCCTAGAGATCATGGCTTCCCGGGACATTTAGAAAACCTTCTGGATGCCTTCGGCGATCCATTTAGCGGGAACCCTTTTTCCTACTTTGGGGTGAAAATGCGGAGTATCGCGGTGATGACGGGGCATTGCTCCTCAGTGCAGTTTGTCTTCTTCCTTAGTTCGGGGCAGAGTTCGCCTTGGAAGGGGCATTTGTTACAGTTGGGGATCTCAACAGGCACGGGCTCACTCATCTATCTCTTCCCCTTTTCTCGGTAGATTTGGCCTCACCACACCTGGGACACGGTGTCTTAAAGGCTTCTTCGGGTATTGGCAGGGGGCCATGATAAGCGATATATCTTAGCCCGCAAACTCTACACTCAAGTTCTAGGAGTTCGCCCATTGTCGTCAACAACCCCCCGGAGTTCGTACTTGGTCAGGAGTATGTATGTGGTAGCTTGTGCCCACATCTGGGGCAACGGCCCCCAGCACAGTGGTAGCAACCACTCCATCCGCAACCACAGCGGACCGGAGTATGTACGTGGCGGATGCCTCTGTACTCTCCCGGTTTCTTCATCATCTTTATGTTAACCCCTTTTGACCTTCACGGCTACGAGGTTCCCGGGCGTTATGTTGTAGTGTTCCCGGAGGCTCTTGGGGATGGCGATGCGTCCGTCCTTCTGGACGCGCACGGAGATCCAGTTGGTTTCCATGTGATCACCGGACTGGAAGGAGGCGCGAAGGGTTATTTATGTCTTGCGGAAGGCGTGGAAAAGTCTTTCATGTTTTTGCCTAAAATTTTTTACTAAAAGTTTTAAAATGCTGCTGTTACCATTCGGTTGTTGCTATTGGGCTGATACTATCCCGGGAAGCCCACCGGCTCAATAGCGGGTCGCTGATCTGTGTCTCCGAGGATCAGCGGCCCAATCGGAGATGACATGGCGATGAAGAAGATTTACAGGGGGAAGCCGAGGTTTGTGCCTCGCTCCGGGGGCGGATTGATAGATCGGGCAATAGTCTGGTATTGCCATCTATGCGACTGCGCCTTCGGGGATAGCGTAGATCATGGTCGTCTCTGTCCGAGGTGCGGTGGTCCTCTCACCCGTATGAGGAGGGAGACTGCGGAGCGAAAGCGTATCAGGACCATGTTTGACGGGGGCTACGCAACTGGGCGTGGGTCACTCTGCCTGCGCGAGATAGACGGGTTGAGGACGAGGGTGATTTATAGCTGGAGGGCGGATCTCCCGAGGATTAAGGCTCTGAGGATCTTGGTGGACCAGTTCCATCTCTCAGGGTATTTGAGCCGGGAGGGGTTCTACCAGATGGTCACGGTGTTCCTTCACGTCAAGCAGGTCAGCGTCCCGCCCTGGGCTTGGAGGCGCCTGGTGCAACGGGACTGGTATCATCGCCTGGCTGCCTGGCTCAAGGACTTTCTGGTGTGCCACAAGTTGAACACCCGCTTCTGGGATCGCGGGAGGAGCTTCCTAGTCAAGCAGATGCTCTTGAATGGGAGGCCGCCCGAGGAGGTGGTTGCCAGCATCTTCTACATGTCGGGCCACCGCACCAGGACCGTCACCCTGATACGCCGGGCGATCCTAGAGGGGTGGGTTCCCTGGCGCAAGCCTCCTCCTTGGCGTCCCAGGCCGTCGCGTAACTACTAGGTTAATTTTGTCGTCTGTTGCTTGGGTTCGCCAGCAGGGTGGCTTTTTTTGATCCAGATTAAGTTTGTCGTCTTATGGTTCCCCCCGGCACCCCCCTTATCTAATGTTGACTCGCTCCTGTGTGTAGGGTTGAGCGTAGGAGGTGGGGGCGAAGGAAGAGAAGAGAAGAGAAGAGAAGAGAGAGAGAGATAAGGGAGTCCGAAAAAAA
>Ga0315312_1001339_pt1 | contig 19671 bp, 18 predicted proteins | sample TDP7_MG_FD_203629 | JGI IMG/M metagenome (GOLD analysis project Ga0315312, IMG submission 203629) | Freshwater sediment microbial communities from Lake Towuti, South Sulawesi, Indonesia - TDP7 | ecosystem: Environmental > Aquatic > Freshwater > Lake > Sediment | place: Indonesia: South Sulawesi... | reverse complement strand
TCAGATAGTCGCGGTCTGTGACCCTATCAAGCATCTATCCGAGGGCGCCGCCAAGAGGTACGGCGGAAATTCATACACCGATTTCCGAAGACTCATCGAAGACGAGCGTCTGGATGCTGTCTACGTTGTGACTCCGAACGTTTTCCACATGGAAATCATCGAGTATGCCATCGAGCACAACTTGGCGATCTTCTGTGAAAAGCCAATGGTGATCAGCCTAGAAGACGCGAAGAAAGTGTCCCAGCTTGTTCATCAAAGAAAGATTAAGTTTCAAATGGGCCACAACAGACGCCTCAGCTCCGTCTACAAGAAGACGAGCGAGCTGATCAAGGTCCACGGAATCAGGCCCTATATGGTCGGAATCAAGATGGTCACCGGCGAAATGATCAAGCCCCCGTGGATGACAGATCCAAAAATCGTCGGAGGGTTCCTCTACGATACAACCATCCACATGCTTGATCTCACACGATGGCTATTCGGCGAAATCTCAACAGTGAACTGTGTAGCGCAATCAAACATCTACAAGACACAGCTGGATGATTTCTGGATAACATTGACCACGAACAGAGGTCTCATGATTCCAATACTGTCGTCTGGACACGCGACCTGGCTCCCGCCATTCGAGAGGGTTGAGATCATAGGAGACCACTCATGCATCATCACAGAAGAGATGAACCGTATCAGCTTCTGCCCCGGGCTCGAGAGAGAAGCACAGGTCTGGGAATACCGCCACCTGCCGATGACAACCACATGGGGCATTCAAGAGGAGGACAGGCTGTTCTTGGATACGCTTCTCGACGATGCGCCGCCGGCTGTTACAGTGGATGACGGGTACAAGTCCATCGAACTAGTAGAGGCGTGTTATCGTTCAGCCGCGGAGGGACGCCAAGTCAAGCTCCCGCTGGAGTGACTGTAATCGATGCGCGCATGCCTAAATCAAGATACGCTGCGCACCACCCAGACTGCCAAGTTTCTAGAACTCGCCCACAGGAGCGGCTTCGTCGGCGTCGAATTCACTATGGACAAACTGGATGAGTATCTTCAAGGTCACTCAGCAGAAGATTTGAAATCCCTGTTGAACGCGTTGAAGTTGGAGCCGGTCAGCATCAACGGGCCCGAGAACTTCTCTTTCAGAACTGAACAAGAGCTTCGTCCGATCCTGGAGAGAACCAGCAGGATGTCTGGAGTCTGTACGATTATTGGTTGCCCAATGCTCATCGCAGTTCCATCTTTCATTACGAAGAAGCCGCGGGAGGAGATAGTTTCGGAAACCGCCAAGTCGATGAAGCGAGTCGTGGACGCGTGCGATCCGAGCGTGAAGGTTGGGTTTGAGTTCTTGGGATTGAAGAACTGCTCGGTGGCAGATCTATCATTGGCAACCGACGTTGTTCGAGGAGTGGGCGGAGACAGAGTCGGGCTGGTATTGGATACCTTCCACCTCTACCTAAGCCGCGCAACGCCGAGGGACTTGGAACGCGTTCAGTCAAGTGAGGTGTTCCTAGTTCACATAAACGATTCAGAGAACCTCCCCATTGAGCAGCTGACCGATGGAAACCGAGTCTTCCCCGGAGAGGGGGTGATTGACCTCGAAGCGTACATGCGGGCTCTCCGCTCCATCGGCTATGACAAGTTCCTTTCCGTCGAGTTGCTACGAGAGCAGTACTGGACGGAAGATCCACTAAAGATCGCCATGAAGTCTAGACGATCACTGGACAGGTATCTTGTCTGATCTGCCCTCTTCAGTTCAGACAGTTATCATGGTCTTGAGGACATTCTCACGGTCAGTAGTCGCTGTTCGGAACGCATCATTGATTTCGTCTAGCCGGAATCTGTGAGTGATCAACGGCGCAACCTTCACTCTTCCCGAGCTCATTAGCCGGAGCGCCTCCTGATACTCCCATAACGGCGACGCGGATTGACTCCCCGCGAGAGTCAGTTCTCTAACGACCACGGTGTGAATGTCCAGCTGAGGGACTGCGATGTCCGGTATGCCAAAAAGAGTCACCCTTCCCTTTTTCGCGGCAATTCTGACGGCCACAGGAAATGCATCCAATGAGCTCGCGGCAACGATCACATGATCGACTCCTCTACCTTCCGTCGTTTCCATAACCCTCTGTTCAGCTCGGGCTGCTGCAGCGTCAATTACTTCATCGGCGCCCAACGCCCGGGCCAACTCTAGTTTTCGTCTCCTTCTTCCCACAGCGATCACTCTTGAAGCTCCTCGTAGGACGCATAGTTGCACGAAACACATACCAATAGGGCCGCATCCTATCACAGCAACAGTCTCGCCGGGACCGATCCCGGCAGCGTCCAGTGCGTGGAGTGGTTCAGCAACATTTTGGACCATGCAAGCTTCAACAAAGCCAAGTCCCGCGGGAATCGCGTATACATTTGCTCTTGGAATCTTGAGGTACTCAGCGAAGCCCCCGGGTGCCCCAAGGCCGATCTCCGTCATGTTGTCGCACAGGTGCGGGTTTCCCGTCAGACACTGTTCGCAGTGATGACACTCAACATAGGACCGCACAACAACCGGGGCTCCTATCTCATGTGAGGTCGCACCCGCTCCGGTGGCAGCAATTTCGCCTGCTATCTCGTGACCGAGAATCTTAGGAGGTTGGATACTCCTCCACTTAATCCCTCCCTTGTAGATTTGAAGATCCGTTCCGCAGACGCCGACAGCTTTCACTTTCAGGAGAATGTCGTTCTCCTCAATCAGCGGTTTCGCGACTTGTTCGATGTCGAACCCGCGGCTTCCTTTCCAAACGGCGGCCTTCATCATCTCCATTGCGGTTCTTTGCGCAGTTGCCTTGATGACTAGTTAATACTTGCGAGGAGCCTTGTGTGGGATAGTACGCGTTGTCTTGGTTCCGTGCAGACATCCGGAAGGCCGATGCAAGCCAGGCTTCATATCTGATTAGAATCTAGACGGTTCCTGTCCCTGGTGAACCAAGAGTTAGCGTCTTGGAAAAGCAGTCTTGCCCATCAGCTTTTCTTGGTGATCATACCAATACGGCAGCCCTAGGGCTCTCAGGATGACTCGTTTTCGACCTAGTCATAACCGCTTGTACGCAGTAGATCTGAGCGAGCTGAGAGAGCTTGCTCGCATCTTGCTGCGCCTGGGATGTTTCGAGAAAGAGATAGACGTGAATATATGTCTCTCGGCTCGCCGAGAGGCAAGGAAAAGGCGAATCGATGTGAGTCGAATCTTCTTTCAATCATTGAAGCAAAGCAGGGGAAGGGTCTACTTCGTGGGCAAGTGGCGGGAAGACGAGGTTCTCATTTGTTTGGAGCATCGTATGGTCTCGAAGGGAAGACCGGCAAGTGTATTCGCCGAGGCTAGTCGTCACCACATAGGAACAGGTAGTGATGCGGAGATGACCGCCTACGTAACATCTTTCACGAGCGAGAATCTTCGAAGGCTCCTTGAAGAGGAGTTTCCAGGCCTCCTACCACAGAACCTGAGAGCGGCTCCTAGACTTGGATTGGGTGTGAGGATGCTCTTCGCCTTACCTGCGTTGTTGCGGGGGATTGAAAGCGTCCAGTGCCTAGCTGACTTTCAACTGTCAGCTGGCAGGGAATTCACCCTCACGGAAGTGGTGGGGGCGGCTCCAGGTCGGTATCCGGAATGGTTAGGACACACAGGGTTAGACGCTGCAACGTTGTATGGCACGATCGCCAAGGAGTGCTTCAAGTTCGGTAGGTCAACCTACGGTACCGAAATAGATCACGCCATTGTTTCTCCTGAACCTTCAGCTGCGATCACTAGAATCCGAGGCCATGTTTCACGGAGTGCTTCGCATCCCATCCGTGCGGACGAGGCAGACTTGGAAGATTCGATAGACTACAACCGGCGAATAATAGATCAGGCAACCGGGACTGGATTCGTTGTTGGAATAACTACAGACACTTCAGCGCTGTTCAGAGAGGAAGTCGACGACACGGCAAGCTGGCCGAAGGAGCGTCTTCGGGCAGAGTACGAGGCAGCTGTGCGTGCTAGCGAGAGGGAGGCTCTCGCAGAATATTACCACCCGGACGTGCCTCACGCAATTGTGGACCCGACGAGCGGGAGGATGTTTGATTTGACATTCAGCGATGAGGAGCTCATGCGCTTGACGGTCAAGTTCAGACGGAGCCTTCTGGTGAACAAGAGGTTGCATGAGCACATGGCTGCGATGATGAGGGGAAGGTCCTTCACATTCGAACCTTCCCTTGACGAGGCCTACAAGAGTCTGACAACGGAGAAGGAGCTGTTCTTCTATCTTGCCGAGTCAGAACGATTGGGGATGAAAGCCGATCTGATCGCTCCAAACGTTGGCTTCAGAAAGCGCGAGGACTACAAGGGCAACCTTGGCGACCTCGAACATAGAGTCCACAAGCTGGCGGCGGTCGCCCATCATTTCGGCGCGATCCTGGACTTCCACTCGGGAAGCGACAAGCGGGTCGAAGTGTATCAGGCAATATCAAGAGCATGTAACGGGAAGCTGAAACTGAAGATGTCCGGGGTCTACCAGCTTCTATACTTCCAGACGCTAGCGAGTTTTGGACGGGGTAAAGAGGAGAGAAGGCTTTTCGAACGGATGTGGGAATACACTTTTCGCTATACGCAGAGACAAGCTCACGAAGGTGATGATACAGCGAGGCAGATGCTTCAAGAGATAAGAAACCGCATTCAGAGCGCTCGCAAGAGCAGACGAAGGTTCAATAAGAGCCCCAAAGACGACTTCTTCAGGTACTACTCGTTCATCACAGTGGCTGCGAAGAACAAGCGAGGTCGCTACATTTTCAGAAATGCCTTGTACAGGCTCGCCGAAGAACCCCGAGTTGCCGAGAAATACAACCGAAAAGTAATTGAACTCACGGCAAAAGTCGCTAGGGCGCTTGGACTGGAGCAAAGCCATGTACAATCACTGGCATAACTTAGAACAGTCCGAATTGCAACAAAATTGGCGCGAACATAGAAAGTGATCGAAGGAGCGACAGAACGTTGGTAAGACGGCTCGCTGTAGGTTCTTCAGCGCGTCACATCCTTCAGCAGATCCAACGAGGCCGGACCCTTGCCGCGGCTGATCATCTGCTTGTTCGAGAACCGAGAGGCGATCTTGCAAGAGTGGTTCAGGCTCTGATGAGACGCCTTCCGGGTTTCATGAGAGACCATCCAGATGTCGGAACAAGTGTCTTCACAGCTCTAATTCGAATCGGCCTTAACCTGGTCGGGCAAGACGTCAAGGTGGCCCGAGTACCCATTCGAGCAGTTGACAAAGCCCTGTCGGTTCTGAGAGAGAATACGATGGCTCTGGAAGATTCATGGAGCGACTCGGCAGGCGACGCCACCAAGAGTTTCCTCGCTGATATGTCCAGCGTCAATTCAGGAGATAGCTTGCAAGGTTACATGGCCGAAAAGATCTTGAAGCATCTTGCAGGCGATCTCAGACCGTCACGTCTCATCGATGCGTTTGCGAAAGTTGCACACGAGACAATCTATTGGAGGATGGTCGAAGAGAGATTCTGCAAGTTCGGAAATGATTACGCCCGCGGCCTAGAGACACTGAGACACCTTGGCTTCTCTCAGGTTTCAACGAATCCCGTATTGGCGGCGAGAGCGTTCGATGAAGACCCGGTTTTGGTCGAGAAACTTCGGGAACAGATCGCAAACAACCCGAGTTGGAGAGGGAATCCGAGCGAAGACGGCCACGAGATGGCAATGGCAGGCACACTTCTCGCATTATGGCCAAACCTAGAAGTCTTTAGACCGCTTGCCTTCCTCACGGGCAACCGCGACTACATGATCAGTTTTCAACTCAATCCGAACGTTGCAGACGATGCGGAGGCGAGCCTTGAGGATGCTAAACGAGCATACAAGCTAGTCCAGCGCCACTTGGCGACATACGACAAGTATCTGGGTCTTCCGGATCCAGGGAAGCTACGGCCGAATCTTGTCTTCAAAGTCGCAGGTAGCTCGGAAGCTGCGCGTCGGGTTACGCGAAATCTCAACGCCATGGGAATCGGCACCAACAACACCGTCACTTTCACGGTTGGTCAGGAACTGCAGTTGATCATTGATGCCCTCGAAGGAAAGTGCAGAGCAGTCAAGTTAGGCAAGCCCGTAACACGGACATACGAGACCAACATGGGCGGGCGTTTCGTAAGCCACCTTCGCGAGCTAGAAGCAGTCAGGATCTTTGCTGACATTGCACGGCGTATCGGTGACGATGCAGCCACCCAATTGGCAATGCGCCTCGCCGAGCGCCTAAGCCTATCGGAACAGGAGGTTGATCGTGTGCAGAAGGCGTCTGGTATTGCCCAGAAGGCTGAGATCGCCTGCGCTTTCAGGCATCTGAAATCACTCGCACACGATGCCTTCTTGGAGATCGCAGCTGAAGGAGGCGTAGATCGAGCTGAGGTCGAGCAGCTCGAGGCGGATCTGAAGAAGGCTGGAACGCTCGTCGCGAAGAGAGTTTACTCACTCTTCTACGAAAAGAGAAACCACAGTAGGTGGCTAGCTTGGCTTCAGAAGGAACACAAGGTACATCGCGCGGACGCGGTTACCGTGCTAGACTCGATGGACGTCTTGCCGGCCTCTAAGCGGGTCCCTGAAGACACTTATGACACGTTAGGCTCGCCGAACATGTGCAACACAGAGTTCCCGAATCATGCTAGGGCCGTGCAGCTCTTCTCTGAGAGAGAAGGCTTTGACCTAGACTCGTACAGGAACGCAGTACTCCTTCCGGCTGACCGAGAGCTGGTTAAGCGGTTAGTTGCAATCGAAGATTTCGTTCGTGGTTACGAGTTCACGAAGGAGGTCTCCTCGCAGCTCATGCGTGTCGGGGTCTTGTCTGATGAGGAGGGTCTTGGTGTCAGAGGCATCCACGAGCAAGAGTGGAAGGATTTCGGCAGTGTCAAGAAGACCATGTCGGAGTTCAAGGAAGCCTACGAGAAGTTCCTCGCAAGGTGTGTCACCCTCGCCAGCAGCGCATCCGGCTAGACTACGGTAAGCTTAATGTTGTTTTGAGATCAAGTTCCGGCCAATGATCAAGATGGAGAGGCGGATTAGAATATCCACGAAAGCAGCAGTCTCGATCGAAGCCCTAACTACCGCTGAGAATCCCAAGACTGCCGAGGCCATCTGGTCGGCTCTCCCAATCAGGGGGAGTGCGAACAGATGGGGCGACGAAATCTACTTCTCGATTCCAGTGGAGCTGAAGGAGGAGAAAGCAAGAGCCGATGTCGAAGTCGGCGCGGTCGCATACTGGCCGCCCGGGAAGGCGCTTTGCATCTTTTTCGGACCCACACCGGTGAGCAAGCATGGCGAGCCGCGAGCGTACAGTCCCGTCAATGTCTTCGCAAAGATTGTCGGCGATCCGGGGGTCTTCAAGAAGGTTCGTGACAACGATCAAGTTCTGTTAGAACGACACGAGCATTGAGAGCGTGAATCAGGACGGAACCGTCGTGCCATCCTAGGGTACGATTTCCATCTTTTTCCCTTTCTTGAGGAAGTCTTTCGAATACCGGAGCAATGCCGTCTCCAATCGAACCGAGTCTATTCGGTGCTTCCTCGTGTACTCGTTGAGATCTTTGATACGTAGCTTCCTCAAGGCCATTCTCACTAGTGGCGTAGCTCTTGGCTGAGCCTTTTTCCAGATGGGTCTCATGTCCCTCAGAAATATTGAGATAGTTGTGTCGCCGATTCCTTTTCCGAGCCTCTTAAGGTTCGCTTCAAGCTCTGCTCCGTCCCTTGAGGCTTCATAGAGCTTGGTCAGATCGCCGCCGTACTGTTTCTCCAGATTGCCGAAGACCTCCAGCAGTTTGTCGGCCGTGCTGAAATCGTAGCGAGTGTATCCCCCTTCATCTAGGATGCTCACGAGCCGATCCCATCCCGCCGCCGAAATACGTCTGGGCGTTGTTACTGCGTACTTTTCGAAGCATCGGTATGTCCGAGTGGCGGAGCTCTCCCTGATGGGCTTGCTGTACAGGATTGCCGCGAGGAACCATTTGACGACATCCTCATTCCTCCTCGAATTGAGATTGATGCCTAACACGCCCGAGTAGGGTTGTCCGTGCACTGCGACGAAATCCTTCAGTTTCAAAAGATCTCACGTGTACAGCCAGATCTGACGGGCAGCCTCGTTTCGAATCCTCCTCCCTTGCGCTGATAATTGTTCCGCCAGTGTCTAATCTCGCCGACTTAGAACGAGTAGATTGCATCGTACCTACGTGCGCAAACCGAATGGTTTAGAATATCCAGTAGCATCGTTTTGGGAACGTGGTTTCGATGGCGCTTGTACTGTTGGGGGCACTTGGCGGTGCCGCTCTCGGCGGCCTAGGTGGATGGGCTCTGGGCGGGTTTACCGGAGCAGCGATCGGAGGCCTAGCTGGCGCGGCCGTAGGTGGCTTGGCAGGCGCGGCGGCTGAACTCCCCTGGTACTACTACCACCCATACTGGTCGCCGTACTATCATCCGTACTACTACCAACCCTATTATCCGGCAATGGTTCCACACCTGTATCCACGGTATCCAGTGCAGTGGGTCCCGGTGCCAGCATTCGGATACTGGTAGAATCGGCACAAGACCCTAGTATTCGCACGAAGGTTGCTGCGCAACCGAAACATTCTTCGCTTGTCAGATCTACCGGAAGGAGTGGGCATCGAACCATCTTCGCACAGTCGTCGAGTTTCGTCCCAACTTGGAGATCCGGCGTAGACGATGAGACCTACGCAAAGCACATCGAGCTACGGTCAGAGAGTATGTTTATTCTCTCGGCACACAACCCTTGAGACATGAATCACTTTGCTGTCCGCATTGCAACAGATGATGAGGCCGCGGATACCGAGTCCACGATATGCAGGTGGACAAGACCAGACAGGCGACGGGAAGGAGTTGAATCAATCCGAGAGGCTGTGCACAGAGGCGGTCATGAGATCATCGTAGCGGAGTCAGGAGGTAAGATCGTCGGGGTAGTGCACTTCATACTCTACCCGGATGTGATGCTCGGCGGCAGGAATTCTCACATCGTTTTTCTTCTAGTGGACGAAGATCATCGTCGCAAAGGTGTCGGCTCGATGCTTCTGGAGAAAGCAATGGAGCGAGCCAAAGAGGAAGGGGCGGCGAAGATCCACGTAGACACGATATATCCAGAAGCGGAACAATTCTATCGAGAACGTGGCTTCAAAGATGACGGAGTCATGCTGGAGCATGCTCTTTAGATTTCGCGCTTCCACACACAACGCTGCCTAGAGTAGCAGTTGTCTTCTGGTCCATACATACCAGATTACTACTGGCCCGAGAGTTAGCGTCAGAATATTGATCGCGACCTCGACGGCGACTTCTTCACTCGCTATCAAATAGATTCCATTTTGCAGATCGAACAGTACGTCCATCAAGCCAAGAAAGATTGATGCGCTACCCGCAAGCAGCGAGAAGAGTACGCCCCAGGGTTTTCGCCTTATGAGGCCGATGCAGCCCAAGAGGGCGGCGATGGCCATCCAGGCGTCAGCGGCTGGAAACGCGTACTCAAACGCCAAGTATGTCGGATCTCTTGTTATAACACCCGAGCCGGAGAAGAAGGAAATCCAGTAGACCGGTACCATCACCGCGGCAAACAGAAGGATCGCTGCAACCAAGAGAAGCCCTTTTGGCCGAGGTTTCTGGCTGCTCATTCACGGTTCCCCCTTTATTGATGAAGATGTGTAGCTGCCTTCAAACTCCGTTGGTATTGTCCTGAGTATCTCGAGCCATCTCATTGTAGAGTCTGAGCTCCGCAGGATCCTCAAGAAGTCTCCCCGAACCTTCAGTTTCCTCATCACGAACGCTCTGCTTGCGCCCAGCTTGCCGAGCAGTATGTCTACCCAGACGCCGTATGGCCCCGAGAGCACAAAGTCGGTCTGTCGTTCCCCCTCCCAGACCTCGAGTATCTTGCCTTTCTCCTCTCTGTACCCGACGATGATCGATTGAGGGATACCATTCTTCGCATCCGCGTCTAGGATCATTGTAAACGAGCCAGTCTCCTCCTTTGAGAGCCGCTCATACTCGGGATCAGCGTTGGTTCTCTTCATTGCCTCATTCATGTATTCGAGACTACCAAACTTCAACATCTGGAATCACGTCCCCTTGATATTGAACTCAGCGTAGTGGCCTTCGAATTCAGTTGGGATTGTCCGAAGGATGTCGACCCAGCGAAGAACGCCCTCAGAGTATTTCAGAAGTTTCATGAAATTGCCCTTGACCTTCAGCCTCCGGGTCATCAGGGCCTTGTTTGCGCCCAGCGCGCCTCTGAGGATATCGACCCAAACACCGTACGGAGCCGATATGCGAAATGTGGCCTCTCTCTCCGTTGGGAAAACCTCGGCGATCTTGCCATCCTCGACCCTATAGCAGAGCGTCAAGGTCTGGGGAACGCCTTTGTCAGGCTCAGCCTCGAGGACGAGAGTGTAGATCTCATTCTCGCCCTTCGAGAGTTCAAGGTACTTCGCATCGGAGTTGGTTCTCTTCATCACTTCTTGCATATACTCTGGGCTGGCCAGCTTCAGGAGACAGTTCCTCCGGCTTCTAACTGATTTTGGCTATGATCTTAACAGCTTCGGTACGGGGCGTCGCCAAGACCTCAAAGCCCCTCTCGACTAGCTGTTCGAGTGGAATTACGTTGGAGATGAGGGATTGAACGTCGATGCGCTTCTTGGCGATAAAATCGATCGCGTAGGGGTACTCTTCGTAGCCGCAGTAGCTCCCTCTGATGTCCAGCTCGTTTAAGACGAGCGTCATGAAGTCCGCCTCGACTGGTTCTTCGCAAATTGAGATGACGAATATCTGGCCTCCTTTGCGCACTAGGGTAAGCGACTGTCTCAGAGTGTGAGGAGTTCCAGCGCACTCAAAGACCACATCCGGTCCTCTGCCGCCGGTAGCCTTGTCCATCTTGACGTACAGATTGTCTTTCGACGGGTCATAGGTCTCAGTCGCTCCGAGTTTCTCAGCCATGCTTCTGCGGCGGTCGCTCACCTCCGAGATATAGACTTCGCTCGCTCCCGCCTGTTTCACACATTGAAGCGTCAGAAGCCCAATCGGGCCCGCGCCGATGATGAGCACGCGGTCTCCCATCTGCAAGGATGATGATCGGACAGCATGAATGCAATTCGAGAGCGGATCGATCAACGTGCCTTCTTCATCGCTGATACTCTCAGGGATTCTGTAGAGTATGTCCGAGGGGACCTTGACGAATTCGGCGAAACCGCCGTCGTAGGATACCCCATGCATCTGCAGGTTGTCACAGAGGCTCGGTCTATTATGAAGACAAAAATAGCAACTTCCGCAGGGCCACACGTCGTTCGCGACGACGCGGTCACCCAGGTTCCATCCTGAAACTTCTTGCCCGAGTTCGACGATCTGCCCCGACCACTCGTGTCCGATGATCAGGCCCTCTTCATAGGTTCCTGTCTTGTATGAGGCAACGTCAGAGCCACAGATCCCACAATACTTGACCTTGATCAGAACCTCGCTTGGATCCGGTCTCGGAACGGGGACCTCTGTGATGTCGATCTTGCGTGCTCCACGAAAAACTGCCGCCTTCAAAGGCAACTCCGAACTGGACTAGCGAGCTGACAAGAGTTAATTTCTTCGATGCTGACAGCTCGCCTAGCGAGGTAAGAGCACCCTGAAGTCTGCCGAGCCTGGCCCAGGGCAACTAATTGAACTGTACGGATTGATGAAGAGGATACGTTTCTTCGAGGAATCCATCGGATCCGCCTACATCGACGAGATGGCTGAAGGCAGAAGCCTGCTTGGCGAGCTGCATCTTTCCATAGGCCAAGAGGCGATTGCTGCTGGCGTTTGTACGCATCTCCGCAGGGAAGACAGCGTGACAAGCTACTACCGGGGTCACGGCCATGCCATCGCGAAAGGAGTCGACATGGCAAAGATCGCTGCCGAGATCCTTGGAAAAGAGACCGGCCTTTGCAAGGGCAAAGGAGGCCACATGCACCTCTTTGACGCCTCAAACAACTTTTCGACAACAGGAATCGTGGGAGCCCAACTTCCGCTAGGTCTAGGACCGGCGCTGACATCTAAGACAGTCGGAAAAGACCTTGTCTCCGCAGTCTTCTTCGGAGACGGCGCCGCAAACCAGGGCACGTTTCATGAGTCTATGAATCTCGCATCCGTTTGGAAGCTTCCGGTCATCTTCGTCTGTGAGGACAATGCCTGGGCGATGTCGGTTCCGAAGACAGCGAGCACTTCAGTGCAGGACAACGCTCAACGAGCAGCGGGATACAGCATGCCCGGTGTCATAGTAGACGGAAATGATATCGTGGCTGTCTGGAAAGCCGCGCGAGACGCCACCATACGAGCGAGGTCAGGAAATGGGCCCACCCTGCTTGACTGTAAGACGTACCGGTTTCGAGGTCACATAGAAGGTGATCAGCAGATCTACCGGTCCAAAGAGGAGGTCGAGGAATGGCTCAAGAAGGACCCAGTCGTGAGGGCTGAGAAGCGACTGCTGGAACAGCAAGTTCTGGGCCAATCAGACCTGGATCGCATTCGCGCCGAGGAGAAAGCCAAGGTTGTCAGCGCGATTGAGTTTGCAAAGAACTCGCCAAGTCCCAAGCCTGAGGAATCTCTTCTTTCTGTCTTTGAAGAGGTGGAGGAACCGAGTCTAGCTCTCCCTGAACCGGGCGAGAGGGAACTGACGTTCGGGGAGGCCATTACAGAGGCAATGAGGCAGGAGATGGAGCGTGACAGCCGAGTCATACTTCTAGGCGAAGATGTCAGGGTCGGCCTGGGCGGCGGAGCTTTCGGTTGCTCGACGGGGCTCCACGAACAATTTGGTGATCGAAGGGTTCTTGATACGCCGATTTCAGAATCTGCCTTCATCGGCGCGACAATTGGTGCGGCATCAACAGGTCTCAGGCCCATAGTCGAGCTCCAATTCATCGACTTCTTCGGCGTCGCGATGGATCAGATCTACAACCAGATGGCAAAGATCCACTACATGTCCGCCGGTGGATTCAAAGTCCCGCTTGTCCTTCGGGCTGCAATGGGCGGAGGCTACGGAGACGCAGCGCAAGGATCCCAATGTCTGTACTCTATCTTCGCCCATGTTCCGGGACTCAAGATTGTGGTTCCGTCCACGCCTTATGACGCGAAGGGCTTGCTCATCCGGGCGATTCGCAGTGAAGATCCGGTTCTGTTCTTGGAGCACAAGTTGCTGTACAGCGTGCCGTTCCTTCCGTTCGGAGTAAGCGGACCGGTACCCAAGCAGGAATATGAGATCCCGTTTGGAAGAGCGGTCGTTCGACGCAGAGGCAAGGATGTCACGATCGTTTCAGTCGCCCTGATGGTGCATAGAGCACTCGCGGCTGCTGAAAGGTTGAAGGGCGAAGGGATCGACGTTGAAGTGGTCGATCTGAGAACGCTTGTTCCACTTGATAGGAAGACGGTCATTGAATCGGTGGCAAAGACTGGCCGTCTATTGGTCGTTGATGAGGACTACCTCAGCTTCGGTCTCACGGGTGAGATAATCGCTTCAACTTGCCAGGTCCTTGAGGGCGAGCTCAAACGAGCGCCGTCAAGACTTGCAGTTCCCGACGTTCCCATTCCGGCAAGTCATCGAATGGAACAGTACGTGATACCGAGCGAAGAGAGAATCTACAACTCAGTCAAGGGCCTGATGCAGTAAGCCTCTCACCGTCAACCCAGTCTACCGGTTGCCTACCGTTAGTGATATCTCCTCACGGTCCCAGATACTGATGCCAAGTTTTGGAGGGAAATTCTTGGGCAGCAATGTGTTCAGTGGGTACCGATGGGTTGTTCTAGCCTCCTACATGTGGGGTGCTGCAGTCTCTCAGCTGCTTTGGCTGAATTTCGCCCCGATCACTCCGCTCGTCGAGCAATTGTTCCAGGTGACGGAGTTCGAAGTCGGTCTTCTCTCGCTCGTCTTTCCGCTCCTGTACATTCCGATTTCGATACCCGCCGGCATTCTGACAGATTCGAAGGGGTTCCGGGTAAGTGTTGGAATTGGCGTGATGTTCATGGCCGTGTTCTCGATCCTCAGGTTGCTCTCAGGAGATTTCACAGCACTCTTGATCTCCCAGGCTGGAGTCGCGATCGGACAACCCTTCGTGATGAACAGTGTCTCGAAGCTCGCGGCAACGTGGTTTCCGAGTAGAGAAAGAGCACTTGCCACCGGCCTCGGCAGCATGGCACTTTTCCTTGGAATGATGATCAGCCTCTCGGTCACTCCATTTCTGACATTGTCGCTTGGGTTTGAGTCCATGCTCCTATGCTACGCAGCCATTGCAACGCTGGGAGCACTGTTCTTCATTGTCATAGCAAGGGCGAAACCGGCGATCGCTCCTGAACCGGAAGATGAGTGCAGCGAGACCTTTTCTTCGAGCGCCTTTAGAAGAGTGATCCGGTCCAAGGACTTGGCTTTGCTCTGTGCGGCTTTCTTCATAGGTGTTGGATTGTTCACGGCTCTCGCGACGTGGTTGGAGAAGGTCTTGGAGCCGTTTGGAATTAGCATGTCGGACGCTGGAATAGTCGGCGGCGTCTTCATCGTCGGCGGTATCGTTGGTTCGATCATCATTCCCGCGCTATCGGACAAGAAGGGGAGACGCAAACCATTCCTGGTTGGGGACTTGCTGATCTCTGCGGCTGCTCTCGTGATATTCGCGACTGGTGGAGATTTCGTCTTTCTCTTGCTAGGTGGATTCGTTCTGGGTTTCTTCCTGATGTCTGCTCTTCCTATTGGGTTGCAGGTTTCTGCTGAACTAGTTGGGTCCAGTATGGCGGGAACGGCGGCTTCTCTGCTGTGGCTGTTCTCTCAGATCGGCTCAGTGGTATTCATAGTCCTCATGGAATCTGTGAAGGCTGCTCTCGGGAGCTTTCAGCACTCGATCCTCATGCTCATCGTGCTGGATCTTGTTGCCGCACTATTCTGCTCGCGGGTGGTTGAGACCGGCAAGCGGGCTCGGATGACCGCGAGATAGGAGAGTGGCAAGTCAGGCAAACAGCGTCAAACCACCCGTCTGACATGAGTGCAACGCGAGTAAGCTGGAGCTTTCTCAAGAAAGAGCTTAAGGCGCCCGCCTGATATGTGGGCGAAGTTCCGAGCGTCGGAAAGATGAAGAGCATCGGACCTGTTGAACCCGAGGAGTACACGAAACACGGTCTATCCCGACAGAAGCTACTCTGGATGTTTCGCAAGATGTTTGAGATCAGAAGGTTCGAGGAACGTGTCGAACAGCTATTCCTCCAAGAAGGTGCTCTGATCGGTCCGTCGCATCTCTACTTGGGGCAGGAAGCCGTTGCGGCCGGCGCAATCGGGGCACTTGACGATGATGACCTGATCACAACCACCTACCGAGGTCACGGGCACGCCATCGCAAAGCGGGTTCCGCTGAAGATGTTGATGGCCGAGCTCTTCGGAAAAGTGACAGGCACCTGCAAAGGCCTCGGCGGCTCAATGCACGTTGCGATCTATCCCGAGACAGGGTCTGTGTATGCTACCGCGATCGTTGGAAGCGGAATACCGATCGCGGCTGGGTTAGCGCTGGCGCTCCATCAGGCGGAGAAGCGCCAGGTTGTGATGACATTCTTCGGCGACGGCGCCTCAAACACCGGCGCCTTTCATGAGGGAATGAACCTCGCCGCGGTCTGGAAACTTCCAGTCATCTTCGTTTGTGAGAATAACCTCTACGCCATGTCGACACGAGCGGACCAGGCGGTCGCGGCTGAGAGCGTTGCAGGCAGGGCTGAGGCGTACCGGATGCGGAGCATTGTTGTGGACGGAAATGATGCTGTGGCGGTTTTCTTAGGCGCCAAGGAGGCGATCGAGAATGCTAGAGCAGGTCAGGGCCCAACTCTTCTCGAATGCATGACATACAAGCTGAAGGGTCACGGCGTCTACGACAAAGCCGAGTACAGGCCGAGGGAAGAGGTCGAGCAATGGCTCAAGCGGGACCCAATCAACAGTCTGCAGGCGAAACTCCTGAAAGCGAACCTGACAACGCGAGCAGAGATCGACCAGATTGAGAAGGAAGTCGTGGCGGCGGTTGAGGAATCAGTTACGTTCGCGAAATCGAGTCCAATCTTACCTTTCCAAGACTTGGCGAAATACGTGTATGTGAGGTAGCAACACGTGCGAGAACTTGCCTACGCCGATGCGCTACGTGAAGCCTTACGCGAGGAGATGCTTAGGGACCCGCGTGTAGTGCTCATGGGCGAGGAGATTGGGGTATTCGAAGGTGTGTACAAGGTCACGCGAGGGCTGCTGAAGGAATTCGGGCCTGAACGCGTGAGGGACACACCGATCTCTGAAGCCGCAATTGCAGGGGCCGCCATAGGCGCCGCGTTGGGGGGCCTAAAACCAGTGGCAGAGATAATGTACATGGACTTCCTACCCATCTGCCTCGACCAGATCGCCACTCAGGCCGCAAAGATGCACTTCATGAGTGGCGGCAAACTGAAGGTTCCAATGGTTCTCAGAACTCAGTACAGCCTCGGGCGAGTGCACGGATCGCAGCATTCACAGTTCTTTCCATCGTGGTTCTTCCAAGTTCCCGGCTTGAAGGTTGTCTTGCCTTCGACACCGTACGACGCGAAGGGGCTCCTGAAAGCGTCTATTCGAGACGACAACCCGGTAGTTTTCATCGAGAGCGCAATGCTCTACCGCACCAAGGGGCCGGTCCCAGAAGAGGAATACGTCATACCTCTGAGCCAATGCGACATCAAGAGGAAGGGTGATGATCTCACGATCGTCGCTGTCTCAAGGGTTGTCGGCGAAGCCCTCGTGGCCGCCGCGAGACTGGAAGAACAGGGCATATCTGTTGATGTCATAGACCCCAGAACGATCCAGCCGCTCGATCTCGCAACAATAGTGGAGTCCGTCAGGAGGACCGGGAGACTGATGATCGCATCGGACGACATCAAGTCCGGCGGGATTGGATCCGAGATAGCGGCCGCCGTGGTTGAGGAAGCTTTCGACTCGCTGGACGCACCAATCCTGCGCGTGGCTTCACCCGAGATGCCCATCCCCTTCTCACCCACATTAGAGCAAGCCTACATGCCGAATGCAGAGAAGATTGTGGAAGCTGCAACAAGACTGATCGGGTGAGATGGAAGTTGCTGGAGGTTGTGATGCCTCGCCTAGACCCGGGGATGCAATCGGGCAAGATCGTTGAGTGGCTGAAGAACGAGGGCGACCGCGTCAGCAAGGATGAGCCGATTGTCAGGGTTGAGGGTGAGAAGACAACTTTCGAAGTGAACTCCCCCGGGCCCGGCACAATCCGCAAGCTGCTGTACGAAGTCGGTGCAGATGTCAATGTGGGCCAGGCGATGGCTCTCGTGGGCGAACCCGACGAGCTCCTGTTACTTGACGTCTATGAAGAAAGGGCGGTGGCGCCCATTGCTGGCCCTCAGGCCCCCTCAATCTCCCGAGCTCCAAGACCCGGGGAGCCTGCAGCATCACCGGTCGCGCGAAAGATGGCGAGAGAGGCAGGCGTCGATCTTTCCAAGATCCGGGGTTCTGGTCCGGGCGGGAGAATAGTTCGTGAGGACGTCCTCAAGGCGATAGAGCAAGCAAGAGAGCAAGCTGCACCGGTTGCGGGGCCTCCTCTAGTTAGACTGGTGCCCACCGCTAAGACAGTCAAGCTCTCCGGAAAGCGAAAGGCGACAGCGGAGCGGCTCTCGTATGGTTTCCGCACCACGGTTCCCGTTACTATCACAATGGAAGCCTCTATGGACAGAATACTCCAGTTGAGGCAAGATCTCCGCGGCAAGACGGGCGAGGAGATTTCGATCACCGCGTATGTTGCTAAGGCTGCAGCGAAAGCGCTCGAAGATCACCCAATGATCAACTCGTCTCTTGAGGGAGATGAGATCCGGATCTACGGGGACATCAACGTCGCAGTCGCCATCAACACACCTGAAGGGCTGGTCGCTCCTGTTATTCCTCAGACCAACCGGAAGTCAGTTAAAGAAATCTCAAGCATGATTCGGGACCTTACCGAGCGCTCCATGCAGGACAGACTCTCCGTTCCCGACCTTACCGGTGGGACTTTCACCGTCACGAATCTGGGAGGATACGGCGTAGAGATCTTCGCGCCGGTCATCAACCCTCCCCAATGTGCGATCCTCGGTTTCGGCCGAACCGCCGAGAGGCCTGCGGTCATGGGAAAGGAGCTACGCATAGCGGCCGTGACGACTCTCTCGCTCGTATTCGATCACAGGATAGTGGACGGAGTCCCGGCAGCGCAGTTCCTGCAACGGGTCAAAGAACTGCTGGAAAACCCAGCGAGGCTTGATTAATCGGGCTTGCACCGTCTCATTAAGACGTAAGCGCCACCTTGATCGCTTTGCCCTCCTGCATTAGACGTAGGGCTGCCTCGACCTCGGAAAGCCGCATTCGGTGAGTGATGAGAGGCGCAACCTTCACTTTCCGTTCAGAGATGAGTTGTAACGCTTCACGAACGCTCGTCGGGGTATGGTGGAAAACGCCCTTCAGTGTGAGTTCTCCATAGTGAACCATTCCAGCCTCTATCGGGACCGTGCTACCCGCGGGGCAACCGCCGAAGAGGACTGTCGTTCCACCCTTTCGTGTAGCACGCATCGCCATCTGCCAAGTCTCGGGCTTTCCGACCGCCTCGATGACAACATCTGCTCCGTGGTTCTCGGAGAGCCGTTTGACTTCCGCGATCGGATCTCTCGAAGTAACCGCTTGATCCGCGCCCAGTTTCAACGCGCTGGCCAATCTGTCAGGGACTGAATCAGCAACGATGACCGTCTTGGCGCCGTAAGCTTTCGCCAACTGAACATGCAGTAGACCAATCGGCCCTGCGCCGATGACGAAGACAAGATCTCCCACATTGATCCCTGCGAGCTGTCCTCCATGGACCACACATGCAAATGGCTCGAGGAACGCGGCCTCCTCGAACGAAAGCCCCTCCGGGATCTTGTATGTGTTCTGCCTCACGATCCGTCCCGGAAGCCGTACATACTCGGCGTACGCACCTGGCGAAGAGAATCCGACAAGCACCTCATCCAAGAGCTCACACAGATTAGGTTTGCCGATCCGACAGTAGTAACACGACATGCACGGTGCCGAGTTCGCCGCGACAACATTCATTCCTTCCTTGAAGCCCTGTACGCCCTCTCCCACCTGGACGACTGTTCCAGCGAATTCGTGACCGATGATCTGTGGAGGCGTCACAAGTCTATGGCCGCGAAGATACATCTTGAGGTCGGTGCCGCAAGTAAGGGCGACCCGGTTTCGGACAAGCAGCTCATCCCTACCGATCTCGGGCAAGTCAACCTGCTCGATTCGAATTACACCGGGCTCATAGAAACGGGCTGCAATCATCTGATCTCACATCGCCGATCTAGCTGTGAATCATGACTTTCAGCGAAGATGCGGCATCCGCCGCCACTCGGAAGGCTTCAGTGATTTCCAAGAGTTGCAATCTGTGTGTTATCATCTCGGTCAGTTGAATCTTCTTGGATGCTATCATTTCAAGAGCAGTTTTCATCTCATTTTCGGTCGTTGAGTAGCTTGGGATCAGTCGGATCTCTCGGATGAAGATGTCACTCGCGTCGCAAGTGAATAGGCTTCTTTGAGGAGGGATCCCAAATAGCAGTATCTTCCCACCTTTCCTAACTAGACGCAGTGACGCATCAATGGCTTTGGTGCT
>Ga0315312_1001338_pt1 | contig 19683 bp, 18 predicted proteins | sample TDP7_MG_FD_203629 | JGI IMG/M metagenome (GOLD analysis project Ga0315312, IMG submission 203629) | Freshwater sediment microbial communities from Lake Towuti, South Sulawesi, Indonesia - TDP7 | ecosystem: Environmental > Aquatic > Freshwater > Lake > Sediment | place: Indonesia: South Sulawesi... | reverse complement strand
AGGCCTGTTCATCGGGATGATTTAGAGTGGAGATCGTGAAGGCTTGGGAGGAAGTGGGCGTTAAAATTCCAGCTCCATATTCCCGGACGATCAAGGTTCTACTCGCTCCAGATAAAGGAGGAGTCAATGAGCTCACTTTCAGCTTTGCCATAATAGATCCCAGCGGCCAGACGGATCGCCACTCCCACGATAGGCCGGAGCTCATCTACATAGTGTCGGGTAGGGGCGTTGTCATCGGCGGGGATCAGCGATTCGATTTACAGGGAGACACGGTCCTTTGGGTAAGGGCTGGAGAGGAACACCAGATCAAGAACCTCGGCGCGGAAACACTGAAACTCGCCACCGTCTTCGTCCCAGCTTACACGGCTGAAGCCAACTACGAGAGATGCCTTAGGGCGGCAAGAGCCACGACTCAGGTCTCAGGAGTCGCATAGAGGGCGTGAAAGTGAATGGGGGGATATGAGGTGAGGGACAAATCATCGGACACCCAGACATATTATCCGCCTCCCGAATCGAGGGGTGGGTGGCGTTGGCTCAAGGAACCGCATGAGATACGTTCACACGCCGAAATGGCCCCAGAAAAACTGGACCTTTTTGGGAGGACGCAAGGGCTCCTTTTAGGTGGCGATTCATGGTCGATCGTCATAATCCGCCACGGGTATCTAGTGAAGGAGTTTTACACATTCAACGTCCTGTTACCTACGCGCTTCGATATCTGGTCGGGCACGAAGTCTTTCACGGGAACGGCTTGGGGCCTCCTAATGGATGATGGTCGCCAGGACAAGTTGCCAAAAGGCTCAGGGATAGACCTCGACGGCCCTGTCTACCCCCACATCCCAGAAGGTCATCCACTTACGGACCCGCGCAAGGAACGAATCACCGTACGGCACCTCCTAACGATGACGTCCGGCATCCCAGGTGAGAAGGCGGGCGTCGTTGGAATTCCTACGGATACGGATCGTGGCCCATTCGAACACGCGCTCGGACGTTGTCCAAATAGGAACGGGAGATGGGTCGACAAGCTCTCAGCGGAGCCTGGGACTGTTTGGGATTACAGCGACCCAGCCTTCGCCCATCTTTCCCTGCTCTTCTCAAAGGTCGCCAAGATGGAGATGGGCGAGTACCTCAAGGAACGCGTTTTCGATCCAATTGGCATAGAGAATCTCAGTTGGGATGTGCAGGGGGGAAGCGGATTCATAGGGCCACACACGAACGCGCACACGGGCATACATGTCTCGGCAAGGGAATTGGCACGCTTTGGGTACCTGATGTTGAACACTGGCATGTGGAGCGGTCGCCAGCTCATCCCCCGATGGTGGATGGACATGGCCACTAGGAAGTCGCAGGGCATGAACCCGAGCTACGGTTTTACTTGGTGGGTTAATACAGATGGCATTCGTTGGCCAGGTCTGCCAAAGGACGCATTCGCCCTTTCTGGCTATAGATCGAACAGATGCTACGTCATTCCCTCTTTGGACTTGGTGGTCGCACGAGTCGGTTCGGGGCCGCCCATCTGGGACGAGCAGGATTTCATAGAAGGAGTCGTCAGCGCGATCATCTAGGAAACAAACTGAGTGCTTGCATCATAATTTCCTACGCATCCTCCCTAACATCCTGTCTTCAAGCTCGCCTATCGGGATACAATAGACATTCAGGAAGTCATGGCTTTATCTTCAGTCATCCTTGATTAATCTTATAAACTGTCGCCTATTTTCCTAAAACGTGTAAAAAGAAATGCCTAAGAAAAATGGCACCGAATATCAGTTCTCTTTTGGCCCTTGGAACATACATGAAGGAGCTGATCCATTTGGTCCCCCCGTCAGGACCTCGTATAGTTTCGTAGAAAAAATAGGCTTTTATAAAAAACTCGGATTCCAGGGAGTTCAATTCCATGACGACGATGCCGTGCCGAACCTCGAGGGCCAAACGCGGAACAAAATCCTGAAAAAAGCAATGGAAGTCAGGCAGCTTTTAGACGAACACAAGCTGGTGGCAGAATTCGTCGCACCGAGATTATGGGAGGATCCGAGGACCATTGATGGCGCCTATACCTCGAACAACCCCGAGGAAAGGGAGCACGCCATACAAAGATCCCTCACGGCCATAGACATCGCCAGGGAGCTGGGAACGGTTAAGATCGTATTGTGGCTGGCTCGCGAGGGCACGTATATGAGGGAGGCGAAAAATCCCAGCACCGCGACTGGACGCATAGTGGAAGCGATCAATAAGATGCTCGAATACGATAAACAAGTAAAGATACTAATCGAGCCTAAGCCGAACGAGCCCATGGATCAGGCCTACATACCTACCGTAGGTCACGCGATAGGCCTCTCATACAAGACCGCTGATCCCTCGAGAGTCGGTGCGCTCATCGAAACTGCGCATTGCCTATTGGCAGGATTGGATCCGTCGGATGAGATGGGATACGCCCTTTACCACGGCAAGCTTTGGGGGGTCCACTTGAATGATCAAAATGGCCTAAAGTTCGACGAGGACAGATCTTTCGGAGCGATCAACCTGAGGAGAGCGTTTGATCAAGTCAGAGTGCTCGAGGAAGGGGGTTACGGTAGAAACGGCGAGTTCGTTGGGCTTGATGTGAAGGCCGTGAGGACCCAACGCAGGGAACGGTCAACCAAGCACTTATCAAACAGCCGGCAGTCCTTCCTCTACTTGGTAGATAAGGTGAGAACCCTCGACAGGAAAAAGGAACGCGAATTCATCGAGGCGAGGGATTACGAAGGCCTCGACCTCTTCATATTGGAGCACTTGATGGGCACCGAATAGAATGCCTTAAAACCTATAATCTCTTAACGTCACAGTACTGATATCCGCATGCCGAGGGAAATATCCATCGGTGTCATTGGCGATTTCAATCCCCGTTCCGAAACGCACGTAGCCACAAACCTTTCCTTAAGTCATGCGGCCAATCCCTTAGGAGTCTCAGTTGACATGGAATGGCTGTCCACACTGGACCTGGAGGGGCTTGCAGGCAACAGATTAGACCGATTCGATGCATTCCTCTGCGCCCCGGGAAGCCCCTACAGGAGCATGAGGGGGGCACTAGATGGCATTCGATTCGCGAGGGAAGGCGATCGGCCCCTCCTGGGGACCTGTGGCGGGTTCCAGCACATGGTCATCGAGTACGCCCGCAACGTAATGGGCATCGAGGACGCAGAACATGCGGAGGAGCACCCCCTAGCGCCCAATCTTTTCATCACCCCCCTGGCGTGCTCCCTGGTCGGAAAGGTCGAGGAGGTATGGATCAGCCCTGGCTCCCGGGCATTCGAGATCTACAGGAGCTCGCAAACGCGTGAACGGTTCTACTGCAACTATGGCCTGAACCCCACTCGCAGGGCGGAATTGGAGCGGGCGGGCTTACATCCCTCAGGATTTGACAACAGGGGGGAAGTTAGGATCCTCGAGCTGCCCAAGGCACATTTCTTCTTGGCAACCCTCTTCGTGCCTCAAGTGAGTTCCTCAGAAGGCCGACCCCATCCCATAATCCATGCACTCCTTGAAGCCGCATCAGTGAATTGAGATAAAGTCGTCATAGCCATCTCAACACCAGATTAGCCACTATCGATTATTAATTCTTCTATGCTAGATATGCATATAGTGTTACCCACTTGCTGTGTTTCCCCACCCTCTCCTTCTGTAAATATGATTTTTATAAGGGCAAAGTTCCCTTAAGTATAATTCGGCCTTGATGGTCCCTTTTTATCATCCCGTGGCACTCAGCTCGTTCTCGTTCACGATTCAGCGATAATCTCTTCACACCAATTTACCTTATTCTCGAGGTGGCAATCAGCATTTGAGTTACCGCGTCCGAGACGGGAGCAGGGCCACCTTCATCTATCAACCGTGGTGTTCCCCAACTCCCTTCTGCGCACCTTTCGACTTAGCATCAGAAGGAAAGCAATGAAGGCAATTGCCACCGCTATCTCCCCCGTATAATCCTTAACTCCCGACTTAGACATCTCCAATATAAAGTCGAGGGAGAACAGAAGGCTCAGGAAGCCCGAGGCAAGGCCCAATCCATTGGACTCACTCAACCCATTGCGCGACGCCCGCAGGATCAGACCCATTATCAATCCGGTATATCCCAAACCAATCGCCATAGTGAGCGGCACGGGTATCCCAGTTGAAGGAAGGATGTGGAATATGAATATGAAATAAGAAAATCCGCTGATCGTCCCCAGCAGCCAAAGCAAACGGGTATTGGCTCGCCTTCCTAGGCCGCCAAACCTCCTTAACTTAATGCGCTTGGCAAGAAGGACTAGGCCAGCGATCGCAACAAAACAGCTGAGCAGTTCGACGATAGTCAGCCTGTAGGGTGTCAGATAGATGTAGCCAAAGATGACGACAAATGCGATGAGGCCGATGAAAGAGGCCAAGCCCTTATTGCCCAAGTAATTGCTGTGCCTGTAAGACGGGAAGAGAAGCTCTATCATCAATATTGGTATCGTTATGCTATATATCGCGTGGTAGATCGTAAGCCATTCAGACCAAACCCAGTTGACACCCATCCATCTGCCATAGACCCCTAGCAACCCGAGGTCCGGCCAACTTGGGTCGAAGAAGCTCTTCACCATAACGCCCTCCTCCAATATCCCATACGCAGCGCCGAGTAGGAGGACTGACTGCCATCCTTTACCCCATCGCCTAACCGAATCCCTGATTATCAAAGCACCACTGCCATAAAGACCGGATAAGATAAAGAGACTAACTGGGTTGAAGAAGGATGAGGGAGGACTGGACCCAGATAAAAGCTCCCCAACCATGGGGGACATGAAGAAGAGAGCCACAACAGCCTTCCAAGATCCAGGTTCTGGCAATCTAGGTGGCTAAATAACAACGGGTGGCAATAAATCTTACTAAGCGAGATTGGCTTTACACCCGTTCCTTTAAAACTTAAGCCAAAGCTCGCATCTGGATGGATAACTGCTCATGTAATCCTCAATGGAAGGCAATATATCGTATCATACCACGCATTGGATTCATCGCCAAAAGATCATCATGTCATCGATGGGAAGTGAAAAACCATGTTCAAGACAGCATTTAATTCCATGTCCGTATGGAGGAGGCAGAGCAGGAACTGGAGGGTCATATCGGTACGCTCAATGGCAAACAGGTTTTTTGAGCGCCTCACAACGGATTATAACAGCATCTATATCAACGCGTTGGGCGCGGACCCGTTTCAGCTTGGGCTTTTGAACGGCTTTTCAAATGTAGCTGGCACGATGATCTCCGCCCCATTCGGCTGGATCCAGGATAGGTTCAGCCTTAGGAAGATCTTCCTCACGGGCGTAGTCCTTTCCCTGCTCGTGACCTTGGCATTTGCCTTGGCCGACAACTGGGTCACGGTCATTCCAGCGATGACCCTGTCAAGCATAGCAATTACGGTAGGAAGCTGCCTGACCATCTGCGATGTCTCCTTGAGGGACGAAGACAGGTCGGCCTGCAAGGGCATCTGCGATGGCGCCTTCGTCACCCCCTCCCTGCTCGCTCCGGCCTTAGCGGCCCTGACGATTACTTACTTCGGGGGGATATCGGTCGAGGGGATACGGCCATTGTACTGGATCAGATTCGCCGCTGGGGCCATCCTTGCCCTCATCCTCTTCATCAATCTGACAGAGGTCAAAATACCAAGATCACCAAAAAGTACTGGATTTATCGGGGATTATCGTGAAGTCTTCAGAAGGGGGAAGGCACTTAAGAAGTGGATGGCATTCATCGTCGTGAGTTACCTCTCCACGGGAATGGTCGGTCCCTTCATACAGCTATACGCATACGAGGTGAAGGGAGCGGATCAGTTCATCATAGGTAGCATGACGACCGCTGGCCTCGTGATCCAAGTGCTATTCTCCGCTTCGATGGGTGGTTTCGCAAATAGCCTTGGGAGGAAAAAAATAATTTACCTGGTAGAACCCCTTTACTGCATCTCCATTTTGATGCTCATCTTCGCCCCTTCACCTGCATACCTCATCATCTCGTCTATCCTGGGAGGATTCAGGACGATAGCCGACTACATCGCCATAGACCCTTTGCAAGTTGAGTTGGTTCCGATAGACTGCAGGGGAAGGTGGAGGGGTATCGTCGGTCTAGTCGGTGGACTTGCCTCTATACCCGCGCCCATCATAGGCGGCATTATCTGGGAAATTATAGGGCCGAATTACCTGATCTTCACCCCAATACTGCTCGGCCTGTTTGTAAGGTTACCTTTGCTCACAATAATACCCGAGAAAAAGAATGTAAAATAAGGGCATCCACTGATCGTCGCCACCATATACTGGATGAGAAGGCATGTGATCGTTGTTCTGATGCTGCTGCTCCTAATTTTTATCTCGAACCCAGAGCCCTATGTGATGACACCTTTATTAAGGTCGAGGAACTGATATCAGCATGAAGGTGAACTGTTCGTCGGCGTCATCGGCGACCTCAATCCCAAGGATCTATAAGAGCCCGAAAACGTTGGAACGGTTCTATTGTAATTTTGGTTTGAATCCTGCTCACCCCATTTTTAATAGCAATCTGCTCACTGGTGAAAGTTCACTCCATATCCTCATATGGTAAAAATGTTAAGCACTGGCTGAAATGGGCATGAAAGTATATGTGGTTTGCGATCTCGAAGGAACAGCCGGGGTGGTCGATTTCAAACAACAATGTAATCCAAATGAGAAATACTACAATCAAGCGACCAAATTGGCAACTCTCGAATTGAACGCCTTGGTGGATGGTGCGATGGAAGGTGGCGCGACTGAGGTCTACGCATGGGCCGGTCACTGGTTCTTCCCGGGGGGAATCGATGTCGAGCTCCTGCATCCCTCGTGCAGGCTCATCATGCACGCGGGGGACGAGGGTCCGGTGGGCTTTGACCGATCATTTGATGCCATGTTCCAGTGCGGGTTGCACGCGATGGCAGGCGCCGAAGGCGGCGTCCTCTCCCACTCTTTCATGCCGCACCTAAGGAACGTCTGGTTGAACGACGTCAAGATCGGGGAGATAGGGATGAACATGCTGTCATTTGGCGAGCTGGATATCCCTTGCGTCTTCGTAAGCGGTGACCTCGCCGCTGCGAACGAGGCTAAGGCTCTGGTGCCCGACATCGAGTGTGCAGTCGTGAAATGGGGATTGGAGGAGAGGGAGAAGTTGGGCGCCCTGTCAGTGAGGAAGGCGGCTTCCCTTTCCCCGGCTAAGGCCAGAGAGGTTATTCGGGAGAAAGCGGCGATCGCGATCAAAAAAGCCGATAGAATTAAACCGTTCATATTGAACCCGCCATACACACTTAAAGTCCAATACACCGAATCGAAATACGCTGACCAACTGGCGCAACGTGAAGGCGTAAAAAGGGTCGACCAAACGACAGTCTTCCAAGTCAGGGATAAGCTCGATGACCTGTCTTTTTAAGCACAGCAGAAACTGGGATGAAACCAGCTGTTAACATCCACTTACCGATCCTCAAATATCACCTATAGATCTATCTGGATTCCAAATCGAGAGATGAGTTATACAGTCTTTAGTATCTGTTCTACGATTTAGAACACATACTAAACGTATGGACCAGACACTAGGCTTATCACTCATGGCATAACCGTCTGATGCGACAGACGTATGTCGATAACCCAAATCGCAGTTATACTCTTGGTTGTAGGCTTAGTTGCGGGATTGGCGGTAGGCTATGGGGTCGGATTCGTCGTCTACAAATCTGAGGTCTTAGAAATCCAATCGGACCTAACCACGGTGCAATCACGAGTAACATCCCTGGAAAGCATGTTTCAAGCGCTTTCAATAGATCTGATCGAAGTGAGGGTCGGACAGGAGTTCAATATCACCCTTGAATCAAATCCAAGCACAGGCTATGGGTGGCAACTAGCCAAACAGTTGAATGAGACCGTCCTCGTTCTCGTCGGCTCCGAGTTTAAGCCATCAGAAAGTGATGAGCTGATCGTTGGCGCAGGGGGGAAGGAAATCTGGACATTTAGAGCGGTGAACAGTGGGACAGCGGAGATATCCTTGCAATACGTACGCCCTTGGGAGACAGATATACCCCCGATCGAAGTACAAAATTTCGGCATCATCGTGAATGATTGAAGAGAGCTTCCCCTGTTTCGGGAGCACGCGGCTCATCGCAAGCCTTAACCGTCTAGTTGAAAACTCGGAGGGATGTGGCTTGACATGGTAAGGGCCAAAATAGGCATTGGCGTGAACAAGGTGGGCGCATGATGGACGACGAAGCCTATGAGCGTTTGGTGGACGCATTGGACAAACTCCCCAACGGATTCCCAAGGACTCCGTCGAGAACCGAGATACGGCTCCTGAGGAGGATCTTCTCGCCAGAAGAGGCGTCGCTGGCCTGTCAACTGCGCGGCGACTATGAAACCGTCGATGAGATCGCCGAACGGCTTGGGCTTCCAGTTGGGGACGTGAGCGCGAGGTTGTCAGAGGCAGCCGAGCGCGGGTTCTTGTGGTCGGACGAACAGGACGGGAAGCCGCGATATAGGTTGGCGCCCTTCGTAGTCGGGATCTATGAATCGCAGCTGGGAAAGATGGACGTCGAGTTCGCGCAGCTCGTCGAGAAGTACTTTTCGGATGGGGGCGCAGCGGGGATCATGAAGCCGCAACCGGCCCTACACCGCGTCATCCCAGCGCAAGGGTCAGTCAAGGCGGAGTGGGTCCTGCCCTATGACGAAGTGAAGCCACTCCTTCTCTCCTCTAAGAGCTTCAACCTGCACGATTGCATCTGCAGGGCGCAGCAGGAGAAGATTGGTCGCCGGTGCAGCTTCCCGATCAGGATGTGCTTCTCCTTCTCCTCGGCAGAACTGCCGCCTGGGCCGAATAGCATCTCCAGGGACGAAGCGCTCTCCATCCTCGACAAGGCCGAGGAGATCGGCCTCGTCCATACTGTGAGCAACGTGGCCAAGGGCGTGCACTACGTCTGCAATTGCTGCGGATGCTGCTGCGGCATACTGAGGGGTATCAACGATTGGGGGATCGAGAATTCGGTCGCCCGCGCAAACTACTATTCGACCATCGATCCAGAGGCATGCACGGGATGCGGTAAATGCCTATACCGATGCCAGGTCCATGCGATCTCCGAGAGGGACGGCGTCTCATTCGTGGATCGAAAACGCTGCATCGGTTGTGGGCTTTGCGTCACGGGTTGCCCCAGCGGCGTCGCGAAGCTACAGCGGAAGCCGGATGCCGAGATCGTCAAACCGCCATTTGACTTTGCGACTTGGGAGCGGGAGCGCATCGATAATAGGGGCTTGACGCGGTAGATCTCCACTGTCCGGTGATGGAATCATTAAGCGCGGCGACAGAGCCAGAGGCGACCCGCATGGATGAGAGGCTAAAGAGGCTCGTGGAAGAGGTGGAGGGCCTCAACCGCTTCCACAAGTCCAGGATCGACGAGTCAAGGGTGCTACTGGAGGGCGCGATGAGATTCGAGGAGACCAGCAGGATCCCGGTTCAAGTCTGGGTCGAGGGTATGTCGGGTTGGTACTTGCGTGGAAGGTATGGGTTGAATATGGCGGAGTATTTCAGGAGCGTTGAATTGCAGGCCCTCTATCAGCTCAAGGAGAGGGCGGACGCCTTCAGGGAGATCGGCGACGACAGGCTGGAGATGAGCACGACCGTGGGCGTCGAGGGCGGCGTCGTGTCCCATCCCTCCGTCCTCGGTTGCAGGATAGTCTCCCCCGATGGCGATTGGCCTTGGGTGGATGTGAGGTACCACCCTTTAGACACAGCCGAGAAGATCGACGACTTCCAAGTGCCGGAGATAGCCGAAGCCGGGATCATGCCGGACATAGTCGAAAGATACTGGGCCATGAGGAAGTTCGTCGGGAACTTGGCCGAAGTGACGGTCAATCCGGGGGATGGCGTTCCCGAGAGGCCACTCCAGATGGCCGTCTACGCCAGGGGATATAACAATCTCGTGAGGGACATGCGTACGGACCCAAAGCTAGCGCGTAAATTATTGAGCAAGATGGTCGAAGTGGGCGAGGCCATCCACGATTTCTACGGTGAACTTCTGGGTGGCGGTCAGCTGCAAGTCGGCGCGGTCGACTTGTACGACAACTTCCTGGGCCACTTCTCACCCTCCCTCATCAGGGAGTTCGTCCTCCCACACTACCGTGAGTGGGCTCAAAAGTACGGCTGGAAACACTGGACCGTGAGCAGCCAGTGCGTCATGGACCCATATGTAGGGATAATGGCGGAGGTTCCGACCAAGTGCATAACATACCTCACGAGCTCCTCGAATATCAAGCTCTTCAAGGAGGCCTTCGCGCCCAAACGGGTCTGGGTGAAGGTGGCCTACGAATCGAGTCCCATGCTCAACAATGCGCCACAGATCGTCGAGGAGGAATGCGAGCGCATAATCGATACAATGTCTCCGGGTGGAGGGTTCATAATGGGCACTGCGTGCTTGGACTGGAGGACACCAGAGAAGAACATCCGCTCATTCGTACGGAGAACTAAACAAAAGATACGCAAGTGATGGGATGTGGCCTAGATCTTCCCGTCTATACTGCGCTTCGATTCATACACTAATAGTTATTTAAGGAAGTCGTCGAAACTCCAGTAGTGATCTTCTTCTTGACTTATTATTTCCTCGAACATATGGCGTGTCTTGTTGTCGCCTCGCTTCAGCGCCTCATCGATGATCTTCCGGTATAATACCAATGCATAGTTTTCAGCCTCGCGGTCCAACCTCAGGAAGTCATCTGCGGTCTCACCGATCTGTGGAAGGGGGCTCGGGTCAGTTATCGCTTCGCCCTCGAGCAGATAAATCCTTTCGGAGATCTTTTCAAGATGCTCCATTTCCATCTTGAAGATGGACACGAGCAGTTCGCTTACCACTTTGGCTTTATTGGACTCTGTAACGACTTCGAGCGCGGTGCTCTTCTCCCGCAATGCGATAAGGGAGGCTCTCTCATGTTGATTCGTATATTGGATTATGGCGGAGATTTCGGCCGCAACGGCCTTGTTCAGCAAATCGAAATAGTCGCCTGTGAATATTTTGCGCCACTCCGACAAAGGCACATGTCCCGATCCCTCTGGCTCGTCCCGCATGTTCACGTATTCCTGGAATTTGAATAGGTGCTTCTCCTCATCGGAGTATATCTTCTCGAACAATTCCCGTGTTTCCCAATCCTCGATCTTCCCAGCCGCATCGATGATGTCGCGATACAACACGAGCGCCTCCTCTTCTGCTTTCAAGCCATGTTTTGCGAATTCACTAAGACTATTTCCGATGGTCGGTTTGCTCGCCTTCGTCGTCGCCGATCCGCCAAGGTAATAGATCCTTTCCATGACCGCGGCAGCGTGTTTCATCTCCATGATGGCGAATTCCCTTAAAAACTTACCAACAGCCTCGTATGTGGTTTTATCCAATAGGATATTTTCAGATATAACTTTTCGAATTAGCTTTTCCATCTTGGCATGCTGTAACATGTATTGTATCGAAACTTGTATTTCCCTTGAAACCGCTTTATTCAGTATAACATAATAATCTGATGTAGCTTGTACAGCCATACTCGTTCAGCCTCTTTTTTTAACAAGTAAGCATACTTATAAACTTCACTTAATCGTCTATTCTCTCATCTCTTGTATGGGTGGGTGGCGATTGGCCTTCCTCGAATACGTATTACCAATCTCACTCCTAAGTCGATTACTTTGATGGGTTCAAGGAGGTGGCCAGAAACAGATCCGCCTCTTCCTGCTTGGCAGGTTTGGCACTATTGAACGCGGGATATATGGCCGTCTATTTTTACGGTCCGTGGTTCTTCAGGCAAAGGTTTATGGTATCTACGGGTCTAAACTCCATTTTCATCATGATTTCGGCGTTATGTTTTACCTTCGGGAGTTTAGTCAGCGGTCAATTGGTAAATAGGTTCGGGAAGAAAACCCTAATAGTCATGACCGCCCTTCTCAGCGGCGTATTCGTGATCTTCTATACTATCTTGCCGAGTCTTTGGTTGTCCTTGATAATGCTCCTGTTTGCTCAATGAAACTGCTTTTTTTGAAGATGATTTTACTTCATATTAGGTGTACTGTCCATCACATAATATCTCTCATAAACTCAATGTCCCTTTTGATTACTTCCCTCATCTCCGAGACGCCACCGCCCCTTGCTTTTACCAATTTTGGAAACGAGTGATCTTCGATGCATAAAGCCCCATCATAACCGACACCCTTGAGCATGTTTATTACTCGACGCAAGTCCACATCTCCCTCATAGAGGGTATCATGGGCTTCTGGAACTGGTGACCCGCTCTTGACCTTATGCCTATCCTCTGATGGGAATGTCTGATTCTTGAGATGGACATTCTTCACATAAGGCAGGAAATACTCGGTCACCTTGTAATATTCATTCAGGGGGTATAACCAGTAAAAACATCCCGTATCAAGGGTAAGACCGAATCTATCGGAGTTTACACTCTTCAACAGCATTTGCAGGAATTCCTTCTTAACTCCTAAAGGCCTGTCCTGTGCGCCGTGGTTCTCAATTGCCACCTCCAGGCCGAGATCGGCCGTTTTATCGAGAAATGTCTTTACCTCTCCCGCGACTCGATAAACATACTCCTCGTCAGAGATGTTTGGATCCGTCTCATTGGGAGGACCGAGATAAAGTATACGTGTCTCCAAAAGGGGGCTTTTAAAGACATTTCTAGCGACCTCCACAAGGTTTGGGATTATGGGCTTTCCATAACGGTCGAAGTAAAAAGTCTCGATCGATATGGCCGATGTGCGTATGCGATTCGACTTGAGCCTCTCAAATAAGGCCTCGCGCTCCCCATCCCTTTCGAGATCCTTGAAGACGATGGGAGGGGGCTCCCCCCTCAGCTCCAGAGCATACACCCCGATGTCATAACAGCCCTCTATGATGTCATCATATCCGAGTTCCCTGAGAAAGCTGCTTATGATCGAAATATACATTCAACCACCTCTCAAATACTTCACCATCATCACGGCCCTATATTATATAAAATATATGTATAATTTTGTGATGGCTTGAAAATGCTTAAACAAGTTTTTAAAGGACAGGCTGGCGTCGGGGCATAGATGGAAAAATCGATCGGGCGCGTAATACACACCAGCGCTTTGGGATACTTGCTCGTCATGGTAGAATTGTTCTTTCGACGATGATCTGGCTCATCACGGGGTACTACCCCTCCTTCACGTTTTTCACCTTAGCGTTAATGACGTTCAGGCTTGAAGTGCACCAAGCCTTTTTTGTGGCACCCTTGATAGTCGGCATCACTGCAATGATGCTTTTGAATAAGACAGCGATCGATGCGAAAATAGCTGCCGGATTGAGCACGGCCTCATACTGCCTCTCGATCGCGCTAATCTACATGGCGACCGGTGTCAGCGAGTTACCCATCGAAATACTACTTCCTTGGATTCTATGGGCGTTTATCCTCGGGTTTGCGTCTTCGATCATAATGGATAAGTTGCATTCTTAGCGCACATAAAGGAGTGAATGAAGAGGATAACATAGATCATCATGCTTGGATGTCGGGGCATCAATTATAATGTGGTGCTTGTGAAGATGAAAGGTAATGGTGGATAGAGCTTAATATTAGGGATTCATCTGGATATTCATGGATTTATCGAGGTTCTACAGACTGCGAGGAACTTATGACTGAATTGTAAACATATGGTATAATATTTTAAACTTCGATCAGGTTATATTTAACTGAGCCCAAACCTAGCTTCTCTAGAGCCCTGACCTGGATGTAGGGATCCTTTCCGTGGATTATCTTGAACTTGTCGTCTCCGGCCTTAAGGTTGTACTTCTCGGCGATTGAATAGGGAAGCCCTGGAGCCTTGTTTATCAGGTCTAGCGTTGCGGCTTCTAGTGATGCTATGTCCTTGCTGGCTGCGATTCCGATGTCCGGGACGAATGCTGGCTCCGAGACATCGCTACAGTCGCAGTTCGGTTGTATGTCGCAGATGTAGTTGACGTGCAGAGCCTTGCCCCTGAATTTCGTCATGAGCGCCGCGACGGTGTCGGCCATGCCCTCCTGGAATTTCCTCGCGCCGTCCTCCTGGCCCTCCATCGAGTGCAGCTCGTGCCTGATCTTGGGTGAAGTGCACCCGAGCGCGATGTTCTTCACGGCGCCACCATAACCGCAGCTGCCGTGCCCCTTGGCGTGGGCGAAGTTGATGAATGCGTCGGCGTCGTACACGTTCCCCCCGATGTCCACTTCCTTGAATCTCAAGCCGTTGATCTTGATTGCCCTGAGGTCGCCCTCTCTCACGCCGTTAGTGGGGAGTATGTGAGCGCCAACGCTCTGGTACGTTATCCCATTCTTCACGGCCGCCTCCAGGTGCCCTATGCCCCAGGTATCGACGAGGTACGGGTTGCCCCCGCACTCCCTGATGGCGCCGATGAGGTTTCCGACGAACTGGGGCTTTATGGTCCTGAAACCGCCCAACTGCCCGAAGTGGATCTTGACCACGACCAGGTTCTCCTTGCCCTTGGGGACTACGTCGGCCAGGCCGGCCCTCTTTGCGACCTCCACGAGCTTGAAGACGAGGCTCTCGGACCTCTCGAACTTCTTGGGCTGCGCTGAAGCGAAATACACGTCGGTCATGCCCTCGAATGCCCCAAGCGGCCCTATATGAAACTTTGGTTTAAAAGAACAAATAAGATATACATATATTTTTAAATTAGTCTATTTGGCTAATGAACAATAGCACTATGAACCGCAGAGAAATAACTGCAAAGTATCGCCTCTTCGACGCTTCTAAGACCGTGCAATCCTATTTATTGGAAAGTGAAAAATAAAATGGATCGACTCACCTGGTTGAAAGAAATGCGGCACGACTGTGAATTGAAATATGATAGCTATGCCCCACTCTACTGGAAAGAATATGGCTTGTATATCAACACGACTCATCAGCAGTTCATTAAAGAATTTTTGAACCTTATCCCCCCAGGAAGCAAAGTCCTTGACGCGGCATGCGGAGCTGGCAGGTATTTGCCATTCCTTCTCGAGGGGAAACATTACGTGATTGCGATCGATCAATCACAGGGCATGATAGCGCGCGCCAAAGATAGATTCCCCAGTGTTCGATTTGAGAAAATCGGTTTACAGGAAATGACCTACCAGGATGTTTTCGATGGTGCCATTTGCATGGATGCCATGGAAAATGTTTGTCCCGAAGATTGGTCGCTTGTGCTCCGCAATTTCAACCGGGCGCTGAAACAGAATGGCTGCCTCTATTTCACGGTGGAAACTATTGAAATGGCAGATGAAAACGAGATCAAGGAAGCCTTCAAAAAGGCTCAGGCTGAGGGGCTGCCGGTCGTCTACGGAGAGTGTCCTGACGAGGGCGTATATCACTACCATCCGACGAATCAGCAGGTCAGGGAGTGGACCAAACAGGCAGGATTCGAGGTTCTCAAAGAAGCGAAAGGTGAGATCTGGTACTATCACATTTTAGTGCGGAAGGCGTTGGATAACCAGAAATCTATTATCTGACGATCTGCCGTGAGTTGTGGCTAATTGGCTTTTGAAAAAAATGAGAACTTGGTTTATGGGTTTATTCTCCTTTTTGGGTATCCTTGAGCAGGATTGCATCGTATCATAGGTGCGTCATGAATGTTATTGGCAAATGGAAAAAAAGTAGATAGATATATCTAGAATAGACGATCATATACGATCAACATGTCCTCAAGCGGTCAAGAAGAAGTGTTCGTCCGAATTATACATCTTCCACGTATAAAGATGGTGCGTTCTGGCGAAAGTGACCTAGACGCATTTGACCGTTGGTGGTCGGCAATTCCCGAAAATAAAAGCAGCCTTTTCCCCAGGGATTTCATGTGGCATAACAAGCAATTGAATTGTTTGAGTGGCTATACGCTCCTCCCGAGGGATTGAAGGACACGGGCGGCTATGAGGTGTTTGATTTTGAAGATCTCCAGGCCCGAGGCGAAATTGGGAGGTGGCAAGGGAGAGGTTGAATTCTATGCCAAAATATACGATGCCATGGATGATCCCCCGGCACCACGCTGTTTCGATGCAGCTTATTCGCCTGAGACGGGCCAATACCACGTCCTCCTTGAAGACCTAACACACACCCACTTCCGGGCTGGGCCATCTCTGTTGGCTTCGGAGCGGCTCTGCGGGCTCATCATCGATTGCCTTGCGCGATTTCACGCCTTCTAGTGGGAGCATCCTAGATTGGGCAGGGACATTAGCGAAGTTCCCACGCGCAAGTCCTTAGGAGACTATATATCAGAGATCGAGAGGATATTGCCTGGCTTCTTGAGGAAAACACGTGACAGGCTCCAAGTCGACGTGCGTATTTTATTGCAGCAGGCCCTCTTGTCATTGCCCGATCTGTGGAAATGCCTGGGCGAAGGTAAAGGCATCACGCTTACGCACGGTAATGCTCACCTGGAAAATTTCCTCTATCCCCATAATCCCAGAAAGGACTCCGTTCGTATGATAGACTGGCAGTTCTGCAACGTCTGCCTGGGAGCAAATGACCTGGCATTCATGATTGCCCCTCACTGGTCCGTAAATCGCAGGCGATCCTTGTCAGGCAGGCTCACTGGACGATATCATAGGGGGTTGGTGAAGTGTGGTGTGGAAAATTATAGTTGGGATGATTGCTGGTATGACTACAGAGTGTCGGTCATCGACAATCTATACCTTCCGGTTTGGCAGTGGAATGCCAAGCTGTCACTGGACATATGGTGGCCTAACCTTAAAAGGGTCGTACGAGCTTTTAATGACTTGAGATGCGCTGAACTCCTGCAGCCATAGGTTAGGACTCAACCTATGTTGAGCCGATCGGTTGTCTTGATTTCAATTTAACGATGGCCAAGACGGCGCACTCCGTACCTGTCCACCATGCACATTTATCTTGTTGATAATCACGTGGTAAACCTTTACCTGATACCTTGCCTTGAGTACCGGTGGAAAACGTAAACGGACACATTTTAGGTGAAGTCATTATTTTCTCGGTAACCTACTGCACGCACTTAATATAAGCCCTTATCAAGGGTAGATAACTTCGGAGGAGATATCCGCCAATTGGTTCTTTAGATTTCGCGGAACCATTTTCCCAAATCTAACGCCCTCTGCTTCGTTGAAGTGCATGAAGCTTGACAAGGCGTCGGCGAATTTTTCCCTGAAATCCACTGTTGGTTTATAATTCTCCTCGACATGCAGGGACTTGATCTCAAGGATCCTTTTATCTCGATGGACCTTAGGATCAAACCGTCCGACAAGTCGATCCCCGTACAGGACGTTCATGTTATAATATCCAAACTCCCTGTTTCTTCCGGGGAAGTAGGCTTCGAGCCTTGGTGAAAAATCGAAAAGCATCTTCGTCCTGTCTTTGAACCATGTCAGGTTGTCGAATGGCGATAGGAAGGTAACCCCCCCGAAGCGGTCGAAGTCATTCTCTGCAATCTTATCGATAATGCCGCGATCTCCCGATAGGACGTAACATGGGTCCTTGAAACCTCTGACGGTTGCCTTTTCCAAGGTGCCATCATTAAGCAGCTTCCTTAACGTCTCTTCAGCCCCTCTCCCCCTCAAGGGCGTCTGCGTGCACCAGTCGTAATAATAGTTTGAGATGTCATTGAGGCGGGCGATGCCCGCTGCCTCGAAGGCCTTCTCCATGAAGAATCTGCCCCTCTCCTCTGCGGTCGGCTCAGTCAAATCGACGCTTGAGGGAAGGACGTTCTCGGTGAGATCATAATACCTTTGGAAGTTATCCCTGTATGCGACCATTAGTACCCCGGCATTGAATAACATCTCGAGCGCTATCTTGGCTGGTTTCCAGGACCACCAGCCACTCCTTTTCCTCCTCCTCGTCGCACTTCCCTTCTCTACGAAGTCCCTCGAGCTCATCGGCCCATTTTTGCGGATCTCCCCCAATACCTTCCCCAACAGGTTTGCCCTCCCCGCAAGCCGCTTTACGGCCCTGGCTTCCAATCCCTTCCTGTTCTCCTTCATAACGTGAACGAAGTATCGGTAATGCTCCACCGGTATTATCGAGGCCGCATGAGCCCAGAATTCAAACACCTTCTTATCCGGATTGAGAAGGCGGTCAAGTCCCTTCTTTTCATAGTTTCCGATCCTGCTCCATAAAACCGTGTAATGGCTTCTCTCCACGACATGTATCGTATCGATCTGGATGCAGCCGAGTTTTCTGACCGTCTCCAATATCCTCTCGGGATTTCGAATGCCGTTAAAGCATTGTTTCCATATCGCGAGCCTCCTGGCCACTCCTGAGGGGATTTCCATGTATGGCATTAATTATCAGATGCTACATAAGAATAACGGGGAACTATAGGGAAAGTGTTATAGTGGTTGCGCCTTAAAAAAAGAAGGTAATCTCATTGGACGAATTGAGGATCGGCATAATAGGGACAGGGAAGAGGAAGGAAGAGGGCGATGAGACGGGTTACGGTATGGCCTACCACCACGCCAAAGCCTATGTGGCTCTGGGCAATTGCCAAATCGTCGCCTGCGCCGACATCGTGAGGGAGAACGCCGAGGCCTTTGCGAAGGCCTACAACGTGCCGAAGATTTACCTCGACTATAACGAGATGCTGTCGGCCGAAAATCCCGACATAGTCAGCATCTGCACCTGGCCCCATTTGCATTCTAGGATGGTCATCGACAGCGCCAGGGCGGGCGTCAGGGCCGTCCATTGCGAGAAGCCGATGGCCAACACGTGGGGCGGGGCGAAACTTATGTTCGGCGAATGCGAAAAGCGGGGGGTTCAGCTCACGTTCAACCACCAACGGCGTTTCGGCAGGCCGTTTCGCATGGCCAAGGAATTATTGGGGGCGGGTGAGATCGGGGAACTCACAAGGCTCGAGGGGGCGTGCGACGACATCTACGACTACGGGACGCACTACGTCGACATGTTCGGGTTCTACAACGACGAGGCGCAGGCGGAATGGGCGATTGGGCAGGTCGATTACTCGCGGGATAAGCTCGTATTCGGCACGCCCGTCGAGAACCACGGGGTCTTCCTCTGGAAGTACAAGAACGGCGTGTTCGGCTTCATGGTAACAGGGGACGCTGCAGGTACGATTGGCGCCCACAATAGGATCATCGGAACCGAAGGGGTGATAGAGGTGGGGGCTTCGGATGGAACGGATCTTCGGATCAGGCGAGAGGGCAGCTCCCAATGGGAAGCCATCGACACGCTGGGGGAGGGCCTGCACGGGCCGGGCTACATCGAGAGGGGGATAGCTGATGTGGTTGATGCCCTAATGACCGGCCGCGAACCGGAGTTGAGCGCTCGGAAGGCGTTGAACGCCACGGAGATAATCTTCGCCTGTTACGAGTCGAGTCGACGCAGAGCGGTTGTGAGGCTGCCGCTTGACATTGAGGACAATCCGCTCTCCGAGATGATAAAGTCTGGGGTGTTCTCGCATAAAGAACCTGCTGGTTGAGGCCTGAAAAGCGATACTTGGCTTAATGGGCAGACCGATCGATCCTATTCGACACCCGATGCTATAGCAGAGAAAGCTTTAGGACTGGTCGACATAGCTATAAGTATTAATGGGGCAGAGGCCATAGGAAATTTTATCATGAAAATCGAAATTCCCATCAACCCCCCTGAAACACTTGAATTCCCCGATTATATAGCTTGGTTCTACAGCAACATCCTGATACCTTATCCACTTTATATTATTAC
>Ga0315312_1001337_pt1 | contig 19707 bp, 22 predicted proteins | sample TDP7_MG_FD_203629 | JGI IMG/M metagenome (GOLD analysis project Ga0315312, IMG submission 203629) | Freshwater sediment microbial communities from Lake Towuti, South Sulawesi, Indonesia - TDP7 | ecosystem: Environmental > Aquatic > Freshwater > Lake > Sediment | place: Indonesia: South Sulawesi... | reverse complement strand
TGAAGATCGCGTCGACCTCTGATATCAGTGACTCGACCCTGTCCCTTCCGAGCAGTTCGGATAGCCAGCCGCCAATCCCAGGGCTCAGTGTCAACTTCCCATCGCTGAAGGCGCCCGCCCCGCCCCAACCCGATGAAAGGGCACATGAAGCGCATCTGACGCACACCACACGGCCATCTCTTGAGGGGCACCGCCTCTCCCTGATGTCGGGTCCCATGTCGAGCATCAGGATCTTCAGTTCTCGCCTCGATGCGAGCTTCAGTGCCGCGAATATGCCCGCGGGGCCTGCCCCGATGATCGTGACGTCGTACATATAGCTTACATGCGATCAATGGCGCAATCCCTTAAAAGCTTAACACAGATTAGGTCCTCGTGGGCACCCCAACATATCCTTACGGAGATGGATCTGGGCCTTTCGGCTCATCGCCAAAAGAATCCTCCATCCACTGCACGGCATATTTGACGAGATCATCCGAATCAAAGAGATGTGATTGCGCCCCGCCTACCTTTCCAGATCGACCCCTGTCGGACGCCAAGTAATCCCGAGCGATGGCCTCAAAGTATTCAGCTGCATCTCCCACGATCCCGCGATTCGTATCGAACTCCTCGATCTCCACCCATGCGCGCCTTCCGCCGCGCAGTATCGGCATCTTGTAACGCACGATTCTCTTGTTAGGTACATCGGCGATGTGCTCAGCGTAATGCAGGAGCGTGATCGTGTTCAGTGGCGCGCCCAAGAGCAGCACCTTTCCCTTCACCTCGCATAGCTTGGCCAGGGGGGACCCAGGCCCGTATCCATATTGCAGGGGATGGTCATCCGTCATCCAGCGAGCCAAAGCACCCACTGCCGCGAATGAGGCGTCGGGATGGGCGCTCCTTGCCGCGCCGGGCCATGTGCGGAGGTACTCGGTTAGAATGCTCCACTTTCTGTACGCGCGGGATGTCGCGGGGTCGAAGGGCGGGCACTCCTCCAGATACGCCCTCCTCCGATCCTCAGGCCATTCGGCTAGATCGTAGGGAGCATCCTCCCAACCGACATACATGACCAAAGTGCCGGATTTCCCCAAAATTTCGAGCAACGACTGAATGACGACATCTGGGCCGCCTACGATCCAGCCTATTGCCCTTACAGAGGCATGGAGCATTACGCTTTGGGATGAAGTCACGCCAAGCCCCCTCAGATCCTCCGTGAGCCTGCTCTTCGTTATCACGGGAAGGCTGGCGTCGTCCATCCCCAATCACCTCGTTAACAGTCGATTGCTACATGTGGCCACATCTCGTATATCTACGTGCCCCATCAACCATGCGTCAGCTCAAACGTTAATTAATTAGTATTGCGACCCATTGGGTGAGGAGGTCCTTGCCAATAAAGGCCTCAAGGGTAAGGTTCTGGCTGCTCGACATTAACTTCGAGATGAGGTTGGGCACCCCCGAGATATGGCTTTGGGGGACATGCAACGGCGAGAGGATCCTCCTCTTGGAGAGGGAGTTCAAGCCCTACTTCTATCTCGTCATCTCGGAAGAGCCGAGGAGCGTGCTTCCGGCCTTGCGGTCGGAGTCCCAAAAGTTGGGGGAACGTGTTGAGTTCCAACCACTCGAACGGAATTTCTTCGGCAGGCCCGTCAAGGTCATCAAGGTCATCTGTACAAATCCGGAAACGATGGGTAACCTGGCCCAAAGGCTCTCGAAGGTAAAGGGAATTGATGAGTCCTTGGAAGATGACATAAGGCTCTCGACAAGGTACTTGATAGATACAGGCGTAACTCCCTGCTCGTGGCACGTGGCCGATGTGAGAAGGGCCGAAAATCCACCCGAGGTCATCGCGGACAAGGTATACTCGCTTGTGGGGCCGCCAGAGAAACTGGACGAAGGTGGCTTACCCGATTTGAGGATCATGAGCTTTCACGTCGTGTCTCTTGGAGGATCAGGCAGCCTCCAACAGGGGAAGGAGCCGTTGGCCGTGATATCGGTCGACGGTTCACTGAAGAGGCCACGCCAATTTTTCAAGGGCGATGGCGAGGACAGGGAAGCGCTCGCCTCGTTCATAAAATACGTCAAGGAATATGACCCAGACATCATCGCCGGCTATGGCGCCAATCAAGGGATTTGGCAGGCTATCATGTACAGGGCGCAACATCGTGGACTGAAGCTCACAGTCGACAGAGCATTCTCAGAGCCACACAGTAGCCTCTATGGCCACATCTCGATTACGGGGAGGGTGGGCCTTGACCTGATCGACGTGGCGAAGGAGATGCCGTCGCTCGACGTTGAGAGGTTGGATTACTTCGCTAGATACCTCGGGTTGAGTGTGAAGGAGGAACTAATGGACTTTGAGGAGGCGGACCTGTCCGACCTTTGGGCGAGCGGCGATAAAAAGCCAGTCCTGAAGTACTCCGCACAGAATGCCCAGATCATAGCCGAGGCGGCCGAGTTCCTGCTCGTGTTCCTCACCCAGTTCTCGGATCTAGTGAAGCTCCCTCTTGATCACGTTGTGGCAGCTGCGGTCGGATTCCGGGTTGAATCATATCTGATGGCCTTCGCACACAAGGCGGGGGAGCTGATACCGAAGAGGATCGGCAGGGACTATGCCCCATATGCCGGTGGCTTGGTCCTCAATCCCAAACCTGGCATGCACAAGGACATAGCAGTCATAGACTTCACGTCAATGTATCCGAACCTCATGATAAAATTCAACATCTCCCCTGACACATACGCGGAAGAACCTGCAAAGGATCTCAATGTGGCCCCCGAGGTGGGATACGGCTTCAGGAAGAGTCCTGACGGTTTCTACAAACAGGCCCTGAGGAGCCTCGTATCCGCTAGGCGAGATCTGGTTGCAAAACTCAAAGGCCTAGGTCCGGCCACGACTGAGCACAAGTTACTCGAGGCAAGGCAGAGGGCCGTCAAGATCATCACGAATGCCATGTATGGCTATTGTGGCTGGGTTGGAGCGAGATGGTACGCGAAGCCAGTGGCTGAGGCGACAGCGGCGTGGGGGAGGAGCGTCATCCTGAGGACCATCGGACTTGCCAAATCAGCTGGACTCGAGGTGATTTACGGCGACACCGACAGCATCTTCCTAAGGAATGATCCCGCCAAGATTGCGAAGGTGCTGAGCGATGTCGGGGAGGAGATCGGTTTGGAGGCCAGGCCCGAGAAGGTCTACAGGAAGTTATTGTTCACGGAGGCCAAGAAGAAATACTGTGGGCTTCTTTCAACCGGCGAGATCGACATCGTAGGCCTTGAGGCCGTCAGGGGGGATTGGGCAGGGGTGGCAAAGAGAGCCCAGACGAAGTTGATCGAGATCATCCTGAGAGAGGAGGACGTCGAGAAGGCAACGGCCTTCATGAGGCAGTTTGTTGCCCAGGTTTTGAAGGGGGATGTGCCGAAGAGGGACTTGGTGATATGGAAGACGCTCACCAAGCCTACAGAGGAGTACGAGGTAAAAGCCCCCCACGTCGAGGCGGCAAGGATCATGAAGGAGAAGGGGTGGCAGCCCAATGTGGGCGACAAGATCGGCTACATCGTCGTGAAGGGCGACGGGAAACTCTACCAAAGGGTCAGGCCATTCGCATTCATGAAAGGGTTCGAACCAGATTATATATACTACGTGCAGAATCAAGTGGTCCCGGCTGCCGCAAGAGTATTATCGATCTACAATGTCGATGAGTCATCCCTCATAGCATAACGTAACCAAGCTCACTTGGCGTCAGGTTGAATGGCACCGCACTCCCAACAGAACTTCGTATTGAGTTCCAACTCTTTACCACATTCAGGACAGAACTTCACCTTAATAGTCGCCGCCTTTACATTTATGGAGCCATTGACTTGTGCACCCTCCATTATGGTTCCGTTACCTCTCATGTCATCGGCCGGCGATTGCGATGGTAGGCTCTCGGTTGGCACGAGGTCATTTACCGCCCAGGACCACTCCTGGGGATTTGGCACTTCGAATGCGAAGTCCTCCATGCCAGTCGGGGTGTTCAGGAAAATGACAAGGAGCTCTAGTATATCGGTAGATACAGATTCCCCAGGTGCAGTCTGCCTTATCGTGGGTCTGGATTCGACATCTGCCCGTATCAGTCTTGTGATCTTATAATTTATCAGTGGCCTCAGGTTCTCGGAACTTGCCGAAATACCGAGGAACCCCCTCTTTCGAGGCAGAACCTCTGCAAATGCTATCCTGAGATTTGTCAAGATCAAACTGCCGAGTACGGGTGATTCCTTTACACCAGCCCTCATGTAGTAGAGGACGTTATCGGCCTGTCTCAGTCTCTGCTCGTTCTCCAATGGCATGGCGACCAATGGCCCATTCTCTACTAGCTACGCTTCCCGATAGATAAGGTTTGGTAAATCTGTCCAATTTAGAGCATTTCCATTTTCACTGACCCCTCCCCTGTCGCGGGGTTGCCTTTGACAGATAAATAGGAGTCAGAGCCTGTATCGAAGTAAGTAACCATGAATCCCAGATCTGGGACAACCGATGAAGACAAGAGGAGGAGGAAAGAAGAGGAGGTGGGAGAGGACAAGGTAGCCAAGGACGCCCTTCCCAAATATGAGAGCATCGAGGACATCCCTGGGGTTGGGCCCGCAACTGCAAGTAAACTGATGGAGATGGGATATGCCACAGTCGAGTCCCTCGCAACGGCCGCCGTCAACGAGCTCGTCAGGGCGGGTATGTCCGATAAGGCCGCAATGAGGATCGTATCCCTTGCCCGAAATGCGACCGAGATCAAATTCGTTCCCGCCTCGGAGATCTTGGCGAGGCGAGCGAATATTCAGAGGTTGTCTACCGGTAGTAAGAACCTCGACAACCTGATGGGCGGAGGATCGGAGACGATGACCATAACGGAGTTCTTCGGCGAATTCGGCACCGGCAAGTCCCAGATCTGCCATCAGCTCTGCATCAACGTGCAACTACCTCCTGGAAAGGGAGGGCTTGGTGGAAACGCCCTCTACATCGATACAGAGAACACCTTCAGGCCGGAGAGGATCGTGCAGATGTCAAGGAAGATCGACCTTGATCCGGATAACGTTGTATCCAATATAGTAGTCGCCGAAGCCTACAACTCGGATCACCAGATCCTCATACTCGAGAAAGCTGATCGGATAATAAAGGCGCACAACGTGAAGCTCATAATACTGGACTCCCTCACCAGCCATTTTAGGAGCGAATATCTCGGCAGGGAGTCACTCGCGGCAAGGCAGCAGAAGCTGAACAGCCACTTGCACAGGCTCGAGAGGCTCACCATTGCATTCAATGCGGTGGCAGTTGTGACAAACCAGGTGATGAGCAGGCCCGATGACTTCTTCGGCTTCGGCGCGTATCCCGTTGGCGGTCACATAGTCGGACATAGGAGCCATACCAGGATCTTCCTCAGGAAGGCCGCGGGCGGGAAGGGGAACAGGGTCGCGAGGCTCGTTGTGAGCCTGGACCGGCCTGAAGGCGAATGTCTCTTCAGGATAGCGGAAGATGGGATCGCAGACGCCGAGGAAGAGGAATAGGATTTGCTCGGATCACTCCGTCCTGAGGGCCACGACTGGATCGAGCCTCGAGGCCCTCCACGCCGGTATCAAGCCGGCGATGGCGCCGACGGCAATGGCCATGAGGATGGCCAGCAAGAGAAGTTCTGGACTGATCACGGGGGCGAGGTCGAGCATATTGAACCCCGCTCCGCCACCAAAGCCCCCGGCTTCACTCATGCCGCCTAGACCCCTTGTTTGACTTATTTCCCCCTGAAATCCAAAACCCCCTCCTTTGAAGAACGCTATTATGCCGTACGAGAGGGCGGATCCAAGGCCTATGCCTATGACGCCCCCAATGACCCCCGTGAGGATCGATTCTGAGATGAACACCATCATGATGTCCCTCGCCTTGAAGCCAAGGGCCTTCAAAAGGCCGATCTCCCTCGTCCGTTCGATCACGGTCGTGAACATCGTGGTCATTATGCCGATGAAGGCGACGATGACGGAGATGAAGGCCACCGAACTCAATATGACGGTGATGCTCCCCGTGATCGTCTGCACTATGCTGAGTATGGATGAGACCGCAATGATCCTCACATCATCACCATAATAATTGGAAATGCTGTCGATGACGCCATTGACTTTGTCCGGTCCGGTGGCAACGACGAAGATGCCCCCGTAATATATCGACTTCGTCAGCATCCTCCCGGCGGTTAGGGGTATGAATATCGTTTCATCGGGATTTATGAAGAGGCCTTGGCCGAAACTTGCCAAGCAGCCTTCCACTAGAAATGATCTCGAGATCGTTTGCCCTCCCGAGGGCATCTGTGCCGTGACTAGCTGAAAGACCTTGATCGGCGTCGCCTCGGGGTCGGCGGGGTTGGCTAGCGAATATCCGATGACCGCACCCGCAATGTCCGCCTGAGATGGCACCCTCCCTTCAGCTATCGATATGCCCGGGAATAGGGACGACAGCCTCCCGGTATCGATTCCCATGATGATTACGGCTGTGTTCTTGCCCCCGTACTTCAGCGTCGCAACTACCCTGTAGAACGGCAACACTTCCGCCACATCCCGCATCTGGCCGATTCGCTGCACATCGCTCGTGGCCAATTTAACCGTCTGCTTCGACGGCATGATCATCATAGTGTTCACCCCCATCTTGCTGAACTGTTTGGAGACGGAATCGGAGAACCCCTGAGTGACGCTGACGAGGGCGACGATCACCGCGGGGCCTATCACTAGGCCCAGGATCGTGAGAGCTGACCTCAGCCTCCTATCGCGGAGGGATGCGAATGCCAACTTGAAGAGATCGGTGAGGTTCAACCCTCATCCCCTTTTCTTCCCATGGGCCCTCCTTCTCATTAAGACATATGCGATGATTATTATCGCCACCACTATGACGATCGCCACGGAAAGCCCAAGCGGGGTGAAAAGGAAGAACACCTGCCTCACCTGCGGCTTTGGCGGCACATAAACGCCCGATACGGTGACATTGAATACCCTCTCGACGCTGTGAGTGTTCCCAAAGCTATCTTTGTAGTAGAACAAGACGTTCAATGGATATGTCCCATTGGCGGTGTCACTCATTATCCCCATTATGAGGCTGAACGGAAGTGGGGTGTTTGGGTCAAGCTCGCCCAAGTAGATGCTGGAACCGTCCAGTGTTTCGAATGGCGGTTCGACGATCGCGGTGGCATTTGTGTACATGGCGGCGACATTGCCTTCATTGAGGATGTTCCCCGAGACCGTTATGTTCCCGCCAGCCCCCACTGTAATTGGCGATATGAAGGCTGATTGCACTACGATGATTATGGAGCCCTGAACGTGAAAACCGATGCTGTGGACTTCGTCGCGTACCGTTCCCACGGAATCCCTATAGTTCAAGGAAACCTGAACCACGTATGCCTTGTCCATAGCGTCCGCAGAGGCGAAGACCTGGGGATCCAGTGTGACATTCGAGCCCGCATTAAGATTTTGCACATACCATGTTGCATCCGAACCCTCCATGACTATAGGCGCTGAACCTGTTGTTGCGCTTAGGGCCTGAAGGGAAACGCTGATCGAGAGCGAGTTCGCCACGCCGGTTCCGACATTTCCTATGATGATGGGAAAGGAGTTGACTTGGCCAGCCGTGAGTACGCTGACCTGTGATTCAACCTCAAACATGGTCCTTCCGGGGAGCCAGACAGCGACTTCCGCGTTGGTTGCCATCTTCCGAACGGCGTAACTCGTCGTAGAGGTCGAATTGGTGATCTGGTCGCTCGAGGATCTGCTCGTCTGGCTCTGCGAAGTCGACGATTCCCCAATCTTGCTGCTTGATGAAGAGCTAGTGTAGCTTGAGCTGGACGTATCCTGTGTAGAATGCGATCCCTGTGCCGTGATCTGCTTCACAATCAGATATTCGATCATCAGGGGCATGGTATATTCGCCGATCGTCGCGTTATCGGCCACGTTGAGCATGAATTGCGCTGTACCGGCCTGCCCGGGCTGCAACGAGATAGAGACGTAGCTTGAGGCGATCTCTCCTCCCGTTATATTGCTGAATGGAGGCGTCAGGATCAATTTCATGACGATGCCAGAGACTACGTCAGACCCTAGATTTTGCACGGTTATCGACAAGGGCACGGCCCTGTCTCCGGGTCCTACGCCGATGCGGTTCGGTAGGGCCCCCCACGTCACGTCCACGACATTGATCTCAGGCTGCGCAAACGAGACCGTTGGGAGAAAAAGGATCCCCAATAGTACAAGCAGGACGCCGAGGGCCTCCCTTTTCATGCGCCTTCGCCCCCCAGCCTCTCCTCCCTATCAATAATGCCGTCCCTGAGATATATGATCCTCCGAGTGGCCCTTGCGACGTCCATATTGTGGGTGATCATCAAAAACGTCTTCCCCGTCTTCTCGTTCAACTCCTTGAGGAGGTTCACGATATTTGCTGTGTTCTTAGTGTCGAGGTTACCCGTCGGCTCGTCTCCGAGGAGAATGGACGGCTCCGTCACTAGTGCCCTCGCCACGGCAATGCGTTGCTGCTCGCCCCCGCTGAGCTCCAGCGGCTTCCGATCGGCCTTCTGCAACAGGTCCACCGACGCCAGCTTGCTCAACGCCTTGGACTTGATCTCGTCCTTTGGGATTTTTGAAACCATTAACGGCATCTCAACGTTCCTCAGGGCACTGATCCTCGAGATAAGGTTGAACGATTGAAAGATGAATCCTATTTTTTGGTTACGCAATTCGGCCAATTTGTTATCGTTTAACTTCGATATGTCCATCCCATCTATCCTGACGGTGCCTGATGTAGGCCTATCCAATGCGCCAAGCAGGTTGAGTAGCGTGGATTTGCCGCTGCCGGATGGACCGACGATCGCCAGGAATTCCCCCCGCTCTACACGAAGGTTAATCCCCCTGAGGGCCGGCGTCTCGACCTTCCCCGTCATGTATGTCTTGACGAGGTTTTCGGTTTCAATTGCTATCGACGTATTGATCAGCTCCCATGCCATTGATACCTCGGAGACAAAGTCTTGCTAGTGATATCGATATTGATATGGTATTTAAGCATATAATCTCATAGTTTGTCGACATCGTCCCCCGAAATCACATCGTATCGATTTGTCATCTATCGAAAACGCTATGGGCATCTCGAAATTCACCCTGGCGAGTTCGTGAGGAAGTTGGCGATATTGGAGACCAGGCGGGCATCATCCTCCGCCTCCACATATGGCTCCATAAGGAAGGTTTGATCACCTATCGCCAAAACCTCCCCATCCCTGAGGAGACACATGACTGGGAAATCCCCAACCTCCTCCGCCTCTGACCAGAATGTATTGTTTGTCACGAAGGCTATGCCGAGACTCGAATAGATGCGAGTGGCGGTATAGAAGACAAGCCTGTCGACACCCTCCGTTATGTTGTTACACTCGCCTCTGGGAACAGCGATGATGTTCCTGAAGTTGCCATAATTTTCCTCGACATTGTAGAGGTACCCATTCGCGTAAAGAGCTCCGAATTCGGCCGCAAGGGGATTAATGTGCCTTGCATACGCCCTTGTCGGATCCATGACCAGCATCAACCTCCCTCCTCCATCAACGAAGCCCTTGATGGAGGTTATCTCATCCTCGTCGTAGGTCTCCCTAGGAGACATGATCACGAAGGCCTCGGCATTGCCCAACTTCTCATCCAACGCCTCCCGTGTCTCAAGGAAACTCACTCTTTGTCCCCGTGATACTATCTCGGCCAAAAGTGGCATAATCTCGTCCTGGGAATAGGCATTGAGGTGGCTGGCATCGAACAGCACATAACCCTCGCCTTCACCGGGGGATGGCCATGAGGAGTAGGTGACCTTCAGATCATATGGCCCAAGTTCCTCATAGTAATCCTCCGATCCCACCCAGCCGGAGAAAATGTAGTAGAGGCGAGGGGATTGGTTGAGCTCCCTGAGCTCACGTAGATCGAGCATCGGTCCTGAGATCGAATAACTGAGCCGGCTCCCCGGCGACGAGACCGCGCTGAGGATGTCAGCGGTCTCGTATTCAGTTAGGCCTGCCATCGAAGCCGCGCTCCCCACCGCGTCCACGGTCGAGCCAAACTCGTCCACGAGGCCTAGCTCGCGGGCCTCCCTCCCAGCATAGACGAGGCCCTTGGATAACTCGGCCTCACTCGCCTTAAGCCTATCCCCCCTACCCTCAACTATGGCCTTCAGGAATCCAGAGAGGAGGTTCTTCACCGTCCAAGTGAATGTCTTCTCCGATCCGCCCCTTATCTTATATGGCCCCGTTATTATCACGGACTCGTCGTGGAGGATCGCATCGACCTCCTCCTTGGGGGGCATGAAACCTATGACGCCGACATTCCCTATGTCCGAGGATGATAGGCAGAAGATCTTCCTTGCCGCTACCGCGATGTAATACCCGCCTGAGGCTGCCGTTCCCGTTATCGCTGCCACCGCCGGCTTCTCCTCACCAAGGGCGCGCAGCCTGTAATAGATCTCTTCGACGGGCGCAACCCAGCCCCCGCCCGAATCTATCTCGACCACGATGGCCCTGATGCTGTCATTTTCGGCCGCATAGTCCAACATCTTTACGACCAAGTCCCTATCCCGTTCCGTCAGTATGTATCCGCTGATGCGGATTATGCCGACATATCCCCTGCCCGAGATATACGTCAACATTGAGCCATATATTATGGAGCTTGCCAGGATGATGACCAACACTATATAGAGGATTCCCCTAGACCTTACTTGAGCCATGCACACCCTCAGGCAGTTGAATCCGCGAAGACAAATTATAAGCATTCTCCATTCCCGCGTCGGATTCCCCTTGAGGTCCAGTATGGACCAGGTCGCCAGCGAGGTCCAGCAGGAGATCGACATTCTCTCCCGTCTTGGCGCTCAGTGGCACCATCAACCCCTCGAATTTTTCATGTATCACGTTCAGCTTGGAGTCGAGCTCCTTTCCATCCCCTACAAGGTCGAGCTTGTTCGCGCAAACCACAATCGGGGTCGAGGGAGCGACCTTGTGGATGATCTCCTTCGATGCGGACGCCTTCCTGCTTATGGAGACGTCGTCCTCGCTGATGTCGATGAAGAGCAGTATCAGGTCAGAACTCGATATCTCCGTTAGGGTTGTCTCAAACGCGTCCAAGATCAACGGGTGCATGTCCTCCACGAAACCTATCGCATCGACCAATATCACGTCCCCCTTAGATCGAAGCCTCAGGCGTCTCGAGCTCGTCGAAAGGGTCGTGAACGGGCCAAGGCCCACCTCCCTCGACTCCCTCACAACCTTATTGAAGAAAGTCGTCTTGCCACTTTGGGTATATCCTGCCAGTGCCACGACCGGGAATCCGAGCTTCTCCCTCCGAACTCTGAGCATCTCCTTGTGCTTTCTGGTCCTCCGGAGTTCGTCCCTCAGCTTGCTGACCCTCTTCCTGACGTCCGCTTCGTAGTCTGAGAACGGATACCCGCCGGGTCCCCCGACGCCAACCTGTTCCCGCTCTATCCCCTTTCTCCTAACGGCCTCCCTCCCCCAGCCATATGTGTAGAGTAGCTTGGCAAGGGAGATCTGTAACTTCGCCTCCAACGTCGAGGCGCGTTTCTCGAATAACTCGAGTATCACGAGGTTCCTGTCAAGGACCTTTGCGTCGCCCATCTTCCTCTGTATCCTCAGCACCTGTCCCCCCGTGAGCGTGTTCGCAAATGCGACTGCTGCCACTTTCCTTCGATGCACGATCTCGCCGATCTCCTCGACCTTTCCCCTGCCTATGCATAGCCCAGGTTCGTAATCCCCCCTCCTCTGAGACATGCACTGGACGATTTCGTAGCCCATCGTCATCATGAGGGACTTGACCTCCGTCATCCTGGAGACATAGCCGGGCACTAGGCATTCAACTAGAACAGCTCGCAACCTCCCGGTCATCGGGCATCGCCAATTGTAGACGCCATTCCCACTTGCATTCGATACAGTCATAAGCATTTACGTCGGATCGCTCTCGATCGGGGGTCGTAACTCCTCGAGGATCCCGATTACCATGACGTGAAAAAGGGTAAAATCCAACCTCGTGAAGCTCATGGCGTAGCACATGGCGCCTCACATCGAGCTGATCTGCGTCGGTAATGAGCTCCTGATAGGAAAGGTCGTCAACACCAATGCCAGCTGGTTGGCCCAGAGGATAACCGAGTCGGGAGGAGTTGTCGGCAGGATGACGGTCGTTGGCGACGACCTCGACGAGATCTCAGAAAGCATGCGGTCGGCCCTAGATCGAAGGCCATTCATGATCATTACGACAGGCGGCCTCGGCCCTACATACGACGACATGACCCTGGAGGGCGTGGCCAGGGCCATAGGGGTCACATTGGAGGATAACGCCGAGGCCATGAGGATGGTCAGAGACAAGTATGCGTCGATGTCATTCGAACTCACCCCGGCCAGGGCCAAGATGGCCCACTTCCCAAGGGGAGCAAAAGCAATCAGTAATCCCGTTGGAACAGCGCCAGCCTGCCTAATGGAGGTTCATGGGGCGATCGTTGTCTGTTTGCCAGGCGTCCCATCCGAGATGGAAGCCATATTCTCACAGAGCATCGCCCCCATGATCTCGAAGTCCTCGGAGGGCCTTGTCTTCAAGGAAACGAGTTTGATCGTTCAAGGCCTGCCCGAATCAACATTGGCACCCCTTCTCGACGGGGTCAGGAGGCGAAACCCCTCTGCCTACTTCAAGTCCCATCCCAAGATGTCGGAGGGAGTGCCTTTGATAGAGATCCATATAACGACCAGAAGCAGAGGCGCAGAAACGGCTGACAAGATCATAAGGGACGGCGTAAGGGACCTCAAGGACACTCTCAAGCCCCATGGTCCAAACATAATCGATTGAGGCTTCACAGTCAACCGTGATAGCTGCCGATCGATGGCCTTTTCCTCGAATGATCAGATGTGGTTTGGCCATGCTCGGACATGGCGTTTTAGGACGTCGCCAGTCGTGCCAGTTAGTGCTTAAATACCGTGGAAAGTGCGACTTGAGGAAGCATCTGGGTGCAAAGATTGCCGACCGTATACGACGTGCCTGCCGGTCCTCTAATTGAGCATCTGGCAGAATACCTGAGAAGCAGCGTAGAACAGGTGAAGCCCCCACAATGGGCCCCATACGCCAAAACTGGGGCTCACAAGGAGAGGCCTCCGGAGGATCCGGATTGGTGGTACAAGAGAGCGGCCTCACTCTTGAGGAGGCTCTACATAGCTGGACCTTTGGGCATCTCGAGGTTGAGGAAGCTGTATGGGGGCAGGAAGCGATTCCCAATGAGGAAGGCGCACAGCGTGAGGGCAGGGGGCTCGTCGTTGAGGAAGATACTCCAGCAGTTCGAAAGGGCAAAGCTCGTGACTCATTCTAAGAAAGGGAGGATCCTGACGGATCAGGGGAAGAGCCTTCTGGACAAGATGGCAACAGAGGTCTACGAGTCCATCTCAAAGGGGGTTGCTTGAGATCGCAGAGGATGATGAGCTAGAGGAGATCCGGCAGAGGCGGATGGCCGAACTACAGGAAGCGGCATCTAAAAGCGTCGAGGATGAGCGCAGGAAAAAAGAGGCCGAGGCCACTAAGAAGGCCCTATCGAGGGCAACCTTCACGCCGGAAGCCAGGCAGAGGTTATCGAACTTGAGGCTCGTCAAACCCCAACTTGCGCAACAGTTGGAGCTATCGCTCATCCAACTCGCGCAACAAGGCCGCGTGAACGTTCCCATCACCGACGAGCAATTGAAGGCCATGCTGAGTAAGATCCAGTCGGGCAAGAGGGAGATAAACATAAGGAGGATGTGAGATTGGCCAGAGTCAAGTCGCCTGGCGAGAAGCTAAGGCTGGGCAGGGAGACGAGGAGGGCAAGGGCGACCCCAACGTGGATCATAGCGAAGACTAGGTTAAAGGTCAGGTTCTCCCGAAGGAGGAGGAACTGGAAGAGATCCCACATCCAGATCTGAGGATGATGCCCACATGACAAGCGAGGCCAAGCCGTCTGATAAGGCCGAAAGGGGGATCGAGTTCTCGGTGAGGATCAGGGGCGGGAGCTTCCCGAGGAAGAAGAGGGCAGAGGCCGTCATCAGGAGGATAAAGGAGGTGGCCTCCTCGATGGTTAAGGAGAAGAGGATCGTCATAAGCCCTCAACTCTCCGAGCTCATATGGAGGCGCGGGATAGAGAAACCGCCCCACATCCTCAAGCTAACGATCGAGGTCGACGAAGACGACGGCGTTGCCACAGTCCTCCCCATTGGGGGAGACCGAAAGGATTGATGATCTATAGGGCCTCGATGAGGAACAATCCGTTCATAGGCGTCTACGTCGCTTCTGGTGGGGGATCCGCCATCGTCCCCCCAGCGGCGCCAAGGGGCTTCGTATCGAGGCTGGAGGGCCTACTGGGTTTGGATGTCGGCCTGACGACGGTCGGCGGCGTGTCGGCAGTTGGCGCCATGGCCGTGATGAACAAGAACGGCATAGCCGTCCCGTCGACAATAAGCGATGAGGAGCTGTCCGCGCTCAGGGCTTTAGGTCGCCGGATAGGAGTGGTTGAAACCAAGCACAATTGCCTTGGCAACCTCGTCTGCACAAATGATTACGGGGCCGTGGCTTCGCCCACCCTTCCCAAGGAGGCAATCGCACCGCTGCGCGATGCCCTCGGAGTTGAGATACGCCAGTTTACGATCGCAGGGAGCGATGTGGTCGGATCCGTAGTAGTTGCGACCAATGGTGGCGCCATCACCCACCCCTCCATTTCGGAGGGCGAGAAGGATGAGGTGCGAAGGTCACTGAATGTCAAGGTTGATACGGGCACTGTCAATGGGGGATTCAAACACGTCAGGGCTGGCATTATCGTGGGGCTCGAAGGCATTTTAGTTGGCGAGGCAACGACCGGACCGGAACTCATGCTGATCCGCGAAGCCCTGTCCCTCACATGACCAAAGACTAAAAAGAAGCGACATGGGCGGCTGTAGTGGAGTCTCACACATAGACATGCGGAGTAGAGCGACGGATGAGTAATGAAGAGCAGATCAGACAGGCTTACGTCGAAGTCAGGGTTCTGGAGAATTATGCGGAGGAGATAAGGACGCGGCTTCAGGTCGTCGTCAACACGAACACGGAGCTACAGACTACGCGCGCGGCCATTGAGGCGCTCACCAAGACGCCTGAGGGTACCCCGCTCCTCGTTAACCTCGGCGGAGGTGTTTACGGAATGGCAAGGACGTCCGATCCGACGAAGATACTCCTGGACGTCGGCACTGGCATAGTGGTCGAGAAGACCGTAGAGGGCTCACTCGAGCTCATAAACAAGAGACTTGAGGATTTAGAGAAGGCAAGGGCGTCATTGGAGTCGCAGCTCTCGAACATTTTAACGCGCCTTGATAGGAGCAGGGGGAAGCTTTCAGACCTCTCCTCGTCCGCAAAGGAAACAGGCAGAAAATGAGCAAGAAGCTGGGCGACGTCCTTAGGGGGGCAGCTGACAGGATCGCACATAGGGCCCTTCGAGAAGAGGACATCGCGGATCTCCTCAGCGATCTGAGGCTCAAGTTCGTCGAGTGCGACATTGCATTCGATCTTGCTGACGAGATCACCCAGGGGCTTGCCCAAACGCTGAAGGGCCAGAGAATCCACAGGGTCGGTTCAAACATCGAAGGCCTCATAGCCGATGCCCTCAAGGATTCGCTCCTGCGGTCCGTCGCAGTCGGGCAAGTCGACGTTCCAAAATCAATATCTGAGAGGTCAATGAGGGCGGAGACAACGGTCCTGATGTTCGTCGGCGTGAATGGTTCGGGAAAGACCACCACGATAGCGAAGATCGCGCACATGCTGACGGGGAAGGGCCTTTCCGTCGTGCTCGCCTGCAGCGACACCTTCAGGGCGGGAGCCATAGAGCAGCTTCAGAGACACGCCGACAAGCTGGGGATAAGGATGGTGAAGAGGCCATATGGGTCGGATCCGGCCTCCGTCGCATATGATGCCGTGACACACGCAAACAGCCACCGCCTCAATGCCGTGCTGATAGATACCGCTGGAAGGATGCAGACGAAGAAGAACCTCATGGATGAACTGGGGAAGATAAAGAGGGTCGTCCCGCCACAATTCACGATCTTCGTCGGAGACGCCCTTGCGGGGAATGACGCCCTCGACCAGGCAAGGGCCTTCAATGAATCGGTCGGCTTTGACGCCGCAGTGGTTGCCAAGTTCGATGCGGACACAAAGGGAGGGGCCGCCCTTTCGATAATGTACGAGACCAGGAAGCCAGTGATCTACGTGGGGACGGGGCAGGACTACGGGGACCTCAAGCCATTCTCCGCTTCGAGCTACATCGAGGCCCTTCTAGGTCACCTGGTCCCCTAGGGTAAAGTATATACGTGGGCAGTTACTTGCGCGCTCACTCACGTTGCCGATCCTCCAATACTTCTCGGGTCTCAGGCGATTGCTGCGGCTGGCCGATAAGCCAGGCAGAGAGGAACTATGGCAATCGCTGAAAATAAGCATGCTCGGCCTCTCTATAGTCGGCGTCATAGCCTTTTTCGTGCAGCTCGTATACGCGCTCATACAGATGGCGACCTAAGTTGACAGAAGCCCAAGGCAAGATCTACGTCATAAGGACGACCGCTGGTCAGGAGAAGAACGTGGCCGAATCCATCTACGCTCGGGCCGTCGCTGAGAGCATCGACCTGTTATCGGTCTTCTCCCCCGGTACCCTAAAGGGCTACGTCTTCATCGAAGCTCTGTCCGCACACTCCATAGAAGAGGCGATCTCGGGCCTTCGTCACGCCAGGGCGCGGGTTCAGGGCGTGATCCCTTATGATGACGTCAATCAATACTTCTCCGAAAAGCCCGTCATAGAGGAGCTCGGGGTGGGCGATACCGTGGAGATCATAGGGGGCCTGTTCAAGAGGATGACCGCGAAGGTGCAGAGCATCAATCTCCCCCGAAATGAGGTCACCATAGAGCTAGAGGACAGCTCAACGCCTCTGCCCATCTCGGTCCAAGCCGACTACCTGAAGCTCGTCCGAAAGGCGAAGAAGGAATGACGGCCAAAACGCAATGTCTATAAAAACGCCTGATGCGCTCCCTGCTACAAGTGAATCGGAATTGTCGGAAAAGTCCGTCACGGTCATAGTCAGCGGTGGACAGGCATCGCCCGGCCCTCCCCTCGGCCCTACGCTAGGGCCACTCGGCGTAAACGTGGGCGCCGTCGTCGGCGAGATCAATCGCCTGACCAAGGACTTCACTGGCATGAAGTTGCCCGTAACGGTATCGGTAAATCCCTCCACAAAGCAGTTCACGATAGCGGTCGGGGTCCCAACGACGGCTGCGCTCATAGTCAAGGAAGTAGGGGGGGAGAAGGGCTCTGGCACCCCGCACTCGACCAAGATCGGGAACCTGACGTTCGAGCAGGTCCTGAAGATCGCATCGACCAAGAAGGCCGGCTCTTACGCCCCCTCCCTGAGGGCTGCGGCCAAGGAGGTTTTGGGCACCTGCCTCAGCCTGGGAGTGACAGTTGAGGGAGAGGACCCGAAGGAGATCAACAAGAAGATCGAGCAAGGGGTTTATGACGATGCCATTAAGGCGAAGGACAATCCATAAAGATGGCCGGTTTGACCGGAAATGGGTGAATGAGCGTTGCCCGTAGGTTTGGCCCAGTTGACAGAGCTCGTGCAAGCGGCCAAGCAGCCCGAGAAGAACAAGAAGAGGAACTTCAGCCAGTCAGTTGAGGCAATTTTCAGATTGACAGGCGTCGATATATCGAAGAGCGGCATTAAGGTCAATGAGACCGTCGAATTGCCGGAGCCAGGGGCAGTGGATGTGAAGATACTCGTGCTCTCGAGCGGCCCCCTCGGGACCGAGGCGAGGAGGATGAACCTTCCCGTTCTGTCTCGCGAGGAGATTGAGCGGTTGACTGGCAATAAGAAGGAGATAAGGAAACTCGTGAACATGTACGATTACTTCATCGCCGAAGCCCCGCTCATGCCCGTCGTCGGAAGGGTGATGGGGCAGATACTCGGTCCAAGGGACAAGATGCCGACGGCCGTCCCCCCGACAGGCAGCATAGCCCCGCTGGTGGAGAGGCTCAGGAAGAGCATACGCCTTCGGATAAAGACCCACCCCGTCACCTCCTGCAGGATAGGGGACGAGGACATGAAGGCCGATGAACTGGCCAGGAACCTCCAGAAGATCCTGACCTCGGTCGAGTCAAAACTGCCCAATGGGGAGAAGAACATCGATTACATCGCGGTGAAGACCGCGATGGGTCAACCCGTAAAACTAAAGCTCAGGTCCGCGAGGTGAGAACATGAGGCCAGCGTTCTTAGCCAAGGCAACTCTCGCCGATCACGTGGCAGAGAAGTTGCAGGAATATGGCACGGTTGCGGTAATCGACCTCCAGAAGGTTAGGGGGAAGCAGATCAATGAGGCGAGGAAGACCATGAGGGGCCTCTCCGAGTTAAAGCAGGTGAAATGCACTACCGCAAAGCTCGCCGTTAAGAAAGTGGAGGACAGAAGACCGGGGATCGAAAAGATCTCGAATTACCTCTACGGGATGACACTCCTCCTGTTCTCGGATTTGGATCCCTTTAAGATCCAATTGATGCTCAGGAGGAATACCACGAAGCTACATGCTAAGGCGGGTGACATCGCGCCGGACGACATCATGGTGCCAGCCGGAAATACCGGCATAGCGCCTGGGCCGGTGATCAGCGAATTGAATGCCGTGGGCATTCCCACGCGGATCGATACCGGAAGCGTTTGGATCACGAAGGACACAACGGTGGCCAAGAAGGGAGATAAGATCACGCCGCATCTCGCTGCCGTGCTGTCAAAGCTCAACATCGCCCCGATATCCTCCTTCTTGGTCATTAGGGCGGCCTTTCGAGACGGCCTGATATTCGAGTCAGAAACGCTGCAGATCGACACTGGGAGGACTCGGGACGGGTTGCTCGAAGCCTTCCTCGCTTCCGTCAATCTCTCCTCGCAGATCTGGTATGCCACGGGGGAGAACATCCCAATCCTCATCTCGAGGGCAGCGAGTCAAGCCCATGCTCTCTCTATAAAAGCTTGGTATCCGACTCAGGCCAACATACGGGGGTTGTTATCGTCGGGCCATGCCCTGGCCCTGTCGTTCGCTGGGTAAATCAGAGTGAAGGCGATCGTTAATCCCATCCATCGGCTGAGATAAATTAATTAACCACCTGTCCGCGGCAAAGGCCCAACAGAAGGGCATGTCGATTGAGTGAATACGTTCACGCAGCGCTCCTCCTCCATGCGGTCAAGAAAGAGATAACGGAGGAAAACGTGAAAGCTGTCGTCAAGGCAGCTGGCATCAGCCCCGACGAATCCAGGATAAAGGTCCTCATAGCCTCGCTCTCCGAAGTCAACGTAGATGAGGTCCTACGCTCTGCAGCGACAGCGCAGGTTCCAACTTCTCCGGCCCCACAAGCTGCTGAAGCTAAAAAGCCCGAGGAGAAGAAGGCCCAAGAGAAGAAAGAAGAGGAGATAACGGGCCTCGGGGCGCTCTTCGGATGACGAAGGGACCCGACTAGAGCCTGGCACCACAATTGTAGCAGTAGGAGGCACTTTCTAGGTTCTCGGCACTGCACTTTGAGCACTTCTTAACTTTCGGTTTTACTCCCTCGCCCCTAACTTCGGTGGGCTTGGCCTCGGCCTTTGGTTGGACGATGGGAGGAGCAGTGGATGTGGAGAACGTGGGGGGAGGAGCGGTAGTGATTGGCGGGGGGGCAG
>Ga0315312_1001336_pt1 | contig 19750 bp, 13 predicted proteins | sample TDP7_MG_FD_203629 | JGI IMG/M metagenome (GOLD analysis project Ga0315312, IMG submission 203629) | Freshwater sediment microbial communities from Lake Towuti, South Sulawesi, Indonesia - TDP7 | ecosystem: Environmental > Aquatic > Freshwater > Lake > Sediment | place: Indonesia: South Sulawesi... | reverse complement strand
GGATGCTATCCTCCGAGTTGCCTTGGACAACTTATTGAAGATTATGAACGGTACTATTGGAGGAATCCTGCTTTTTGACGAGCAGACGCAAACACTATTCTACCGTGTCCATCAGGGCTTAAGTGCCAGATATGTTGAGGGAATGCGTCTTAGATTAGGCGAAGGGGTTGCTGGCAAAGTAGCCCAAAGTGGTAAGTCGATTTTATTGGAAGATATTTCAATTGAACCTCGCGCTGCTAATCCAGACCTTATCAGCACTGAGGGTTTAAAGGCGTTCATCAGCGTTCCTCTCAGAGCCAAAGACAAGGTTCTAGGTGTCATAAATGTTGCCAGCAAACTGCCACGCCAATTTACTGAAAATGACATGCATCTGTTAAACTCAATTGGGGACCAGCTTGGTGTGGCTATCGAGCAAGCGGGGCTATATGAAAGATTGAGGAAAGCTAGGGAAAGATACCAAAAACTAACACGGCAGACTTTAACGTCTCAGGAAGAAGAGCGTAAGAGATTAGCTCGGGAGCTACATGATGAAACCAGTCAGGCACTTTCCGGCATAGAACTCCAATTGCAAGCATTAATGGATACAATCGAGATGTCCGGCAAAAAAGACCTGGCGTTCGTCGCTAAGTTGAAGAAGGTGCAATCCCTAGCAATCGAAGTGCATGGTGAGATAAGCAGGTTGATAGCTGACCTGCGCCCTGCCCTGCTGGACACGCTGGGGCTGGTGCCTGCCATCCGTCAGTATGCCGAGAGTAATCTTCGTCCCCTGGGTGTTAATGTGTCTGTAGAGTCCAAGGGGGTGGAGATGCGTTTGACGCCAGAGGTTGAGGTCGGACTTTTTCGTTGGGCACAGGGCGCCATAGGAAATATTGCTCAACACTCCAAAGCGAAAAATGCCAGAATCATCCTAAAATATGAAAATAGTGAGCTCCTTATAGAGATAATAGATGATGGTATCGGCTTTGATGTTTCAAAAATCACTGATATTGAAGAAAGTGGACGTGGTCGGGGGGTATTCAGTATGAAGGAGAGGATCGGGCTTCTTGGTGGCACTTGCGGGATTGAGTCTAAACCTGGGCACGGGACTATTGTTCGAGGTAGGGTGCCCATAAGCTGGAGTGCTGGCAATGAAGAGAATAAGAGTACTCGTAGTAGATGACCATACGATTGTTCGGGATGGCATTTGTGCTCTGCTGGCGCTTGTTAAAGATATTGAGGTAGTTGGTGAGGCTAGTAACGGTTATGAAGCGCTGAAGATGGCTAAAAGCTTGGAGCCAGATGTTGTGCTCATGGATATAGCTATGCCAATTATGGGTGGGTTGGAAGCCACCCGGCGCATATGCCAGGAATTCCCAAGAACAAAGGTGATAGCTTTAACCCAATACGATAATAGAGAGTTCGTATTTCCAGTAATCGAGGCCGGAGCTGCAGGTTTCATAAGTAAGGTGGCAGCTTCTTTTGAGCTTGCCTCAGGTATCCGCTCTGTATTTCACGGTGATTCTTACTTGTCCCCCACCGTCGCCAAGGTCTTAGTTGAAGATTACCAAAGCAGAGGTAGGCAAGGCAGCCGTGATCCCTATAGTAAATTGACTAATAGAGAACGAGACGTGCTTCGGTTAGTAGCAGAAGGACTTACCACTCAGGAAATTGCTAATGCGTTAGTAATTAGCCCCAAAACTGTCGAAGGCCATAAGACTAGCCTTATGACTAAGCTTGGCCTCCACAATCGCATTGACCTAATTAAGTATGCCCTACGTAAGGGCCTTGTTAGTCTATGAGGCCTAAACCGTGTCCTTGCCTTTTACACCTTCCAACATCATCCTTTGTATGAGCCTCATCTAATTTCCCAAACATTCATGCTACTTCTGATTACCTGTTATTACATGCTTAGTCAGCAACCGAAGTTCGGATCAGACGTATAAGGGGAAATCACCCGAAATTCGGGGGTTAATACCTAGTTCATTCAGGGGAAAATCCTCTTTCCACTCTATATTGCTTCAGTTTATCCTTTAAAGAAAGGAGCATAAGTCCCTGCTGGCTAAAAAGTGGGGAGAAGGAGAGCAGAGATGAGGATGAAAGCTCGAATTTTAATCGTGGATGATGAAGTCGGTTTTACACGATCTTTGAAGAAGTATTTAGAGGCCAAGGACTATCAGGTAATGATTGCCAGAAACAAGGATGACGCTGAGAAGATGGTTAGAAGCCAAAAGCCTGATTTGGTTGTCGTGGGCACAATTAGGCCTCGGGGGTCTGCATTCCAACTACATGTGTGGTTGAAAGAGACACCGCAGTTTAGCGATATGCCACTCCTCGTGGTTGATGCTCCATTAGAAAAGCGGTGGATTAAGGGATGGTTAATGGGCGAGGGCTTGGAACTCCGGGCGGAAGATTATGTAAGCAAGCCAATTAGATCAGCTTCACTGGTACATCGAATTGAAAACTTATTGAAGAAGGCAATTCATATGGTCAGAGTATTGGTAGTAGATGACCATGCTGTTGTAAGAGAAGCAATCCGTGCTTTGCTGACCCTGCAAAAAGATATGGAAGTCGTAGGTGAGGCTGAGGACGGGCAGGATGCGATTGAGAAGACACGCAAATTATCACCGGATGTGGTTCTGATGGACATCGTTATGCCCGTGATGAGTGGCCTGGATGCGACAAAACGAATCAGCAAGGAATGCCCTCAAACGAGAGTTTTGATTCTAACACAATATGACGATAAAGAGAATATGTTTGTTGCCAAACAGTCGGGAGCATATGGCTTTGTTGCCAAGAAGGCTGCCAGTTCAGACCTCCTCACAGGTATAAGAACTGTAGGCAAAGGAAGGTACTTTCCACGGGCTTTTGCCTACGTGTCCGCAAACTGGTGATAAGGCACATAAATGGAAACAATAACAATTACTCTTGATGGAGTTGAAGTAAGCGGCTCTGCTGGGATGACCATCTTGGACTTAGCTCGAGAATCGGGTGTAGACATCCCTACCCTTTGTTATGAACCTTATCTTATTCCTACCGGTGCCTGTCGGGTCTGTTTAGTTGAGGATGAAAGTTCTAGAGCATTGCTGGCTGCCTGTGTTACGCCGATAAGGCCAGGAATGGTAATTAACACCCGCTCGGCACGGGTGAAAGAGCGACGTAAAACAATCGTTCAACTTTTACTTGCCAGTCATCCTGATTCTTGTCTGGTGTGCGACAAGGGTAATCGATGCCAACTACGGGAATTAGCCTCCCAAATGGGTATAGGGCTTCTGGAATTCCAGAGAATCCCCCAAATGCATGCTATCGAGGAGGTTAATCCGTTCATTGAGAGAGACCTCTCCAAGTGCATCCTGTGCGCCAAATGTATCAGGGCTGACCATGAACTAGTGGTTGAAGGTGCCATCGATTATCTTGGGCGAGGCTTTACTTCCAAACCGGCAACTCTTAACGATGTGCCGCTGGAGAAGTCTGAGTGCTCCTTTTGTGGCACCTGTGTAGCCCTATGTCCCACCGGTGCGCTTATGGAAAAGCAAAGGTCATACCACGGGACAACGGCCACTACTGTAGAGACGATATGTCCTTTTTGCGGTTGCGGATGCCGCCTTTGTTTGGAAGTCAAAGATAATCGTCTGGTACGTGTCAGGCCAAGTACGAGAAGTTCGGTGAATGGCAGTACCCTTTGTGTCAGAGGCAATTACGGTTATGACTTTGTGCATAATCCAGAAAGACTGACTAGCCCACTAATCAAGGCAAATGATGATTTTCAAGCGGTGTCCTGGGAGAAGGTTTTAGACCTAGTAGCAGGTGAATTCAAACGAATAAAGGAGAAATACGGTTCAGATAGCCTGGCTATTTTGGGCTCTTCCAAATGTACCAATGAGGAAAACTACCTGTTGCAAAGATTAGCTCGAGAAGTATTAGGTACCAATAATATCGACAACGGCAGCCGAATGTATAGCTCAGCCAGCCGGGTTGGACTGGGATCGACAATTGGTATCCCAGGGACAACAAACTCATTAGACGACCTTGAACGGTCGAAGGTGATAATGGTGGTCGGTGCCGATCCCGCTACCTCGGCCCCAGTGGTAGGCTATGCCATTAAACGTGCTGTCAAGTACCAGGGAGCCAAGCTTGTGGTAATCGACCCAAGGCAAACTAAACTGACTCCTTTCGCTCATCTCTGGCTGAAGCCCAAGCTCGGAACTGATGTAACATTGATCAACGGCATGGCAAGAGTGATCGTTGAGGAAAGATTATTTGATGAGGAGTTCGTCACTCGTAAAACGGACAATTTTACGGAGCTAGAAAGAAGTTTGAAATCATATGCTCCTAAATGCGTTGAGGAAATCACCAGTGTCTCTGCTCAGGAGATGCAGCTCGCTGCCCGTCTCCTTGCTGGCGCAGAGGGGGCTTCCATCATCTACGGAAATGGAATTACCCAGCATGTTACTGGCACGAATGCTGTCATGGCTCTGGCGAATATTGCGATGCTAACCGGAAATATTGGGCGTCGCGGAGGAGGTATCTTTGCCTTACAACGGGAAAATAATGCGCAGGGAGCGTGTGACATGGGTAGTTTGCCTGATTTTCTCGCCGGCTATCAAAGTTTAGATGATGCTGAAGCCAGACGCAATTTCGAGGCACGGTGGAGAGTCTCTTTACCGACTAATGCTGGACTAACCGCTTTAGAAATGATCGAGCAGGCAAAAGAAGGAAAGATAAAGGGGATGTTAATCGTAGGGGAAAATCCAGTTTCAAGCTTTCCATGCCCATCGCTGGTCAGGAGCGCCCTAGCTTCTCTTGAGTTCTTGGCCGTTGCCGACATGTTCCTTACAGAAACGGCGAAATTGGCAACTGCAATCTTGCCCGCAGCTAGTTTTGCTGAAAAGGAAGGAACCTTCACTAACTTTGAAGGCAGGGTTCAGCAAGCAAGTAAGGCTATTGAGCCTCTTGGCAATAGTCTGCCGGATTGGAAGATGATCCTACAATTGGCCGACCGGATGGGCCATCCGATGCCTTATTCGTCTCCCCTGGACGTAATGGATGAGATTAAGGAGTTAGTTCCCTTATATCGGCACCTGGGTTATGCTGATTTTGGTACAGAGGATTTCGATTGGGCTGATTTAGAAGGTGAAAGGCTAGGCGTAAAGCGTATTCACAAAGGACCATTTCCCAGTGGATTTGGACGTTTTGCCTGTGTTGAATATAGTCCACCACCAGATAGCGCAGGAGATAGGTATCCATTTACTCTATTGGTGGGATCAGTACTACATCACTTCGGTTCCGGCACTAGGAGCTTGAGGGCACGTCGATTGAAGGAATTTTCCCCACACGCTTGGTTAGAAATGGGTGAGGCTGATGCCAGACACCTTGGGTTAAATGATGGTGATCGAGTGAGGGTCATTTCACCGAGTGGTGAGGTAACTACTACCTTAAAGATAACTGAGACTTTACCGGCAGGGATGCTTTTTATGCCGATGTCGTTTCCGGAATCCCCCTTTAATGAGCTATTTGGTGTGACTATAGACCCTCAGGCTAAAACTCCTTCATTAAAATGGTGTGCTGTAAGGCTGGAGAGGATTGATGCCGGTGGCTAAGTCAAAGAGAATTACAAAAACTGACCTAAAGCGAATTGACAGTGTTATCGCCACTTTCCGAGAACAAAGGTGGTCATTAATACCTTTGCTGCATGAAATTCAAGCTATTTTTGGCTACATTCCACTTGAGACAACACCACGCATTGCTAAAGCTTTGGGCTTGTTTCCCAGTCAGGTACAGGGGGTAATCAGCTTTTATGCGCTGTTTTATACTGCACCGCGGGGGAAGAACATAGTTAGGGTATGTCGGGGCACCGCCTGTCATGTGCGGGGTGGAAAAACCGTACTCAAGTTAGTCAAACAACATCTTGGTATTGAAGAGGGTGAAACTTCCCCCGATTTTGAGTATAGTCTGGAGACAGTTGCTTGCATTGGTTGTTGTGCCTTGGGGCCTAACATCGTTATCAACAATAATATCTACGGTCGCATGAACCCAAAGAAGCTGGTAGCAATTTTTGGTCATCGCGGGAGGCAGTGATATGGTACAACACGAAGCCACATTTTCAACCAATGGTCTGCGCGCCGCCCGTGTCTGCTGCGGGTCAGGTTGTCCTGGGTCAGAGCAAATTATAAGGCACTTAGGAAATGAGATAACGCGGCTCGGTTTGGATGCTAAAGTAAGGCCTACTGGTTGTCACGGTTTTTGTCAGGTTGGCCCTACAGTCATAATGGAGCCAGAAGATGTCTTCTATTGCCAGGTATCTGTGGACGATGTTCCTGAAATTGTGCAGACTCACTTGAGAGACAATCGAGTGGTTAGCAGGCTACTTTATACTGACCCCGTGACCGGCCAAGCTATACCTCGCTATTCTGACATCAACTTCTACCGGAAGCAAGAGCGCATCGTCCTACGTAACTGTGGGCACATTAACCCTGAGAAAATTGATGATTACCTCGTCTGCGGCGGCTATCAAGCCTTGCGCAAAGCTCTTTTTAAGATGACGCCAGAGAAGGTGATTGAGGAGATAAAGAGGTCTGGGCTTAGGGGACGAGGTGGCGCCGGGTTCCCCACTGGGCTTAAATGGGAATTCTGCCGCAATGCCACGGGATCGCCGAAATATGCTATCTGCAATGCTGATGAAGGTGACCCCGGTGCCTTTATGGACCGTAGTCTCATGGAGGGAGACCCTCACTCAGTCTTGGAAGGCTTGATTATTGGTGCTTATGCTGTTGGTGCTAATCAAGGCTATATCTATTGCCGCGCGGAAAAACCTCTGGCACTCAAGCGGATGGAGATCGCCCTAGCGCAGGCACAAGAACGCGGCATCGTGGGGGATAATATCTTTGGTTCTAGCTTCAGTTTTCATGCTGAGTTAAGAAAAGGAGCTGGAGCTTTCGTCTGTGGTGAGGAGACAGCCCTCATGGCATCAATTGAGGGTAAACGGGGTATGCCCCGCCCCCGCCCACCTTTCCCTGCCCAGTCAGGTCTGGACGGTAAACCGACCATCATTAACAACGTAAAAACATTGGCCTCTGTCCCGGTCGTCATTGAGCGTGGCGCTGACTGGTTTGCAAGCATCGGCACCGAAAAAAGCAAAGGTACAGCGGTGTTTGCTCTTACTGGAAAGATTGCCAATAGCGGATTGGTTGAGGTGCCAATGGGTACCTCACTGGGCCACATTATCTATGAAATTGGTGGCGGTATTCCAAGGGGAAAGCGTTTCAAGGCAGTGCAGACTGGCGGTCCTTCAGGAGGGTGTATTCCAGCTCGTTATATTGACCGGCCGGTCGACTATGAATCACTAACTGGGCTCGGCTCAATAATGGGCTCTGGTGGTATGGTGGTGATGGACGAGTCGACTTGCATGGTAGAAATGGCACGGTTCTTCCTCAGTTTCACCCAGGCTGAGTCCTGTGGGAAATGCACCCCCTGTCGCTTGGGCACAAGGCAAATGTTAGAAATTTTAACCAGAATCACGGAAGGAAAAGGGCGTGATGATGACATCGACAAATTGCTCACTATAGCTGCCACCGTCAAAGAGTGCTCATTATGTGGCCTGGGTCAGACTTCCCCCAACCCGGTACTTTCTACCATTAATTACTTTCGGGACGAGTATGAGACACATATCAAGGAAAAGAAGTGCCCAGCAGCTGTCTGCGATGCACTAATGATATCGCCGTGTCAGCACACCTGTCCGGTGGGCATCAATATCCCTAAATATGTTGCCCATATTGCTTCTGGCGAATACCGGGAGGCTATCGATACCATCAGGGAGCGCAATCCCTTCCCAGCTATCTGCGGTCGAATCTGCCATCACCCGTGTGAGTCCAGGTGCCGCCGCGGGGAACTGGATGAATCGGTAGCGATTAGAGAGCTGAAGCGTTTCGTTGCTGACTGGTATTTTAAATATGTAACTGAGGAACCAGAACCATTTCCGCTGAAAAAAGGTCAGCGGATAGCTGTCGTTGGAGCTGGTCCTACTGGCCTATCTTGCGCCTACTTTTTAGCCCAAACGGGCTATCCGGTAACAGTCTATGAAGCACTACCCATAGGTGGTGGCATGCTATCTGTGGCAATACCTGAGTTTCGATTGCCACGCGATGTGATTCAAAAGGAGATTGATTATATTGTCAAGAAAGGTGTGGAGATAAGATACAATACCCCTATAAACGTTAACTTCACCGTGGAAGACCTCAGGAAAGATGCCTTTGATGCCGTCTTCATCGCTGCTGGCGCTCAGAGAAGTCAGCGCGTCGGAATACCTGGTGAGCTTGAGGACATTACTGGTTTCTACTATGGATTGAGGTTCTTGAGGGACATAAAGCTTGGCAGACGGGTTAATGTGGGTCGTCGGGTGGCGGTTATTGGAGGCGGTAATGTAGCTCTGGATACGGCCCGCTCGGCACTTCGTCTTGGCGCCGATGAGGTGAACGTCTTCTATCGCCGGTCACGGGAAGAGATGCCAGTTACTGAGGTGGAATATAACCAAGCCATTGCTGAAGGTGTTAAAGTCAATTTCTTAGTCAGTCCGACGAGAATAGTCAGCGAGAACTGGGAGGTAACGGGTCTGCAATGTATCCGAATGAGTCTTGGTGAGCCCGATGAGAGTGGCCGTCGGCGGCCAATCCCGATTACCGGCTCCGAGTTCTTTGTGCCCGTAGATACGGTGATTGCTGCTGTTGGCCAAGCTCCTGATCTTTCCTTTCTTCCCGCAGAAAGTGCCTTAGAGCGTACCCGCTGGGAGACTTTGGTTGTCGATAGCAATAGTCTCACTACAAATGTTAGTGGTATCTTCGCCGGTGGCGACTTTGTTACTGGACCAGCCATGGTGATAGATGCTATTGCTGCGGGCAGGAGAGCAGCTATTGCCATAGACAAATATTTGACGGGAGATACCTCTAGGGTTGAAATTTACGACCTTAAAGTCGGGGTTGTTGGCGAATTACCTAGCCAAGAGACTGAGGAATCCTGGGAAGTGCAGTCAAGAGTTGCCACGCCAATGCTTTCGGTTCAAAAAAGAAAGTCAAACTTTGCTGAGGTGGAACTGGCCTTATCGGAAAAAAGAGCCAAGCAAGAGGCTAAGCGCTGTCTGAGATGTGACCTAGAAAAATAATAATTTGACATTGCTGGCTTGAAGGGGGACATCATGAAATCGATTACTAAACAGAAACCACTTGAGGAAATAAAGAAACTGTTAGTTAGTCTTGATCAGGTGTTTATTGCTGGTTGTGGTACTTGCACTACTATGACAAAGACCGGCGGGGTTGACCAAGTACTAGAGATGAGGGATCGCCTTCTTGAAATGGATAAATGGGTTAGTGGCTGGACTGTAATCCCAACTGCCTGTGACGAGATGACCGAGGCAGCACTGAAGGAGAATGGGCGAGCCATAGAGAACGCGAGTTGTGTTCTGGCAATGACATGTGCCTTGGGGGTACACCGAGTGAGTTCTTACATTGACCGACCCGTTATTCCAGCACTGGACACTCTATTTATCGCAGTGGAGGACTCTCCTGGTTATTTTCGGGAGGTCTGCGCTCAATGTGGTCAGTGTATCCTCGGTGAAACTGCCGGTATTTGCCCAATAACTACTTGCCATAAGGGTCTAGTAAACGGGCCATGTGGTGGTACCAATAATGGCAAGTGTGAAGTGGATAAGGAAAAAGACTGCGCTTGGACTCTAATTTATGAGCGATTGAAAGAACAGGGTCGTTTAGATTTGATGCATATGTATCAGCCTCCGCGTAACTATCAGGTAACACCCAGACCTAGAACAATCAAAATCCAGTGAGCGAGGAGGATAAGACAATGGTGTCGCACTTTAAGGAGGCGCTTAATTCTGGCAAATTCGTCGTTACCAGTGAGGTGGCACCACCAAAGGGAACAAACTTAGAAAGAATGCTTCACCATATTGCGCTTCTCAAAGACAAGGTAGACGCAATTAATGTCACTGACCACCAAAGTTCAGTCATGCGTTTCCCTTCGTTTGGTGGCTGCCTTGCGATTAAGGAACACGGTGGCGAACCCATTTTGCAAATGACCTGCCGAGACCGTAATCGCTTGGCTCTTCAGGCTGAATTGCTATTAGCGTATACCAGAGGTATAAGGAATGTTCTTTGTCTCACTGGTGATGCTATTCCGGTGGGCGACCACAAGGAGGCTAAAGGCGTCTTTGACTTCGATTCCGTTCAATTGCTGAGGGCAATCCGCACTTTAGAATCAGGTCGGGATATGGGAGGCAATAGCCTTGATGGAACCGTTGACTTTTGTGCTGGTGCCATCGTCACCCCTGAAGCGCGACCAATTGAGCCTCAGTTAATTAAGTTTGAAAAGAAAGTTAAGGCAGGTGCCGAATTCTTTCAAACGCAGGCAATTTACGACTTAGATAACTTCAGTAAGTTCATGGAATATGCTCGCCAGTTTCCCGTTAAAGTGCTTGCCGGGATAGTTCTCCTGTCATCAGCTAGGATGGCAAAGTACATGACCGAAAATGTTCCCGGTATCTTTGTACCTCAAAACTTGGTTGATGAATTAGCTGGTGTCCCTAAGGAGAAGATGTTGGCTAAAGGGATTGAGATTGCCGGGCGAATGATTGCTATCTTGAAACGGGATTGCATTTGCGACGGCGTTCATATTATGGCTATTGGAAGAGAGGAAGTAGTCCCTGATATTCTTGCAGCAGCTGGACTGCAGTCAGAGTAATCATTGGGATAAGACAAAAGCCGTCGGCGATATATCAGGTAATAGCTATCGACTTTGGAACAGACCTTTCGCTTGAAAGAGCCCCACACATAAGTAAACAGGTTTTGCAGAAGTCCTGTTTGGCCCACCTGAGGGTGTTCGAACCTGCGCCTAGTAAATTATAAGTCGCATGCTCTTAAATCAATTCTAGGCCTTCTTTAAGTTCATATTGATCCGTATAGAGAAAGGCACTTGACGGTTCGGATTATCTATTCCACAAGGGGATTAAGGGGATGGGAGGTACACGTAAGTACTAAACATGATAGTCAAATGTGTCACTAATCTACTTGAACCAGTTCAACCAGACTGCTATCTCTATCCGGCGGATAGATTATGATTGCCGATTCGCCTTTCACCGGGCATCTCGTCTCGCAAATCCCGCAGCCGATGCAGAGGTCCTCAATGATGTGGGGCCGACGTACCGTAATAAGTTGCCCCGAGGCATTGATTACCGGCGCCGCTTCCAGCTTGACTGCTTTGTCTGGGACGGGGCACATCTCCTCGCAGACGATACAGTCGCGGTTCTCGGCAAAGGGGATGCAGCGTTTCTCGTCAATATAAGCGATGCCGATGACTGTCTTTCTTTTCTCTGCTAGAGGCAGTTTGGGGATGGCAGTGGTGGGGCAGACCTGTCCGCAGGAGTTGCAGGAATGGTCGCAGTAGCCCAGCCGCGCCACTAGTCTTGGCGTCCATAGTCCCGACCAGTCGTCGCTGGATAAACTGGGCTGGAGCCCGCCGGTGGGGCAGACCTTGATACATTCGCCACAACGGATACACTGGTTGAGCGACTTGACGGTGGCGCCGGGGGGGCGAATTAAGCGAGGCTGCTTGTCGGCGGTGGGGATGCCGCGCAAGAGCGCCACGAAGGCGATAGCCGCCGTAAATGAGGTCAGGAACTGTCGGCGGGAGGGGTCAAAAGCAGGGGCAGGAGTAGGCTGGCGAGTAAAGGAAATCGCCCGGGTGGCGCAGACCTCTACACACTCAAGGCAGGTGGTGCACTCAATCGGGCTGGCGGCGAATTTCGCTTTGGGGTAGATGGCGGTGGTGGGGCAAACTTGAGAACAGCGCTGGCAAGAGGTACATTTGTTACCATCAACCTTATATTTGACCAGAGCCACTTTTGAAATTAGTCCCAGGAGGGATCCCAGCGGGCAGAGATAACGGCACCAGAAGCGCGGTTGGACGGCATTTAGGGTGAGCACTCCAGCGAAAACCGCCAGAATTAGCAGATTGGGGAGGAAGAAGGGCTGGTCGGTCAGTAACGAACCTCGGACAAGCCCGTCAAACCACGCCACAGCGGGCTGGAAGGCTTCAATATTATAGAGCCACTTTTCGGCGGCGGTGACGGCAATGTTCAGTCCCGGAATGATGGCACTTACCACCGTCCGACCCAGCAGAGTTATCGGGTCAAAAATGAGTAAGGTTAGGCTGTGAAATAGGGCAGCAATAATTATGGCGGCAAGCAAAAAGTGCTTAATTAGGCGCCAGTACTGTACTATGTCCTTCTCCGGTTTTCGTGACGGTATCCAGTCTAGGACGGTGCCGAGGGGGCAGAGCCAGCCACACCAGACTCGCCCAAACGCCAGTGTCAGCAGAAGGGTGGCTACCCCGAGCGCCATCGGCGCCAGCCAGCTCCAGTTCGCCAGCATGGCGGAAATTCCCGCTAGTGGGTCAAGGCGGAAGAAAAGGTTGACCGGGACGGTGGTCTCTTTGTTCTGGCGCGTGGCGATAAGCAGATAGAGGAAGAGGAACAGTGCCAGAACTTGAACTATCAGGCGCAACCGGTGCCAGTTCCGGGAATTTGAGTTTTTGCGGTTGCCCAACCCCACCATCCCTACACCCTGATTTCTTCTATTTTGGTGCTCGTCAAGTCCATTGTCCCAAGTCCCATCTGGGCAGAAGCGGGAATATAGGAAATGTCCGAAGGAGTCAGGTTAAAAAGGCTCGTGGCATAAGCGTCCGCGGCAACAATATCGTGGCTGGCAATAACGGTGTTGGTCAGCTTCACGTCACTCAGGTTACCACCAGTCGGTCCGTGGTTCATCAGAATGCGCACGGCATCAACGATGGTCAGCTCAGGACGGACTAGACTGGTCAGGTCGGCAAGGCGCTGTCCGATATTGCTGTGGAACCCGCCGCGGTCTAAAATTACGCCCATCAAGTTTTTTATACCAAGCGTAAGTCGCGTAAGGCTGTGGTGCTTGGCAATGGGGACATTGATAACAACGTCAGCGTCAAGAATATCGCCGTAGACCTGCCAGCGCTTGATATCGCGACCATCAGGGATAGCAGTATCACGGAACTTCATCCGACTCATCACTTCCATCTGCCCGCCCGCCGTTTTAACCGCATTGGCAATGCCGCTTTTGGCGAAGGCTTCTTCAGCCGTCCCACCGAAAGGCTGGTCCATAACTCGCACGCGTCTGGCGCCCGCGCCGAGGCAGAGAGTTACCAGAGTGCCGATAACTTCTGGGTTGGTCGTTGCCGCGTATTCATAGGTGTGATAGGCGACGCAGATATTTGGCTTGATGATGACGTCATTCCCCGGCTTAACAAATCTTTCTATGCCGCCCAGTGCTTTAATTGCTGCCTGAACCAGAGCCTTGGGGCTTTCCCCGCGGGCGACTGCTAGATAGGTGCCAGATGGTTTGGGGGGTGGAGAGGATGGGGGAGGCGAGGGCGCCGGGGTAGGCGAAGTGGTAGGAGAAGGAGGTGACGCTGGTGGTGGGAAAGGCGCAGGCTGGGAAGGCGGATTAGTCAGAGTGGGGGTTGGTGCTGGTGGCGGTAGCGGTGTCGACTCAGGGCGGCAGGATAGAAGAGAAAAGAGCACACTTGCTGTCGCCATACTGAAGCCGAGGGCTATCATCTGACGGATGAACTCGCGTCGGGAGAGCCTCATATTTTGATATTAGCATCTCTCGGGACAGATTTACCAATTTAGAATTTCCGCTGGGCGAGGATGGCGGCAATAAAGATATCGGTGGGAGTATAATCGTCAGTGAGCAGGACGGCTTTTCTTTCGGTGAGATAAGTGTCCAGCCTAGCGTCATCATGAATGTGACCAAAGGGCTCAAGCTTCCCGGTGGGGCTGAGGATGGGGTTCTTGTAGGCGGAGAAATCAAAATTGTGGTCGGTGGCGAGGATGACATAGGTAGAGACATCAGCGTTCTCCCAGCTCGGGGCGATATTGAAGAGAGAGACATACTTGAAGACTTGCTTGAGTGTATAAATAAGGGAAGGCATATACCGACCGTGGTGGTAATCATCAATAATGTTAATCAAGTAAATTCCATCTGGCTTCAAGCTCTCTTTTATAATTTGGTCAAATTCAAGTGTGGTCAGATGGTACGGTGTGGAGCGACCGTTAAAGACATCGCCGATGATGATGTCATACTGCGCTACCGGCTGGTGCTGAATAAAGAACTGGCGAGCGTCCATATTATAGGTCTTGATGGTCGTGTTCGGCGGTAGACCTAGCTCCCGGTAGGATATCTGCGTTACCGCCGGGTCTATTTCCACTACCTCGTTAATACTGCCGGCGTAGGTGATTTCCATATAGCGTGGGAAGGAATAGCCCCCCGCCCCTAAGTGGAGGACTCGCGGCTGGGGGTTCCCCACCGTTCCCATTTTGATGATACTGGCAAAGACCTTGAGATAATCGTAAACCAGGTTGGTCGGGTCATTAGTGTCAACGTAGCTGTGAATAAGGTCGTCAAGGCTCAGTATTTTGACGTTGCCTCTCTCGGGAATCACACGAATGGCGTAGTAATTGGACTCCATGGTATATTGCTGTTCCCACTTGTGGCGCCACTGGTAAAGGAAAGAGGTAATGATAATCACTCCAAGTATCGTCGTCCAGATCACGATGTTCTTCAGGGTTAACTTCCATTTGGTGGACGCCCATGCCAACCAAGCGATTATCCCGGTGAAGATTAAAACTCCAGATACCAGCCAGACAATCTTGGCGGTGCCCAGCCAGAGGATGAGATAGAAGCCGGTTAGAAAAGTGCCAAGGATGGAGCCAGCCGTGGAAAAGGCGTATATTGTCCCTACCACGCCACCCGTCCGCCCCAGGTCAGCTAAGGTCAACTTGATGACCATCGGCGAGACCATACTCAGGATGACAGCGGGGAGGAAGAAGATAAGGGAGGTTTTCAGGGTAAAGTTCCACATCACCGGCAGACTACTGAACCAGTCACCTTCGGCAACGAATTTGGTGGCAGGCAGAATGCCGATGGTCGTCAGCGCGCCAGTGAAGAAGATAAACATGAGGAGGATGGGTGAGGGACGCTTATCCGCCAGCTTGCCGCCGAGGTAATTACCCAGGGCAATGCCTGCCAGAATGATGCCGATAATGCTCGTCCAGGTGTAGAGTGAGACTCCGATGTAGGGCGCGAGAATTCTGACAGCGATGAGTTCAATCACCATGACGCAGAAACTGCTGATAAAGGCGATGATGTTGGCTTTCCAAATCGTCGGCAGGCGACCCACCCTCTACCTCCAGCAATAATTGACACCATATTAGCATTAAGGAAGTTTGGCTGACAAATCCTACGTCTAGTAGCTATTATCATAAATAGGTTGCGCGATTATTCTCCCTCCCCTAGTGGGAGGGAGTTAGAGGGAGGGGGAATTCACCCTCACCCATTCGCTTCGCTCAGGGCAGGCACTAACCTCTTCCCTCAAGGGAGAGGGACTCTCCAAGGGATTTGTGAGACTTCACATCAGCGTGAGCGTGGCTGCGGCTTATGAAAAGAGTGGCGCATCAAGGCGTCTTTGGCTTCCCAACATGATGATAAAATAGTAGAATAGGTGAGGAGCCTTTTTAGAAGGGGTGATCAGCGGTGGCACTAAAAACAAAAGAGCAATATTATCGTTCACTAGAGAAACTACACCCGACCACTTACATTCTGGGACAGAAAGTAGCCAATCCATATGAGCATCCATTGATTAAGCCGATGGTGGCTGGTGTTGGCCAGACCTATGAGCTTGCTCATGACCCTGAAGGTGAAAAGTACCTGGTAGCCGATTCTAGGCTTGTTAACGAAAAGGTGAGTCGCTTTGTCAAATTCTATGAGAGCCCGGAGGACCTGCTGGCGAAGGTCAGGGTGCTTAAATTCCTCGCCCAGAGAATCGGCACTTGCTTTATGCGGTGCACCGGTATGGACGCCATAAATGCGGTGGGTATTACGGCATATAACTGTGACCAGAAGTATGGCACGAGTTACTGGCAACGCCTGCTTGATTTCGTGAAACAATTGCAAAGGGAGGATTTAGTAGTTTTCAGTGGCGTAACTGATGTCAAGGGCGACCGTTCACGGCGTCCTTCCCAGCAAAAAGACCCTGACCTCTACCTGCACGTAGTGAGTAAAGATACCGAAGGTATCACTGTCAGGGGTGCCAAAATCCACCAGACTGGCTCACTGTGTGCCCACTGGGGCTTCATCGTTCCTGCTCGCGAGATGCTGGAAGCTGACGAAGAATATGCTGTGTCCTTCGCTGTTCCCATAGATGCTGAAGGTGTCATACATGTCTACGGCCGTGGTACACTTGAAGCAAGGGCACTCCAAGACTGTGACCTCGGTAATGTTGAATACGGTAAGTTTGCTAATATGGTCATTTTCCAAGACACTTTTGTGCCCTGGGATAAAGTTTTTCTCTGTGGTGAGTACGAGTTTGCCGGTCCGATGGTACGGGACTTCGGCAACTTTCACCGCCATTCCCACGGTGGCTGCAAATGCGGGGTTGGCGACGTAATCATCGGAGCTGCGGCTACCGCCGCTGACTATAACAACCTAGCCAAAGTGACTCATATCAACAACAAACTGGCTGAGATGCTTAAGATTACGGAAGCAATCTACGGGTGCTCCATCGCTGCCTCCGTGGAGTCTCAACCCACGCCTTCGGGTATCTATATGGTTGACCCGGTGCTGTCCAATATTTCTAAACTCTATGAAGGTAAAGAACTGCACGAGGCTATCCGAATGATGATGGAGATTGCTGGCGGCATGGTGACTGATTTACCCTCGGACAAAGACTTGGAAAATCCTGAAATCGGTCCCTTGTTGCTCAAGTATCTTAAGGGCGCTGACGAAGTGCCCACTGAGGACAGGATACGTATGTTCCGTTTAATTGAAAAGCTAGCCTTTGAGAGCCGAGACATCGTCTCCAATATTCACGGCGGCGGTTCTCCAGAAACACATCGGCTGACGGTCTTACGCCATGCTGACATAGAATTGAAAAAGAAGATGGCTAAGAAGCTAGCGGGCATTAAAAGCGAGCAGGATAATCAGGCACCTAGTTCAGACGATAAGGGCTAATTTAGCATGTCAGACTTTAAGGTAGTCATGACGGCGCGAGTCCTTTCACGGCGGGATATTGAACAGTATCAGACCAATCTGGGCATTGATTTTCAGACTATTCCAAGTAACACCGAAGATGAAATTATTGCCGCCGCCCGCGACGCTGATGCGGTCATAACTCTTATGCAGCCCTACTCACGGAGGGTTATTGAGAATCTGCCAAAATGCAAGCTGATTTTGAATGCCGGCACCGGATTTAATACCATTGATGTTCAGTCAGCAACCGAGCATGGCATCTGTGTTGCCTATCCCGGGGAATATTGCACTGAGGAGGTTGCTGAACACGCTATTGCGCTGCTCCTTGCCTGTGCCCGAAAGGTTACTCGTCTTGATAGGGCGGTCAGAGAAGGAAAGTGGAGCACGTTTGAAAAGAGGGAGATCAGGGGCAAAATACTACCGCCTACGTTTCGGGTCAAAGGACAGACCCTTGGCTTAATCGGGCTTGGCAGGATTGGTCGGGCTATTGTCCCTAGGGCTGAGGGTATTGGGTTAAAGGTAATCGCTAGCGATCCCGTTATGCCGCCGGAGGTCTTTGAGCAATTGGGAGCGGTTCCAAGCACTCTTGAACATCTCATTGAAGCCTCAGACTTCATCATCATCGCCGCCTCTTATTCCCCGGAGGCAAAGAATATGTTCGGCATAGGCCAGTTCAAAAAGATGAAGCCGACAGCTTACCTCATTAATGTTTCCCGCGGCGCCTTTATTGACGAGGGAGCGCTTAATACCGCCCTTTCTGAAGGCTACATTGCCGGGGCGGCGCTGGACGTTGTTGATGCTGAACCGGAGTGTATGCCGCCAAACCATCCCTTACTGAGCCTGGAAAATGTAATTGTAACCGCCCATTCCGCCTACTATTCAGAACAGTCAGCCACCACTTACAAACAACGGATATATGAAGCAGTCGCCAATGTTGTCCTGGGTAAATACCCAGATTGGTTAATCAACCCGGGAGTGAAAGAAAAGTTTGAAAAGAGGTGGCTGACTCATTAGATTTTCATTTTTATTAGTGAACAGGAAACAAACTAAAGGAGAAACAAAATGAATATAACGAGAGTTAATATAGTGGGTGCTGGGGTGATGGGAATAGGCATAGCTCAAGCATTGGCACAACAAGGGCGCGAAGTTACCATCTGTGATTTGGAAGAGTCAATCTTGGGAAAAGGTCTGAATAGGGTGCGCCAGAACCTTGAGTCGCTGGTGAAGAAGGAGAAAATCACCCCTGAGGAGGCGAAGAATATAGTCTCCCGAATCATGACGACAACGAAGCTAGCTGATATTGCCCAAACTGACCTTATTATTGAGGCCGTCGTGGAGAACATAGAGGTGAAGAAGCAAGTCTTTGCCCAGTTGGATAGCCTCTGTCCCAGGGAGACCATCCTAGCCAGCAATACCTCAACCCTGTCTCCCACTGAGATTGCTTTGGCGACCAAGCGTCGTGATAAAGTGCTGGGTATGCACTGGTTCAACCCGGCACCAGTGATGCGCCTAATTGAGGTCGTTGCTGGAGCAGAGACGTCAGAAGAAACCGTCCAGGCAGTTATGGATTTCTCTCAGAGGGTGGGCAAGACTCCGGTGAGGGTAAAGGAAGCCCCTGGTGGCATCGTCAGCCGCATCCTCCGCGGTTACCTCAATACCGCCGTTGATGTTCTTGCTGAAGGAGTTGCCACCGCCGAGGATATTGACACCGCAATGAAGCTCGGGGCAAACTTTCCCATGGGTCCTTTTGAACTGATAGACCTCATCGGCGTGGATGTCCATGTGGCGAACTCGGATGTTCTCGCCAGAGAATTGGGTGACCTGAAGTACCGCCCCCACGCCCTACTGCGCAAGATGGTTCGCGCTGATCACTTAGGACGAAAGACCGGTCGGGGCTTTTACAACTATAACAAATAGGAGGCTGGAGATGCCTTATCAGGAAATTATCTACGAGAAAGAAGACAGGCTAGCCATCATCACCTTCAACCGACCCGAGGTTCGCAATGCGCTCAACTACCGTGCTATTGACGAGGCACTTGAGGCTGTCCGTAATGCTGAAACTGACGACTCGGTTAGAGTTCTTATTCTCACTGGAGCCGGGGAGAAAGCCTTTATCGCTGGGGCAGATATTGCTGAGTTGCGGGAACGAAACACGATGACCGAGCTGGGAAGCCGCTCGGCACAGCGGCGGGTACTAGCCAATCTTCTGGAGACGATGTCCAAACCCACTATTGCCGCCATAAATGGTTTTGCCGTGGGCACTGGTCTTGAGCTGGCTATAGCTTGCACCATTAGAATTGCCTCGGAAAACGCCAAGTTTGGGCAGCCAGAGATAAACCTCGGGATTATGCCGGGAAATGGCGGGACACAGCGTCTGCCTAGACTTGTCGGTGAGGGTTGCGCCATGGAGATGATTCTCACTGGAGAACTCATTGATGCCCCAGAAGCCTATCGTATCGGGCTAGTGAATAAAGTAGTACCGCAGACAGAACTGATGAACTACGTAAAGGAATTAGCTAGAAAATTAGCTGCCAAGCCACCATTGGCAGTGAAGCTGGCAAAGAACGCTGTTCACACTGGACTCAACATGACTCTGAACGATGGCATTGAATATGAAAACAAACTATTCGCCATCCTTTGCGGTAGCCAGGATA
>Ga0315312_1001335_pt1 | contig 19752 bp, 24 predicted proteins | sample TDP7_MG_FD_203629 | JGI IMG/M metagenome (GOLD analysis project Ga0315312, IMG submission 203629) | Freshwater sediment microbial communities from Lake Towuti, South Sulawesi, Indonesia - TDP7 | ecosystem: Environmental > Aquatic > Freshwater > Lake > Sediment | place: Indonesia: South Sulawesi... | reverse complement strand
CACTCGGCTCTCCCTTAGGCTTACTAACTCTGAGTCAAGTCTGCTAACGTCAGATTCCCCTCTCTGAACCAGAGACTCAAGCGACTCTACAGTCTTGTCAAGGCTCTCCAATGCAGAATCTTTCGGGATCAACGATTCGAGGTCGAGCGGTTCCCTATAGTATCCGCTCTCCATCCCTCCTCCAGGCTCATATAGATCTCCCGAGACAACAACTGCCCTAAGATTTTTCAACGACGCGAGGAATGCTCCTTTCTGGCTGCCTGCCAGAACGGTATCACCAAAGACGAAGTTTACAGCTGGGACCAGATCTTGATCGCAGTCGATGAAGTCAACGAGGCGGCCTAGAACTCCCGGCGCCTCGTCGAGATCTTCTAGCGGGCTAACCGTGGCGACGCTGACCAGAGGAATTATCTTGATTCTACCGAGTTTGGTCCGCTTTAAACTTTCAACGCAAGCCACAGCTGTGTCAAGATCTTCAACTATGAGGGCCTTCATCCATCCTCCAGAAGCTGCTTCCACAGCCTTGCGATGCTCTTCCTTGAAGTGGATGAGATCTTCTAGACGTCCTAGAACTCCTCGGATCGCCCCGGTCTTTCCCATCTCCTCGACTCTAGAGAGTGCTCGCTGTTCCGCCGTCAGCCCTTCAGCTAACTTCCTCTGGGTTTCAAATTCTACTATGGAAACTCTTGCTTTCTTCGCAACCTCATTCGCGTCGATTATCTCTTTCCGTCTGGTTTCTTTGAGAGAAGCGTACTCCGAAAGTTTACGTTCGATCTCTTCCAGCCGGTTCTCTTCCTCCTGCTTAAGTTTCGAAAGTTCCTGCGTTCTCGTCTGTACGTCTTCAATCAGCGATTGGAACTCCGCCTTTCTAGTTTCAAGGGTATGCATATGGCTTGAAAGAAGATATAGCTTGGTTGAGCTGCCTTTGATCAGCGCGTTGAACCTTACAAGATGCCTTATCAGTCCGTCAGCCTCTCTCTCTAAAACTTCAATGCGTTTCGTATTCTGGCCTAATTGCTGCCTCATCCCTGTCAGGGCTTCTGACTGCTTCTCGTAAAGCTTCCTCTTCTCGTCCATTGCACTGGAGAGTCTATCTCGCCTGCTCTTGAGTTTGCGTATCTCGCCTCTGGTTTCTTCCACAGATCCATTCAACTGCTCAGTGTGCTGAGCGAGATCCTCCTTCTGCCTCATCAACGTTCTAAGGTTAGCCTCTCCAGACTCATTCTCAGTCCTGATGCTCGCGATCTTTGCGCTCACGTCACCTATATTCCTCTCAACTTCGAAGAGCTGCTGACTTCCCTTGTCAACGGTCTTCTCTTCAAAATCTCTCCTTCGGCTCTCGAGTTGGCTTCGTATCGTTAGGAGTTCTTCCCTTCTCTTCTTTACAGAATCAACGTCGCGCTGCCTATTATCAGCTTCAGCTTTCAAGCGAGCGACTTCAGCCTTAAGACGGCTCATTCGATCCGACAATAGTTGGGCTTGAAGACGGTTCACTTCACTCTTCAGGAAAGTATATCTCAAGTAATCGTTCCTCTCCCGTTCCAAAGATTCGACCCGCATCCTGACCTCGTCGATTCTGGCAGAAGCAACCCTGAGATTCAGGTCAGCTTGCTGAAGCTGAATTTGCGCCTCATTCTTCTTAGCGTCGTAAACCGCAATTCCTATCATGTCTTCTATGATCTTTCTCCTCTCTTCCGGGTTGACCTCAGCAAGTCTCGTCACAGCGTGCTGAGGAACAAGGTTATGACCTGAGACTTGAATATCCCCTGAAGAGAGAACATCTGTCAACTGTTTCCGTGAGATACGTTTGCCGTTAAGTCTGTAGATTCCTTCTCCGCCCCGGCGGAACTCACGGGAGATCGTTACCGCTTCAGATTCTATTGGTAGACGCCTATCCGAATTGTCAAATTGAACAGAAACGTGGGCTGATCGCTGTCCAAGTTGTACAGAACCTTTGTGAATAAGGTCTGAGAGAGTTGAACCTCTAAGCTCCTTAGGGCTTAATTCGCCCAAGGCGAACTTGATCGCGTCCATAACATTTGACTTTCCCGATCCATTCGGTCCCGTAACGACCGTGAGACCCCTGTCAAGAGCTAGAGAGACCTTCCTTCCGAAAGTCTTGAAACCCCTTAGATCAACTCTCTTTATGTAAACCAAATTCTTCCTTTTCCACCGATTTCCTTTGTAAAGTATGTTCCGACGCAAATGCGACTTAGTTTCGAAAATAATCCAATGGATCTCGATTTAGCTGTTGCGACCAATGATTCTTATGAACACACTTTGTGAAAATCGCGCATGATCCAGGTAGAAGATATTGACACCAAACACGCAAAACTGAAAAATGGGAACGCTTCACGCCTGAGCGGAGCTAGCGGCCGTATCTTCTCCTTCTCTGCTGGTAGGTCCTAACGGCCCGTAGCAGATCGATCTTCCTGAAATCAGGCCAGTATACGTCGAGGAAACATAACTCGCTGTATGCAGACTGCCAAAGTAGAAATCCACTCAAACGTTCTTCTCCTGATGTCCTGATGATCAGATCAGGGTAGGGGTTTGGTAAGTGAGCTGTGTAGAGATAGTCCCTGAAAAGTTCCTCGTCTATCTGATTCAAGGATACCTTCTGTTTGGCTACATCTACAACAATCTTTCGAGCAGCATCAACTATCTCCGCCCGTCCACCGTAGGCTATCGCTATGTTAAGGTAATGTTCATCATAGTTCTCCGTTTCTCTTTCAATATCACCTAACATCTGTCTAAGGCTTTCAGGCACGAGATCTATTCTTCCTATCGTCTTCACTCTCACTTTGTTCTTATGCAATCTTTCGTCGTTCCGGAGCCTTCTAGCTTCATCCTCTATCAAACGCAGTATTCCTTCTACTTCCTCCTTGGATCTCTGAAAATTCTCAGTGGAGAAAACGTAAACGGTCACCGTTCTTATTCCAAGCTCTAAACACCATTTAAGAAAATCCTCAGCGATCTTCGCACCTCGGAAATGACCCTTCAGATATGGAAGTGAACGTTCATCAGCCCATCTTCTATTGCCGTCTAAGATAACAGCGACATGCTGAGGCATATTCTGCCTGTCAACTTGGCCTTTCAGCCATCTCTCATAAAGCCGGTATGCGCCGAGCATCCTGAGAAATCCACGGAAGCTCAAAATATCACACCTAGATCTTGGCTCCTTGAAGAGCACGTGGGCAAACGCATTTACGCTCTCTCGGAATCATTCCGACAACATCTCTCAATATGAGAATCAGTTTGGGCATGATCTTTCCAGCAACTTTGATGACTTCTTCTGTCGTGAGTCTAGCTTGAATTCCAGCAGCCATATTCGACACAAAACATATTGTTGCGTAGCACATCTCCAGCTCTCTTGCAAGGAAGGCCTCTGGAGCTGCAGTCATCCCAACGATATCCGCTCCCACTCTTCTCAGCATTCTAATTTCAGCTGGAGTCTCATATCGAGGCCCTTCCATACAGGCTAAAACGGCATTCCTGTTCACTCTCTTGGCATGCTTTCTCGACGCTCTCACAAGAAGAGATATCAATTCCGGACAATAAGGCTGAGTCACATCGATATGAGTCACAGGCGCTTCATCATAGAATGTTTGGCTTCGCATCTTGGTCAAGTCAATTATGTCACTCGGCACCACAAAGTCTCCAGGCTTGTAGTCTCTATTCACGGCTCCGACAGCGTTTGTTGCGATTATTCTAGTAACGCCAAGCTTGTTGAGGCTCCAAACGTTCGCTCTGTAGTTTACCCTATGGGGCGGAACATCGTGTTCCTCGCCATGTCTAGGTAGGAAGGCCACGTTTAACGAATCTATCTTCCCTACAGTTATGTTGGGCGAAGGCCCAAACGGAGTGCCTATCTTGATTCTTCTCCCCTCTCTCAGCAGTTCCTCCATACCAGTTCCGCCTATGAAGGCGAGATTAGCTTGAATCAAACGTCCACTATCCTTCATAACTCTTGCAAGAACCTATAGCAACATGCTGAAGATAACACTAAAAGCTTTACCGATTAGACTTTACCTTGCTCAATAAGCAGCTTGAATTCTTCAAACGAAAGTTTCTGACCTTTCTTCAACTTCTGCGAGGCCGTTTCCTCACGTTTCGTCTTGGCTTCCTCAATCCTCTTTTGGCGCTCTAACTCCTCTTCCGCTCGCGTCTGGTACTCGATCTGCCGAATTCGATCCAATCGCTCCATGTACTGCTTATGCGTGTCGGTTGCCCTGTTCTTCAGGTCGACATAACTCTTGTGGGCATTGTCTGCTTCTCCCTTGACTTTGGAGGATGTTTCGACGATTTCCATCATCTTCTTGTGGTAGACCTCGCTCTCTTCAGCCAACTTTGAAAGTTCGCTATGAATTGTGTCCGCTTGGATCTTGAGACTCCCAATCTCAGCTCTCAGCTCCATCACTTTTGTTTCCAAGTCTCTGGCCTGTTTATGTAGAGCAAGGTCCGCTTCCAGCTTCTTTATTCGGGAGATGAGTTTGTTCTCCTCCTTGGCACGCATCGAAGTGGTCTGGATCTTCCAGTCCAAGGCTTGCAGAGTCTCTTTAGCCTCAGGATAGCTGGTTGAAGTTTGCTTTCTAAGAGAATCGATTTTCCGTTTCAGCTCATCGAGTTCCTTCCTTCTGTCAGCGATTCTCGCTCTAGCCTCGTCCCTTTTTGTTTTCAACCTCTTGACTTCGTCGTTTAGGTCATCTCTCTTTTTCTTCAGCTTTTGTATCTCCTCAGTCATCCCCCTAAATTTCTCATTCAATTGATCTCTCTTTTCAGCCCATTTTCTAGCTTCCTCATTGAGATCGTCCCGCTTGCCTCGGAGACTCTTTAACTCCTCTTCCAGAGGAAGAAGCTCCTTAACGATGTTCGACGGCTGTCTTGACATGCCGGCACCTTTTTCCGCTTTACGTTGGCGCGGGTAAGATAATTAAGTTTTGCAATCGAGGTCTCCAACTTGGCTGACGGTAATTGCCTAATTGACATGAATTCTCAAAGAATTCTTTTATTCAGTTTCCTCGCTCGGATGGTTCATGGTTATAAGATACTGCCTCGCCACCGATGTTAGGGGTCTCCTCGAAGAGATAGCTAACAAACTTGGTTTCTCTCACGTGCTATTAGACCAAGTTCTCTGCCTTCGAAGCAGAGGTTCAAAGGCTAAGCATACGATAGCTAGAATTCACGGTTTGTCAAGAGTTTGGCAGAGAGCCCTTGGAGTGAAAGCGCACTATGTCGTTGAAGTGATTTCTGAAAGGTATGATAGTCTCACTCAAGAAGAAAAAGAGAAGGTGATCATACATGAACTCTTGCATGTTCCAAAGAGTTTTCATGGTGGCTTCAGGCATCATAGAGGCTGGATTACATCAAGGAAGGTCACGGAACTACATCAGACACTGAAAACAAGACGCAAATGCAGCGGTGATTTCAGTGGGCGTGATAACGCATGATAGCTGATTTAGCCAAAAGAAGAGTCACGGTTAGGAAGTTTCTATCCAAAGAGACACCACTACAAAAGATCATTAGGATCATTGAAGTTGCTAGACAGGCGCCTTCCGGCGCCAATAGGCAGCCTTGGAGATTCATAGTAGTCAGCGACGCCAGCCTCAAGCGGCGTATTCGCGAAGAGTGCGAGAAGATCGAAAGGAGTTTTCACAGCAAGGCGCCTAGATGGATGAAGAAGTGGCTGAGTGAGAAGAAGATCACTCCTGTCAAGGAGTTCTTGACTGAAGCGCCATACCTTATGGTTGTTTGCTCTGAAAAGGCCGCTGTATACCATGTTCAATCTGTATGGCTTTGCATAGGCTACATGTTGCTTGCGATAGAGGAGGAAGGGTTAGCGACGGTGACATATACACCTTCAAAGACTGTTGCGATTCGCGAGATATTGGCGATTCCCGAAGAATATATTGTTGAAGCGATTCTTCCGATAGGCTATGCAGCTGAAAAGCCGGAAAAGAGTCGCAGACCGTTGAGTAAGCTGATTTGTAGCAATGCTTGGACAACAGGTTTCAAAGAATCGGAACTCTAGAACTCTGACGGTCATTAAGTGCGATAATCTGATATACGCGGCTTCCCGAGTATCGTCTTGGACAAGTGGGAATTTGAAAGGGATCGTTCTAGCTGCTGGCGAAGGACTTCGACTTCTACCTATCACTGAGACTAGATCAAAGCATATGGTCCCAATTGCTGGAAGACCGATAATCGAGCATATTGTCAGATCCTTGACGACGAACGGGGTCAGCGAACTCTTAGTTGTTGTAGGCCATAAGCGAGAGGTTCTTCAGAGTTTCCTCGGCGACGGTGCGAAGTTCGAAGCGAAGATAAGCTATGTAGTTCAACCCGGTGTCTTAGGAACAGCTCATGCTATCGGAATGGCTGAAGATTTCGTTGGAGGAGAGGATTTCTTAGCTATCTACGGAGACCTCTTCACGACACCTAGCGCCATACGTCGAGTTCTCGAAACCTATGAGGCTAGCGGAAAGAAGTCGACGCTGGCTGTTGTTCCGGTTCCCAACCTCTCATCCTACGGAGTTGTCTCCGTCTCCGAAGACAAGGTTACGAGAATCGTGGAGAAACCCGAGCCCCGAGAAGTTCAGAGCAACTTGGCTAATGCGGGGATCTACATGTTCAGAAAGGAAATCTTCGATGCCATCAAGTCTACGGTGAAGTCGGAGCGAGGAGAACTGGAAGTAACAGATTCCGTCAACACGTTGATTGGCAAGGGAATCGAATTTGCTTCGGCTAGAATAGAAGAGAAAGATTGGACGGACATGGGCTGTCCTTGGGATGTCCTCGAGGCAAATAGACTCTGTTTGACCGCGCTTGAACCGAGTATTCTTGGCGAAATTGAGAGTGGGGCAAGGTTTGTAGGTCCAGTCTTCGTGGACAAAGGATCGAGAATTCTTTCGGGGGCATACGTTGAGGGACCTGCATACATAGGAGAGAACTGTGAGATAGGACCCAACTGCCTCATCCGACCATACACAAGTCTCGGTAAGGACGTAAAGATAGGAAATGCTTGTGAAGTGAAGAACAGTATAGTCATGGATACCACTAAGATACCTCACAATTCTTATATTGGAGATAGCATAATCGGCGAGAGCTGCAATTTCGGCGCTGGCACAATAGTCGCTAATCTGAGACTGGATGATGAATCTGTCAAGATGATAGTCAAAGGTAAGCTCGTCGATACTGAAACTAAGAAGCTTGGCGTGATCATAGGCGACAACGTAAGGACCGGTGTGAACGTAAGCATGATGCCTGGAATCAAGATTGGGAGTTGCAGTTGGATTGGACCAAACATTGTTGTTTGTAGAGACGTTCCTTCAGGCGTTATCGTTACCCAAAGACAAGATTTAGAGCAACGTGAGATTCGACGATCAGTGTGAGAAATAGATGGCAGAATTCGACAAGGAGGAATTCAAGAGGAAGTATCCGAACCTAGCGACGGAACTCGAACAGGGAACCGCCAAAGTTCAGATAGAAAGTGTTCAAAGCTTTGACAAGTTTCGGGGTCACGTGCCAACGCCGATAGATTACTTGAGAAGATGCGATACTGAGGAGCAAGCGATTCAAACTATTGAATACCTTGAAGGGAGAGAAGAGATAACGCACGAATACGCTGAAGAATTGAGGAAACAACTCAAGCAGAAGGGAGTTAGAAGCTTCGGGCCTAGGAAAGAGGAAGACTACTACCTAAAGCAAGCAGGCTATTAGCCCCTCTTCTTCGCACTTACTATTGATATAACATCTCCATCTTTCAGCACATAGTCCTCCCCTACACGCATCTTGGATCTCGCTTCGATAGAATAGATGAAGCCTTCACCCAAGTCTGTGTGAATCAGGTAAGCGAATTGTCGAGCCGTAGTACCGTAGGGCACTAGGTAAGCGTCGGGCAGGACCCTACCTTTGTGATCTGAAAGCTTCTCTACATCTTCAACAGGATATACAGCTATCATTCGCAAGAGCTTCAAGAAAGCGAGATTGATTGAGTCTTGAACGCCTGTAGACCCCCATGGCGTTAAGACCCTCTCTTTTATTTTCACCAATGCTTGCCCCTGCTCCTTTGTCAAAGCCTCGGGTTTCAGAATGTTGAAGTTGGAGTCCCCGGGCTTATAGTCGGTAACCCCTTTCTCGGCAGTTCTTCTTAGAGCCAGCTCCGCTTCAGCACAACACGGAACCACCATATATCCGAGCTTCTTCACACTCTCTATGTTCTCCTCTGCGTAGGGCAGATCGATCTTATTTGCAGCTATCACCATAGGCTTTGCAATAGCTCTCAAGTTATGCAACAATCTGACCAAGTCATCGTCACTCCATGAGGTCGCTTTCTCCGCATTCAAACCCGACCTTTCGATCGCCTCTGAGACGTGATTCCTCTTTATGGCCAGCCCGCTCAATCTGTCTTCCATTAGGAACGTAAGATCTTCCCTTGTCCCCTCAGCTCGCCGCGCGATCTTGTCCCAGTCCTTCTTCACGATCTGGAAGAGCCACATGTCAATTTCATGCTCAAGAAATTTCACGTCATCGATCGGGTCGTGAGTTCCCGGAGCGCACAATTTCCCTTCCGTATCCGTCGCGCCTGCCGCATCAACAACATGAATCAGAGCATCAGCTCGCCTTATCTCATCTAGAAATTGGTTTCCAAGGCCTCGACCTTGCCAAGCTCCTGGAACGAGCCCAGCGCAATCTATCAATTCTACCGGGATCAGGCGGATGCCGTCCGCGCAGGCTGAGTTGACCGGTTCATCCTTGACATTGAATTCGCGGCACACACAGTGTGTCCGTACGTATCCGACGCCATGATTCGGCTTTATCGTTGTGAATGGGTAGCTGGCTATTGGAACAGATACTAGCGTGGCCGCAGAAAAGAGAGTTGATTTTCCCACGTTGGGCTTGCCTATGACACCGACCATGTAGCCCATGAAGGTTCCCAATTTGAATGAGATAGTACTATGCTAATTACGCTTACTGTCATTTTGACGTGCGGTTACCGTTATCCTGATTGCAGAAATCTTCCAACTTCGATTGCCGCCTTACACCCGGAACCAGCTGCGGTTACCGCTTGCCGATATTTTGGATCGCAAACGTCTCCAGCCGCGAATACTCCTTTTATGCTGGTTTCAGTCTCATTCCTTGTTACCACGTAGCCTCTTTCATCGAGTTCTATCTGTCCTTTGAGTGTCACTGTATTAGGTTGATACCCGACCGCGATGAAGACGCCTTCGCACTCTATTTCAGATATATTGCCGGACTTCACGTTTCTGAGCCTCAGTGCTAGTACTCGCTCATCACCTAGGATGTCTTCCACTATCGAATTCCAGATGAACTCAATCTTCTTGTTCTCAAACGCTTTCTCCTGAATAATCTTAGTCGCTCTCAACGCTTCGCGTCTGTGGACTAGAAACACCTTCTTGGCAAGCTTTGTGAGAAAGAGAGCTTCCTCCACGGCTGTGTCGCCACCCCCAACCACTGCGACACTTCTGTCTTTGAAGAAGTATCCATCACATGTGGCGCAATAAGAGACCCCTCTACCTCGAAGTTTGGCTTCAGACGCTAGTCCCAAGGTTTTGGCAGATGCGCCTGTCGCGACTATGATCGATCTCGCCTCGAATGTCTGATCTTGAACCATAACCTTAAACGGTCTCTTCGAGAAGTCGACGTTCGCGGCTTCGCCGTTTATGAATTCTGCTCCAACACGTTCTGCTTGAGCTCTCATCCTATCCATCAACTCAGGGCCCAGAATCGGCTCCGGAAATCCTGGATAGTTCTCAACTTCCGTCGTCAAGATGAGTTGGCCACCGGGTTGGTTGCCCGTAATAACCAATGTCTTCAGGTTCTCTCTACAGGTATAGATGGCCGCTGTAAGTCCTGCTGGACCAGATCCAAGAATTATCACGTCGTGCATCTAACGCTACCTATCGTTACCATAGTTCCCTCTCAGTCAAAAACTCTTGTCATACATGGCTGATAAGCAGTCTCAGAGAAAGAAAAGGAGACTAGGCTGAGCACAAACAGTTTCACGGAGGCGCTTCAGGTATGAACCCTTGCTTCATTAGAAGTTGTGTTTCATCTCTCGCGCGCCGTATCGTTTCGAGAGCTGTATCATAGAACTCTTTTCTACTCTTCTTCACTCGAGCCATTCCCTGCTCAACAGCTTTCGTAGCGACCGCTGCTGCCTCCCTCGGAAAGACTTCCCAGTCATCCATATTCGGGATTATGTAGTCTTCTCTAAGCCCTCTATCTTCAGCCAATTTGGCCAGCTCTGCAGCCGCTGATATGCACATTTCATCTGTGATCGTCTTGGCCTTGGCGTCAAGCGTTCCTCTGAAGATTCCTGGGAATCCGAGCGAGTTATTCACTTGATTCGGAAAGTCTGAACGGCCTGTTGCAACTATTCTTGCGCCCCCTTCCTTTGCTTCCCATGGCCAGATCTCAGGGATCGGATTGGCGCAAGCGAAGACTATAGCGTCATCATTCATCAGTCTAATCATGTCAGGCGTTATCACGCCCGGCCCGGGTCTTGACATGGAGATGCATACGTCTACTCCTTTCAAGGCTTCCCTTATTCCGCCTGTTCTGCCCTCCTTATTCGATTTCAAGCACATGTTCCATTTCTCTGGAAATTTCTCTTTAAGTTCACTTCTTCCGGGATGGAGTATCCCCTTGCTATCCACCATTATGATATTGCCAAGGTTCACTCCTGAAGCTATCATTACTCTGGATACGGCTATGTTTGCGGCTCCAGCACCTATCATAGCAACTTGAACCTGATTCAGTTTTCTGCCTATGAATTTCACAGCGTTTATGAGCCCGGCGACTACAACTGTGGCTGTTCCTTGCTGATCGTCATGCCAGACAGGGATGTCCATCTCTTTTCTCAATCTGTCAAGTATGTAGAAGCATTTCGGCTGTTCGATATCTTCTAGGTTTATTCCTCCGAATGACGGTTGAAGCCATTTTACCGCCGTTATAATCTCATCCGGATTATTTGTGTCCAAGCAGATTGGGAAAGCGTCGACGCCGCCGAGATACTTGAAGAGAAGAGCCTTACCTTCCATAACTGGGTAGCCTGCTTCAGGACCAATATTGCCTAAACCGAGAACTCTCGTGCCATCTGTAACGACTGCAACAGTGTTCCATCGATTCGTATGCTCGAAGACGAGGTCCTTGTTGCCTTTTATGGCCTTGCAGGGTTCAGCTACACCCGGCGTATACCATATAGCGAAGTCATCGAATGTCCTCACCGGAACTTTAGAGACCACTTCGATCTTACCTTTATAGTATGGATGATATTTCAACGCCAATTGCGCGGGAATGTAAGCTTTCTTAAGAAGCTCTTCTGTCGAAACCATTCTTCATTCTCCTGAGAGTGCTCAATTTAGCGGGTTCTTATAGTTACTCGACATCTACATTATAAGTCTAGCAGAAAACTTAAATCGGTCCGAATCTTCTGCCTCAGAAGAGCGATATCTGCAAATCCAACTTGGTCGGAACGGTGGAGCGATGCTGACAGCTCAAGAATTGGTCAACTTGGGCTTCGCGATCATCTTCTTAGGATTTACAATAGCCTTCGTCGCCGTGGTTTTGATGGTTGTTCGAGGCGCGAGACATGGCGGTAAGGTAAAAGGTGGGGGGGCGATTCTGGTCGGGCCTGTTCCAATCGTCTTCGGAACAGATAGAGAGTCGATTAAGATCGTATTGATTCTAGCGATTGTGCTCACTGCAATTCTTGTGGCTGTTACAGTCGTTCCTTGGATTTTGCTTAGATAGGAGGCTGTTGGATGCCAGCTAGGGATTGTGAAATCTGCCGAAGAAGAAGTGCGATGTATGTTTGCCGTGAGTGCGGAAGAGAGATCTGTGATAACTGTTTCTATGATCCCGGTTGGCTTTGCAGGGAATGTTATGACCGCGCGGCGGTGAGGCGTCCTGAAGTGCATGTTGACAGGTTTGAAGCGGAAGGTGTGCCGCTTGCGTTCAAAATCTTCATGATCGGGTTCTTCGTTATCTTCGCGGGGATCATGCTGATCATGATTGCTTCGCTTCTTCTTCCGGGATCGAATGTGAGTGGAGGCGGAGTCTTCCTTATTGGTCCGATTCCGATAGTCTTCGGTTACGGACAATACTCAGCTTGGATGATAGCTTTCGCAGCGATTCTAACGATAGTTGCAGTCGTATTGTTCTTTCTCTCATGGAAGAGAGCGAGATAAACTGGCTAGAGCTTGATGTATTGCGAGATAAACTGAAGCAGATCTCCGCCCAAAAGAAGCAAGGTTCCTTGGGCTAAACATAGGAGACCTATAGTAACCGCAATAGGGGGGAACGATAGGAGGCCCCCCGCAGAGTGTAGAATATCCTCAGCGAATTTGAACATAAGGTAGACCGGAAGTGCCACGACGATGAAGATAACGAGCATGACTGCGGTGCCTAACTGTCCGAAGTATGCGTTCGCGTAATACAGTGCGATTATGCCGGAGGCAAGTGCTACAAGCGACGCCCAACGAAGGTTCTTCAGAGGCTTCAAGAAGAGAGAAAGCCCGACAGCTACCAAGAGCACAAGTGTAACGATACCTGAAGCGCTCTTGAGAAATGACAATGCAGCTGTCGCCAATGCGACTAGCCCTATGAAGAGGCCGATGAACGATACAAGTGAGACTAGACTTCGAGAGATTCTACCGAAGAGCCATGACAGCGAAAAAATACCGCTGATAATCAAAATGTGTGGAATATAGCTAAGCAGAGTAGTAACATTCATGAATGCTGCTTCCACTCTTCAAAATATTAGCTACAATACAATATAGAGCTATTCGCCAGCGGCAAAGGCTTGACCGCTAGGATGCGGGAAGGTACGCTTGGATGACGAATCTACGCTAGGCCTATTCCTCAGTCTCTTCGGCTGCTCTTTCAGCCCTTGATCCTTTAACGGCCTTCGCCAGAAGCGGCTTCCTACCAGGATGGTCAGCTCTAGTCAACGCGCTATGAGGATTATACTTTATGGCAGGCTCCTCAAGTTTCTGAACTAGATAGCCTGGAACAGCGACCACTCTATTTCCAATAGCAATATGACCGTGGGAAATCAGCTGTCGAGCTTGATGAACCGACTTCGAGAGCCCTGCTCGGTAAACTATCGTTTGGAGCCTCCTTTCAAGTAAACCTTTGATGTCCAAGTCAAGGACATCGTCTATGGACGCCTCTTCTGGAAGGACTCCCACTCTGCTGAGTTTCCGGAGGTACTCTTTCTCAGCCTTCGCTCTTTCTGATTCGCTTCCAGCCAAGAGAGATCTGGCTATACCTCTGATCTGTGAAAGCATCGTCTTGTATCGCCAAAGTTCACGCTTATTTCTTAATCCGTACTCACCTATGAGTTTCAATTCAGCCTCTATCTGATCTTTGCGCCAAGGATGTCTGGGCGTCTCATACTTCTTCTGCTTCCTTCTAGGGTCGCCCAACTCAGCTCGCCCTCTACTACCTCTTCTCCTCTTCCTTCTCTCGCGCCGCAGCTCTTGCAGCCGCGATCAAGAGCTTCTTTCTGACACCGACAGCCTTCCCCATCCTTCCTGTCGTCCTAGTTCTTTGACCTCTAACCTTCAACCCCAGTGAATGGCGGATGCCTTTCCAAGTTCGGAGATCCTTCATGAAGTCTATGTCAGACTTAACCCTCAAAGCCAAGTCAGGGCCGACAAAATGTAGGTCTCGCCCAGACTCTAAATCCTTCCTTCGGTTCAGAACTCTCGGAGGTATCCCATACTTCGTAGGGTCAGCGATTATATCCTCTATCTTCTCAACCTCAGCCTCTGTCAGGTTGCCGATTCTCATCTCAGCCTTAAGGTCAGCAGCCTTAGCGATAGCGTTTGCTAGGGTCACACCGACGCCTCTGATCTTCGTGAGACCATAGATCAACTTCTTACTTCCATCTAGGTCAGTTCCGCTTAGCCTGACTATATGTCTGAATTCTCTTGACATAGAGCATCCGCCGTATACGTGCTAACTACGGAGAACAGGTAAAGTTATTTAAGGTTTCTTATGATAATGGACGGTTTTCCTGAGAAGAAAGAGGATTCAGCAAACTTCACAATATGAGTTTTTGTTTCTTTTCATATTGATCTATGAAGCTTTTCAGAGTCTTGTACGCATCTTCAAACCTGGCGAGAACTAGAGTCTTCGTCTCATCGCATCCTTCGATTTTGGCTAAAGATTCTTCGAGTCTGATCATTGTATTGAAGAGTTTCACCAGCTCTGTCTTCAGGACTAAGAGGCTCCTATTTGCTGGCGGAACCTTCTGGATTAGTGTTTGTCTCTGCATTATTGTCAACTCGGCCTCTTCATCATCTTTCTTCTGCTCTTCAGCCGCCAGTATCCGCTGGCATCACGATAGAATGAGTCGCTCTCACTCATCCGAATAATCCCTCCGGTTACTATCTTTCAAATCTGTCCACTTCGGGAAACTCTCCGATCAGCCGCTCCTTTGAGAGAAGCCTACACCTTGTGGCTGCACGCTTTCGCCCTATACTTAGGAGTATCCTCGACAACCGACTCATTAGCGTCATTGGGTTACTTTGGTATATTACCCGAGTGTTACCGATACGTGGAAGTCTTCGTGACAACTATTATAGCTCCTCCTGTAGACGAATCTCCAACTCATGCTGACGCTCCCCCTGAAGCGACATCAGAAGCAAACCCTTTAACGACAAATAGTTTTAGAGAGGTAATAAAACGATTTACCGGTAGGAGGCTATTCCTCTTCAAACTCGAAACTCCCTTCTTACTTTGCCGCTCTCTTCGAAGGAGGGAACACACTTGAGAACTTACGACACGGCGTCTTTCATTACTCCTCTAAGACGAGCTGAGCTTTCAAGAGCCCTAGCTATTATTGAGAGGTCATATCGCAGCAAATCCTGGGCGACAGGGATGGATTCTTTCGAGGTCTTGGTTGGAACCGTTCTCTCGCAGAATACGAATGATAGGAATTCGATGCTGGCCTTCAGGAGGTTGAAGAAGAAGTTCAAAATTCGGCCGGAGGTCTTAGCGAAGGCGAAAGAGAGAGATATTGCCGCGTGCATTCGTCCGGCCGGGCTTTACAATGTGAAAGCGCCTAGGATCAAGAGTATCGCCCGACAGCTCCTAGAGAAGTATAACGGAAAGCTGGACGATATCCTTGGAATGCCTGAAGATGAAGCGCGAAAGAAGCTTCTAGAACTCCCGGGTGTCGGCTTCAAGACTGCTGATGTTCTTTTAGCCTTCGTCGCCGGTAGGGCCGTCCTTCCGGTCGATACCCACATTGCTAGAATAGCGAAGAGGATCGGCGTCGTAGGTGGCAAGGCGAATTATGAAGAGATCAGAAAGACCCTCGAGAACCTTGTAAGCTCTAAGAAGAGAGGAAGAACACACTTGTCTCTAATCAAGTTCGGGCGGGCGGTCTGCAGAGCTAGGAAGCCGCTGTGCCTAAGATGCCCAATCCTCAGATTCTGCGCCTATCCAGCAAAGGCAGTCAATATAGAAGGGCTTCAAAGCCCGTCGTAGGAATAATGACCTTTCGAAATGATTTGAGCGACCGACAAAGATCTATATTCAATCGAGAGCGATCAAACTGGAAAGAGAGGAGGATGTTCGTTTGAGTGAAACTAGATTTGACGAAATTTCGGAAAGAGCTGCCAAGTACTTTGAAGCGGGCTTCAACTGCGCCGAATCCGTTTTAATGAGCTTCGCAGAGTCGATTGGCACAAGGAGCGATTTGATCCCTAAGATCGCGACTCCCTTTGGCGGCGGAATCGGCAGAAGAGGGTCCGTTTGCGGCGCCCTCACAGGCGGAGTTATGGCAATTGGACTGAAGGTCGGCCGATCTGAATTGAAAGACACAAAGAGGAGAGAAGAATCGTACGAAACGGCTTTAGAGCTCTTCAAGAGATTCGAGAAGGAATTCGGTAGCGCTCTATGCTACGACTTGATCAAACTTGACCTCACAACTCCAGAAGGAAGAGAGAAGATCAAGACGGTTAGACTCGAGAAATGCATAAACTTCGTTCGAGCCGTCGCAAGAAACGCAGCCCTGCTAACGTAGTAAAAGGTTAGATTGGGCAAAGAAAAGATTGGGCAGCTGCTGAAATCAAGTTCTAAAACTACTTTTTCTTCTTCTTTTTCGCAACCCTCATCGGCTTCATCGCTACTCCGCAACATACAAGGTCACAGGGCGCACATCCGCAAGGGTCGTCAACGAGAACAACGACACCACATTGCTCACACTTGAATTTGTCTCCTTTCGCAACCAATTTCCCAGTCACCTCCCAGTCTGTTTAAGAGTTCATTGGATTACTAATCTGCGATGAGGCTCTTATCTCTTAGCCCATCTCGGGCTCAGTTGGATTACACTCGGTGGGATTACTCGCCTATTATTTGGCGGATTCGATGTAGTGCATTGGAAGGGATATGAACTAGAAGTATGGCGCCGGGAGTGGGATTTGAACCCACGCGGCCCGTTAGGACCACAGGCTCTCGAGCCGTTTTGTCTCCAGGCTTGGGCTTCATCTTGATCTGCCCCGTACCAGGCTCGGGAATCCCGGCAGACAGAAGATAAGGTTTCAAAGGTATGTTATAGAGGTTTTGAGGTTTTGCTCCTCCACATTCGAGGATATGTTTCAGTCGGCATAGTAACTCGAATCGTTTTCGCGGCTAGTCCTTTCTCTTGGTCCATTATCTGCTCTGTCGACAGTAATGCTTTCGCCAAGGCTACGATCTCGCCTTTCAATGTGAATATGGCAACCGGTGCTTTCTCAGCTATATGTGAATCAAGTTTGACTATTCCCGGTATAGCGAGGTCGGCGCCGTGGCAGATCGCGTCGACAGCAGAATCTCTAATATAGATCTTCGGGATATATTCGAAAGCTTCCTCCATGGGTTTGACTATCTCTCTAAGCTGAGTCTCGTTCTTCGTCTCATTGAATGAGGTGTAAGCGTTCAACACGTCGTACAGCGTACAAAGGCCCCTTTCTTCAGTGAATGGCCCAGCTCTCGTTCTTCGAAGTTCACTCATGTGAGCTCCTGATCCCAAGACCTCACCTATGTCGGATACAAGCTTCCTTACGTACGTTCCAGCTTGACACCCAACCTTGAAGAGTACGCGTCTCCCATCGATCTCGAGGATATCGACGCTATAGATTCTTCTCTTCCTGATCTCGCGTTTGACTGAAGCCCTCAAAGGTGGCTTCTGGTAGATCTCTCCAGCGAACTCCCGTAGAACAGATTCAACTCTACCACTCGAGATATCCTCATGGAGTTGCATTAAGCAGACGTACTCTTTACCTGAAAGCAAGAAGGCTTGAACGATCTTTGTAGCGTCCTCAAGCGCGACAGGGAGCACACCGGTGACTTTCGGATATCTCCAGCCGACTAGGCCTCTAGAGTTCCGCCGTGTCCGGCATGCTGAAGGCCGAGGATCTTCTTAACCCAAGCGACAACCTCATGACTCGAAGGACCTGGAGGCTTATCCAGATTGATCAATCCAAATCGCATGTAAAGCTCAATCGGACGCTTGTATGGATCAAATCCATAATTCGGATCGGTCTCAACTTCTGCTCTCGTCACGAGTTCTCTTTCCGTTTTCCAAGGAGGAACTTTTTCCACAACCAGCCACCGCACAGAACAGAACTAAGGCTTCGCCCAATAAAAGCATATGAAACTCCAATTCTTTGGGGCTCTTGGCAATCTCTTATCTTAGCCAACAGCAGTCATTTGACCTGTAGCGACAGGCAAGTATGCTCTATCCCACTGAGAAGCGTATCTTCTAACGCGTCAAGATATAGTTTCTCCACACTTTCTTACTGAAGGTTCTGCCGCAAAACGGAAAAAGCGAAAACCAGATAGACGAACCGACGGTTCAGCCTCGACACGGAGTATCGAGCAAACATTTTGTTCATCCATCTTCAATATGATAGTGAGGAGCATCAAGTAGTTGCGTGGGACGCTTAAGAAGTTCAAGAGCTATCTCAGAGTAACAGGTGCCGATAGCATCTCGAGGAGATACTTCGTAATGAACTCCTTCGACGGTGCGATGACTATGCTTGGAGTGATAGTGGGCGCATGGGCTTCAGACGCAGTCAACCCGAAAGTGATCATAGGCATTGGGTTGGGCGCGAGTTTGGCCATGGGTATCTCAGGGTTCTCAGGCGCATATATGGCGGAGAGAGCGGAGAGGAAGAGGCGACTTCACAAATTGAAGAGAGCGATGTTGACAGATCTCGGCAAGACGATGCATGGAAAGGCTTCCCATTTCGCTTCAATATGGACTGCTCTTGTCGATGCTGTATCCCCATTCATGGCAGCGATGATCTCTATATTACCCTTCTTCTTAGCAGCAGCCAATCTGATTCTGGCAAGCACTGCTGCCATCCTCTCCGTCATTCTCATAATGGGTATGATATTCAGCCTCGGAGTTTTCTTAGGCCGAATATCAAAAGAGAACATTTTATTGTCTGGAGCGAGAACATTGGTCGTGGGAATATTAACTGCGGTCATCACAGCCTTAGTTGCACGCATTTAATCTAGGCGTAGAACAAAGAGCTGATTCCAAAATAATCGAAGATTTAGCTGAGATTCCTCAGGCCTTCTTTTCTCTCGGTTTGCGTTTCCTTGGCTTCTCGACTTCCGGAGGCTTCTCAACCTTCAGAGTCTTGCCCATAGCCTTAGCAACTTCCTCATCTGTGGCGCCTTTCTTGATGTCGATCTTCTCTTCCGTGACTTCCAAATGCTTCACGTTGGTCCTCCTCCGTTTGACGCCGGTCAGCTGTTGAGGGCCTGTGACCAGAACGAAGCTCTTGTCGATTACATCTATTATCACACATTTCTTTCCAGATTCTCGCCCGGCCGTCTTAACGCATAATCTTCCAACCTCTATAGCTGGCATTCAAAACTCATCTCCTACGTTGCCTCCCAATGTAGTCACTGATGATGTTCTTAAGAATTTTGATACTCTCTTCGAGAGGATGTAGACTTGTGTCCATTATCAAGTCGTATATCGAAATGTCTCTGATGTCGATGTCGTAGTACTTCTTGTATCTCTCCCTCTCAGCCTTCTCCCTAAGAACAGTTTGAGCTCTAGCCCTCTCGAAGTCAACCGAATCTCTTTCAGCTATCCTCCTAATCCTAACATCTTCAGGAGCAGTCAAGAAGATCTTGAGGCCAGCCCTCTCTTTCGTCATCCAACCAGCCAATTGCCCATCTAGAATAACGTCTCCTTTCTCCGCTTCCCTCTTGGTCCTCTCATCTATGAGACGGTCTATCTCGGGGTCATCAGCTGTAATTCGAATCAACTCTTCCATCGAGACCCCTTTATCCTTGGCGATGTCTCTGAAGAGTTGGCCTGCGGAGACATATCTAAGCCTGAATTCCTCAGCAAGAGCCTTGGCGTAGGTGGATTTTCCGCTCCCATGTAGTCCACTTACAGTCACTACAAGAGGCATTGGGGCTCTACTCCGGGAGCTAGCTCAATCCTCTGGGTTGATCCCGAGAATTCTTGAGAAGGGAAGCCCAGAAGCGAAGGAACAGAGAATATACCAAGAGAAGAAAGGAAGCTTCTCTTCGAGAAGCCAAGGGAAAGTGAAAGGTGATACCGCTACTATCGTCTGCGCGAAGAATCCGCTAAGGACCGCCCATACAAGCCAGAATGGCGCGAGAAACAGGAAGCTGACCTTCATCCTATCCCAACTCATCTTGCTTTGAAGCTGCATAATCGCTTGCTGCTTCTTCATAAGCTTGGATATC
>Ga0315312_1001334_pt1 | contig 19759 bp, 20 predicted proteins | sample TDP7_MG_FD_203629 | JGI IMG/M metagenome (GOLD analysis project Ga0315312, IMG submission 203629) | Freshwater sediment microbial communities from Lake Towuti, South Sulawesi, Indonesia - TDP7 | ecosystem: Environmental > Aquatic > Freshwater > Lake > Sediment | place: Indonesia: South Sulawesi... | reverse complement strand
TGAGCGACTTTCGTTCTTCTAAACATGGAACCAGCAGAAGTGCTATCATACTTAGTGAGAAAGCCATAAGATTTCTATTAAGATCAGAGAGAATTCTTAGCACGTTCACTGAAATGGCTGAGAGTATAGCTGCTAAACCTGCAATGTGGACTTTTTTTGTTATTCTAAAAACTAGTTCGGAATCAGCCCAAATTAAAAGAATACCAAAAAATACAGGTAATATCCTTTCAACAACCACCACATTTCCCGTTAGGTAACCAAAGAACGCCAATAACATGTTGTAAAGGTAGGGGTAACTCCAAGCGTTAATCATAGATATTGGGCCCTTGGTTAATACGTACCTAGCTGTCCACACATAAGCAGGCGAATCCCACCCTAACAAAAGAGTCGTTCCAAACAGTCTATATTTAAAGGATTGCAGTAGCACAATTAGGATCATCAGAATGCTTGCTGTGATGATATAACCAGCAAAACAGCGGCGCTTTTTCGCAATGATAAACAATTGCTTCTTGTTCAATTTGATGCATCCTTGCATACTGAGAGCCTCGGGGTTTTCAGTATGGTTTCTTTCCCCATGAGTGCATCTTTTTCAATATGAATCAAAATTAAGGGAGAAAAGCGCTTAATTATCGGAATCTGATCCAGGACGTCGTCAACTCTAGATAACTCATTAAGCGGATACGGAAGTTGTGAAAGCCTGGCAGAAAAATTGTAGTGGAATGAACATTGCACTTTTGAAAATCCAATATGTCTGCATACTGATTCAATGTATTTTCCATCAAACCCTCTTGGAACGTGAACATCTGTCTGTGAATAGTAGCGCTTACGCAAATCAAGACCAACTGTAGACAAAAGCCCTTCTATTCTTTTATACTGTATTGCCACAAAAAGAAACAAATCTATCAGATAAGAGATTTTTCGTCTACGTCCCAAATTTGGCTCATGGTCAATGTAACCTTTTCCTCCCAGTTTCATTGTCCTATAAATCTCTTTTAAACATAATAAGGGTGAAGGTATATGATGCAAAACAGAATACAAGCATACTAAGTTGAAGATGTTATCGCAAAATGGTAAATGTTCACAATCAGCTAAAACGCATTCCAAGTTTCTCTTTCCATGTTTTGTTTTACACTTTTTTAACACCTCCCTAGAAATATCAAGACCCACAACATAGTGAAATACCTCAAGCAATTTGCCCACTAGATTTCCTGTTCCACAACCAAGATCTAAAGCTAATCTCCATTCGCCACACCTTTTCATTTCTTTAAAAAATCTGCGAATGAGACTTCTCTGCTCAAACGTATTAAAAATCTCTGTATGTACCTCATCATATATGGGGGCCTCCTTGTCATGTGTCTCAATGTTTGCTTTCTTAACAGCAGACATACTTCACCACAATTGGAGTACTCTTTCATACACCTTCAAATATCTACTTATCGCCATTTTCTAAGAAGAAAGGTGCCTAACCTGCTTCGGAGCCTACATTACTCAACTTCTCTGAATTCTTTTTCAAAGATCAAATCTATGATCTTTTCCGCCAAATCAGTTTAATCTCCTTAATCAGTATGCGCGCATGCCAAGCATCGTTCTAACCGGCTGTATCTAAAGTGTTGCAATAGCACGAACCCCGAGCATTTTTTGTGCAGATCTGTTCCAACTAAATAATTTGTTCATTTTTTCTCTGCCCAGCTTTCGTGTACCAATAATCAACCTTTAACAGATATCCCCACTTTCCTCGGCTACAACCTACGTCTAAGACAATTGATCCTTCGATCAAAGGCAAAATGTAAGGTATGAGCTTTGGATCGCTACTCACTTCTACCACATTTCCTCACAATCATCTTTTTCGCGTGTGTCAATTTACGCAACCTTCCGTCAATTTCTTCTGATAATTTGCAGGAACCTAGCTAGCAGCCTAGACAAGAAAAGAAAATCCTCGGTTGATCGAACTTTCCTAATTCTTAAAGCAAACCCGCTTGGCTGTAAACCATTCAGAATTCTTTTTCTAAAGAAACTAAAGTAAAGATTTCTTTGCAAGGAATTGATTTCTTCAATTGTGAAGAACTTTGTTCTTAGTGTCGCACTAAATACGTTTCGGTCAGCCCAATTGTAGTCACTCTCAATCAAGCCTCCCTTCTTTACAATTTCTAAAAGTTTCGTCCCAGGCAGAGGAGTTGCTATGAAAAAACTTGCGAAATCTAGATTGCTTTCGACGGCAAATATTAAGGTTCTATCTATGGATACTTTAGATTCGTAAGGAAAACCTATGACGAAGAAACCATGAGTCCATATTCCTGCTTCATTTGCCCATTGTATGACTTTTCTTGCATATGTTAAATCAACGGGCTTGCCTATGAACCTCAAAGTCTCTGGATCTCCAGACTCTATACCGAAACAGAGTTTATAGCATCCTGATTTTTTCATTTTCTCTAAAAGATTTTTATCCAAAGTCCAGATAGCAACACCGTTTGGGGTAGTCCACCTTACATCCAGTCCTTTCTCTAAAAGCATGTCACAAATTTTTTCCATTCTTCTTTTGTCCAGAGTTAAATTATCGTCTTCGAAATGTACTTCTCTGATGTTATACGTGTCAATTAGATGTTCTATTTCTAACAGAACATTCTCAGGACTCCTAGCTCTCCACTTATGCCCCCAAATGTTGTGGACAGAACAAAAGACGCAGCTAAATGGGCAACCTCTGCTTGTTATCATTGAGGTAAAGGGGCTTCTCATTAATTCTGGTCCATGAGCCGCTTTAGCTCTAAAATACTCACCCATAGGAAGTAAATGACGCGCAGGAAGAGGTAGTGAATCGATCTCTTCTATGAATTTTTTCTTCGGATTCATCACTATTTCTCCATTTTTTTTGTAAGAAAACCCATCTATATCATTCATAGGAGCCCCCTTGGACCATCTCTCTAGAAAATTTAACATGGTCGCTTCGCCTTCGCCAATTACCACATAATCAACATTTTGATCTTGTAATACCCTCTCTGGCAAAGTTGAAGGATGCGCCCCTCCCATAACTACTGGAACACCAGTGTCATACGCCTTTACCAATTGTGCAACTTTATGCGCGTTTTCAGATTGACAGGAAAAAAGGGAGCTTATCCCAACTACATCTGGCTTGCTTCTTTCTATCTCATTGCTTATATCTCTCCAATTTTGACCTAGATGGATTTTATCCTTGATTTTGACAGGATTCCTCCAGTTCAAAGCAATTGTATCCAAAATTTCAACTTTATAACCGGCTTTCTCGAGGACTGCACCTATGTAGGCGAGGCCCAGTGGAGGAACAACTATGGGTCTCTCATAGGAACCTAAACTAAAGGGGGGGTAAATCAATAATACCTTCAATGTTACACCACTCAAATGTTCCGTAACGCACTATTTTTGTACAACTTTAGATATTGCTTAATTTTGTCTCCCCATGAAAAAGTTTCTTTAATCCGTTTCAGACCATCTTCACTTAGCTTTCTCGACAACTCTTTATCGTATGACAAAAGTAATATCTTCTCCGCCAACTCGATGTGGTTTCCTCGACTAAACAGGATTCCAGCATTTCCGATTACCTCAGGACAAGATCCAGAATTAGAAGCAATCACAGCCGTACCCGAAGCCATCGCCTCTAACAACGTCATTCCGAAAGCCTCACTAATGGATGGAAGAACGAAAACGTCTGCAGCATCGAACCACGTCCGCAGTTCCTTACTATCGACATAATTTAACAATTTTATATAGTTGGAAAGATTTCGCTTATAAATCTCGTTCTTTGCTTCCGCATAAAGTTCTCCGTTGCCAATCATTATCAATCGCAAACTAGCGTTCTTCTCGACAGCCGCAGAAATAGCTTTGATGAGGGTTAGCGGATCTTTGTAAGGATGCATTTTGCCTACGAATAATATTAAGAAATCCGTTTCTTCATAGTGTAATTCGCGCTTACTTTGAATCTTGTTTTTATGTTTAAATGTATCAGGATCTATGCCGTGATAAATTACTTCAGAATCCACATTATATCTCCTTTTCAACATGGCCTTAACGTATCTTGATACCGCCACAACAGCTGACGACTGTGAAGCAACGAAAGGTAGCAAGTAATATTCGATAGTATAAGCAATCTTGTCTGAGAGTGAAAGTTGCAACCATGATTCAGGAATGCCATGTGAGGTAAAGATAAAGGGTATCTTGAACACATATTTCTTAAAAATGGCCAAAAGTCCAAGCGAGGCAAAGTTTGTGTGAATTACATCAGGATGATCGTAAATAAGGAAAGCAGTGAGTGCCCGCAAATTTAGAAGAAAACTGGAGGTAGTAAAGTAATGAAAATGCATATGCTCAGAAGATATGAGATGCCTAGCTTCTTCAGATTGCATAAGGAAGAAAATATTGACATCGCAGCCCTTATGGACTAATCCTTTAGCCCACTGCATCGTCACAGTAAATACCCCTCCTTTCGAATTACTCAGAATAGTAACTTTCATGACTTAAAACTCTCAGCAGACTAGTTTTAGTCTAGTTATTTATCTCTTTTTAATTAGTCCCCAGATAAATCCAATAGCGTATCCAATATGCATTGTCACATAAGCAACCGGAGCCAAAACCACTATCTTTCTATCCTTAAATTGGTAAGCGGCTAAAAATGCAGAGACAAAAGCCAAAACACCATACGAACAGAGCAAGGGCCCTAAAGCATACATGAAAAGCTCCCCATAGATAAAAGATAACAATAACAGAAAGAACAAACCAAATAACGCAATACTTGGAACCGCATAGAATAGAGAAAACAATTGATTATATTTCTTGCTGGCAAAAGCTCTGCCAGCCCCATATCCAAACATGAAACGAAACAAGGACCCAAACGATCTAACTTTCCAGTCATGTTCAACCATCATGTCAGATGAATAAAGAAGACGATATCCCAATCTTCTAATTCTATGATTCAAATCAACATCCTCACAAAACCGCAGATCTTCCGAGTATAATCCTGCCCTTTCTACAGCTTTCCTATGATAGACAGCGTGACAGGACGGAATATTCTCTACTTCTTTTTCGCTTCTATGTCTAGTAAATAGAGTTGAGCCAGCACTTGCAAAAAAAGTTGAAGCAATATTCAGAAGCGCCCTAGATAAGTACACACCTTTCCTACAAGAGATCACCTGCCCACCGACGCCACCTACATCCTCTCGCTCAAGCAAAGCCACTGCGTTCTTCAACCAATCTTCTGCAACATAACAATCTCCATCCACAAATGCCACAATCTCGCCAAGAGAATTTCTTATTCCTACATTACGTCCTTGACCTGGCGTAGAATCATTCATCCTGATTATCTTTAGTTTGTTCAGTAACGAATGCGGATTGTTCTTAATCTTCTCCTTTATGATGGAAAGGGTATGATCTTTAGAGCCGCCATCCACCACTAATACTTCATAACAAGGATAATTAATCCTCAGGACTGAATCGATCGTATTTGCTATCGTTCTCTCCTCGTTCTTAACTGGAATAATAATAGATACCTTAGGGAATTTCTCCTTGGAGAACTCACTTATATCTGGCACCATTTTTCAACCTTAACTTCATTATAACGGTTTTGGAGTTAAGCCAAACCTTAGTCGGGGGAGATAAAACAAATTCCTAATTCCATCCAATACTGTTCTAATTTTAGAATCTCCTATCCTTCTCCTATACTTAACCGAAATCTCCGCGCATTTACAGCATCTGAAAGCACGTATCTTGATTTCCTCAGAAAACGCCATCCCATCACTTTCTGGCAAAATATGGTCAAGTACCTCCCTCCTAATCACCCACATACCCGACTGAGAATCTCTTAACCTCACTCCAAAAAGAAGCGAGATCGTCACGCTTAATATCCGGTTACCCAGCCTATGCATCCAGCTCATCGCCTTCGCCTCCATCAACTCTAGCCTACTTGCTGTAACGAAGTCAAGGTCTTTCTCAATCATAATCTTCAAGAGAGTCGGAATAGCAACAGCAGGATAACTATGATCACCATCCAGTGCAACCAAGATGTCGCCTTTGCTCGCGCTAAATCCAGTCTTATAAGCTCTTCCATACCCATTATGAGGTTCGACAATAACCCTCGCTCGAAGTCGTTCAGCCTCTTCCCTTGTTCGATCACTTGACCCTCCATCGACCACTACGACCTCGCATGCAAAACCCATTCTCTCCAATGCTTCGAACGGAAACTCAGAAAGAGTTGAAACAATACCATCCTCCTCATTAATCGTCGGAATTATCACACTTATCTGGCAGGGATTTCTATCCAACGGCTTCTTCTCCTCACCTTCAACTCTCAAACTCACACACGACAAACATAGGTCGAAAACGTCTAACTTTATCACATGTTTCTATATGTCGATACGTTTTAAATAAAAATCTTCTGCAAGAATATGAACCTGAACCAAATTCACAAGCGCATAAAATAGATGTCAAGATGTCTCACACATCACTTCCTCTGTGGAAAAACAATACTTGAAAAAGTCTTCCAGAAAATTATCAAACCATCCACAACAACATTCACCTTTGAAGAACCCAAAGCATCCCTAACAATAATGGGAACCTCAACAAAACGACGGCCACTCCTAATCACTTCAACCAACATCTCAGTCTCAATTTCAAATCGCCTCGAGGAAAGCTCCATCCCTCTAACCACATCAGCCCTGAAAGCCCGAAAACCACACTGAGAATCAATAACCTTCCTCCTAGCAAACCAAGATATGAAATAACTAAGAACGAAATTACCCAGTAACCGAAACTTCCTCCCGGCAGAACCTATGGAACTAAAGACCCGTAGCCCAGATACCATATCAAAACCGCCATTGAAGATAGGCTTCAACAGACGAGGAATTTCCTTAGGCTTATGGGAGCCATCTGCATCCAACGTCACTATTACGTCTCCCCTACAAGCACGAAATCCTACTCTAAGTGCTGTTCCCTTTCCCATTCTATGCCCATTCTTAATCACTCTGGCGCCATACTTCTCACAGACTGAGGCCGTATCATCATCAGACCCGTCATCCACCACAATAACCTCGAAAGAAAGACCCAGCCCTTCAAGCACCTGACGAGTACGACGAACCACCAGGCCCACAGTTCGTTCTTCGTCAAAAGCAGGAATCACGACTGATACTGAAATGTTGTCTGCATTCCTTGAATATTTCATCAATTAACGGAACCTTCAACTCCCACATTCTGCCTCTTTTCCCTTAAATAGATTTATCTACACTGATATTTGAGTAGTATGTTGCTCGCGCAAGTAATGTGCACACACCTTTCGTGATCCTTTAGTTTTGGGGTTTAGAAGTTAACCGGCTTGCTAATCCCACAACCACTAATGGAACCCCTACAACCAGAGAGAAAACTCCAGCCCAAAGGAAACTTAGATATCGATATAAATATTCGTCTACGTATCTTCGCTGAGACAATCTAGCAAACGAACGAACACTCGAAAAAGTTGCATTAACCAATTCAAAAGTGTAGTATCCAGAATCAACTATCTGGAAATACCCTTCACTATATTTCCACTCGCTTGACTGATCAGTGGTCGCTAGGCAAATGTTGACTACTTGGGTTTCGTTGGCATCTGAAATTGAGTAAAAAGCTTCAGCGTAGTTATGAACCCACACAAAAGCTCCCAGCATATAGTCTCCACCTGAAAGGTTCACGGTAAAAGACGACACATATGCTCCTGCTCTTTGGCACACCAAAACCCAATCTTGTCGCCTTTGAATCTCCAAACGATCAGATAGCACAATCCCAACAAGCCCAAGGGTTATCAGACCAGCGCCCAAACCAATCATTAGCATGCGATATATATTTCTCAAACCTTGCACCTCACGCGCACATCAAACTTCCGAATTCGAACCGATTCACACATACTATTGTAAACATGCCCCCAAAAATTCAACATTGTTTCTATCAATAATTAATGGATCCTGTTTTGTTTGTTTTGGTCCATTTTCTGGGTCTTCTTAAAAGTATTTGAAGCAACGCATAAAGTGCAATAAAGTTTTCTACAAGCCAATACAGAAAAACAAAGGGTAACCATAGCAGGTTTGCCATCTTGCATGGTTTGGTCACATAAATCAAGGCTGTTCCAATCATCAGAAGTGCAGTTATCGTAAGAATCAAAAGTGTTTGCCCCATAATAGAAAAAACGTAATCGAGTTGAAGAGACAGAAAGGATGCAAACAAACCCAGAAAGCAACCTAAAAGTCCCATAATCTGAATGAAGGGCGAAAATAACGTAGCCTCCGTGTCAAGACTCTTCTTATTAACGTTAGTAATCAATTTTCCATACTTAAAAGCAGTTTCCATATGCCCTCTCAGCCACCTAGCCCTTTGCTTCACAAGAACACCAAGTTTTGAAGGCGATTCCTGCCATGACTGTATTTCTGGCACATACCTTATCAAATAACCCTCCTTTGTTAATCTAACCGATATTTCCAAGTCTTCGCACAGAGAATTCTCATCCCATCCACCTAACTTCTCAACAATGTCCTTTCTTAGAAAGCAACAACTACCGATTAGGTAAACAAACAAATTGAGGACATTTCTTCCCAAAGCATAAGTCCTGAAGCCAACAACTTCTTCGTATGAAATAAGACGTGTCAACATATTCTCATTTGCATTTATGGAAGATGTGCTCCCTTGCACCGCGACAGTCGAAGAATCCCTAAAGCATTCCACCGCTTTTAACAAAACGTCTGAGTTCGGAATACAATCTGCATCAAACAAAGCAAGAATCTCTCCCTTAGCCTTTTTTAGGGCATAATTTAAGGCTGAGGGCTTCCCATTTGATGTCTCTCGATGAAACAATTTTATGCGGCTTGAATGCCGGTCTACATATTTTTGGCATATTTCAAGGGTTCTATCTTTAGATCCATCTTCAACGATAATTATCTCACTTCTTTCTTTAGGATAGTCCAATCTTAACAGCGCATCTAGTAGTCGACTAATAACTCGTTCTTCATCTTTCACAGGAACTATTACAGATACTAGGGGTAAATTCGCTTTGCTTGATTTAGCCTTTTTTCCACTTTCCTTTCGTAATTTTCGCAATAAATGCTTGAGACCTACAGCTAAAATGGGTATATTATACAAAGTCCAACCATATAAAACACAAAACACGAAAAGTGAGAACAAGCTTAGGGGACTCATCTAGAAAATGCAAACCCCCTTAATTAGAGCTAAGCAGTTCTTGGAAATCAACGAAACCGCCTTGAACGTCTATATGCTAATATGTTTTTAAATAAATCTTTCCACTCCAACCGAACCGCACACAACGTGTGCACGCTTGAGTATGAGCACGCACGCATATCGTTATATCCATTTTTGATATGTTGTGACTTGCTCCGTACACGTTGAAAACGTAACGACTGAACTTATGTACAAATGCTTTGTCCCGCTTTTGCACCCCCTGTTTAAGCTGATAGATTGAACGGTTCTTTGTTTTCTTGGATAAATGGAAGCGTCTCCGCAGTAAACTTCGAGGATGTACGCTTTTTCTGTGTTTACATCATTTACACGAATCACCATTTCATTATATTGATGAGACATGTTCTTCTTGAGCTTTTGGTAAAGTTCACGGTATCTAGTGCTTACTAACACAATTCGTGTTTCCCACATCTATCTTTTCTCTTATAGTTCTATGCGTAGACTTTGCCTCCTTTATCAATAAGCGACTGTATGGTTAGTATGAGGCTGATTTCACCGCTTTCTGGAAGTTGCCGACGGTCTTGTGCAAGCTATCAGCATTATTTCATCCATTGCACACACCGAATTTCTACAAGTTCTCCCTTATCTAATTCACTGCCTCTATTAAGCTTGTGAGGGGTAAGGTTAAAAAAGGCAACTACCATAGGAATCACGTTTTCAACATAGATCGTTGAGGAGCATTAAGTAGTGATTGTAAAAATGTTTACTGTTGGAACGATGTGGACGAATTGTTATTTGGTTGGCTGTGGAGAAAAAAGGGAAGCTGTTGTGATTGATCCTGGTTTTGATGGTGTTAAGGAGGCAGAGAAGATTATGAAGGTGGTTGATAAAGAAAAACTTCATGTCAAGTATATTGTTAATACGCATGGGCATTCAGATCATATATCTGGCAACAGAATCTTGAAGGAGATGACTGGTGCACCGATTTTGATTCATGCATATGACGCATCCATGTTGACTAATAGTGAAAGGAATTTTTCAGTATTGTACGGTGAGAAGGCTACGTCTCCGCCTGCTGATAAACTGCTTCATGAAGGAGACATCATTAATGTTGGAAACGTTAAGATGAAAGTTCTTTACACGCCTGGGCATAGCAAAGGCGGCATATCACTTTTATGCGACGACGTTGTCTTCACTGGAGATACTTTGTTTGCTGGTTCTATTGGGCGGACAGATTTTCCAGACGCGTCTTATAAGGAGATTATGGATTCGATTAGGTTTAAGTTGGCTATATTGCCAAATTCCTTCACAGTTTATCCGGGGCATGGTCCCACATCAACTATTGGCGAGGAAAAAAAGAGTAATCCGTTTCTGCAGGAAGATTCACCTATTTCATTTGACGAAACCGATGAAACCCAATTATTTTGACAATAGAAAAAGACTCTAAAAAGATTATTTGCTACTATTAGGCTTCTTTTTTTCTGTCTTTTCTTTTGTTTTAAATTTGAATTCGATTGTGCAACATGATGGGCAACAGTTCTTGGTGAATTCAACCCATTCCGCTGACCATTTTAGGCATTCTACTAAAGCTTTTTCGCCATTAGAAGTTGTCTCGTAGACCGTTTTGCCCACTTCCGCTGTCTTCTCTCTAATATAGCCCTTTTCAGTCAGTTTAGACAACGTCTTGTAAACTGCTCCCGGATTCAGTTTCCACCTTTCCCCAAAACCTTGATCAATCTTCTTGAACAATTCATACCCGTGAGCCGGCTTCCGACTTAGCAGTAGAAGCATCAGAAACTGAAGTGGCGAAAGTTCACTTGGTCCACAGAGGCACCACATTTTCTGTTCTCTCATGAAGAGTATTGTTGCGCAAGATTTATATATATTCCGTAAGACTATATTCCAATGGAACATATTACGTTGGAACCTAACGGAGTGAAACAAGAAAATGGAGAAGAAGAAAACTCTGTTCAACATGAAAGTTGAAGAAACAGAAAAGGGAATAACAGTAACATGCGAAGGAGATGTATGCAAAGACTTTATGGAGAAAATGAAAAAAGGAGAAATAAAATTCGGACCATATTATGGATGCTGCACTCCGATTACCTGCTGCATCCCAGTGGAAAAAGAAAAGGAAGAATGACAAACGATGAGGTAGGACTAAATAGAAGTGAATAACTTTGGAGGTGATTAAAATAAGAAAAGAAAAAATAAAGAAAACCGTAAGAGAAGGCTATGCAAAAATTGCGAAACAGGATAGTCTCTGTTGCTGTGGAAATCCTTACTTAGCACAGGAGATTGGCAAGAAGATAGGATATACTGAGGAAGAACTTAAAACAGTTCCCGAAGGCGCAAACTTAGGCCTTGGCTGTGGAAACCCAGTCGCCTTCGCCTCATTAAAAGAAGGCGAAACTGTTCTCGATCTCGGTTCAGGCGCAGGATTCGATTGCTTTCTTGCTGCTAAAAAAGTTGGCAGAAATGGAAGAGTTATCGGCATAGACATGACAACAGAAATGATTGAAAAAGCAAGAGAAAACGCCAAAAAAGGCAACTACAGAAACGTAGAATTCAGACTTGGAGAGATCGAAAAACTACCAGTCCCCGATAACTCTGTTGATGTAGTCATCTCAAATTGTGTCATTAACCTCGTCCCAGACAAAAGAAAAGCCTTCAAAGAAGCGTTCAGAGTGCTAAAACCCAATGGTAGACTAATAATCTCAGACATAGTCTTGCTGAAAGAACTTCCAGACTTCATAAAGAACTCTATTGAGGCATATATCGGCTGCATTGCAGGAGCAATAATTAGAGACGAATACATAGAAGCCATAAAAAGGGCAGGATTTCAGAAAGTCAAAATAATTGACGAAACATCTTTCCCAAGCGAACTCATAACTGATGACCCAACCGCCAAAGCAATAGTGGAGAATCTAAAAATTCCCACCGAAAAAATAAAAGAATTTACAGATTCAGTTACGAGCATAAAAGTTTACGGAGTCAAACCAAACAAGACAAAACTGTCAAACTAAACCCTCATTTTCTACTTTTTTAATTTAATGCTATCTGCGATTTTATATAGTCTTGTAGTTTTATTGTGCAATCCAAGGGAAAGATTTATTAAATATTGCGACATAATACATATCGTCAATTCATACTCGAAAACATGGTGACATGATGATAGAGCCATTAATTCTTCAAGTCGGCGTAGGCGGAGCAGGCGGATTCCTAGCCGGATACGCTATTAAGAAAATCGCTAAAATCCTCGCATTTTTCGCTGGACTATACTTTCTCTCCCTCGTATACCTAAGCCAAATAGGTGTAGTCAATATTAATTACGAAAAATTCTTAGAAACAATTTCGGGAGTTGTGACAAACGAACAAGTAGCAAACGTCCTTTTCGCTGCAACAACGGCCCTGCCTTTCACAGCCAGTTTCGGCGCTGGACTTATCTTTGGACTAAAGAAAGGCTAACACATTATTCTGAATATACTGACTAGTTCTCCCTACTTGCAGGCGCATAGGATTTATGCGATTTCAGGATTTTTTATTTGATTGTATTTGCCTTTTTATTTGGAGCACATATTTCCGCTTGTTCACCATTTTGCAACAAAATCCTACATTCAAGGTGGGTGGGTGCGCATGCATGCGCGTGCGCGCATGTCGACACGATTTATTTGGACTTTTATATGAGAAATACTTGGTTATCGATGTGGCGGATTTGCAACAAAATAATAGACGTTTACGTGATAGGAAACACCTAGGAAATTAGGAGATGTACCATTGAAAAAATCTTCTCATAATTGCTTGCATACATGCCCTAAGAACTAGCAGAGTCCGCCAAAGAGAAAAAAGGGCATCTATCATCGTTCTCAATAACAAAAGGCGAAGCAGCAGAACTAGCAATTACAAAAAGAAAGATTTTTCTGTACACATCTTATTTCGCTAGTGGTTCACGATGACGTCAACGTTCACATTTTTTGTCACAAAATGAAAACATCTCAATCCAAATATTTCACCTAGAAGATCCAAATAAATCGACAGCGTATAAATCGGTATTTTTTCTGTGACATCTTGCCACATGCATGTGTGTAAAACGGAATCCAAATAAAAATTGGATAACCACTACTGTAGCCATTCGTTTAGTGCGCCCACTACCCTTATGGTCGTAGAAAAAACAACAATGCAGCAGCATATAGCACATCAGCTGTAATAGACGGAAGAGAAAATATAAATCCTATCTAGCTGATGCATGCATAGGACACATCCGAACTCCAAAAAAGAATTTGCAAAAGAGCTGTGAAATATGCAACAAATGCTGTAGGAGCCCAGGGGAAGGACATTCATAGCCAAGTTTAAGAATAGAGCATGTGTAATAATTTTTTGAGTTCCTCCAGTTTCTTAAGATCGCTGAGCACCGAAGCTTCTATTAGAACTCTTTTTGTCTTTCTCTTCCCTTTCCGCCTCTTTCTCTTTTTGTGGCTTAAAATCTCCATTCTCTCAAGAAACTTTCTGTATTCTGGATCAGCACTGCAAAGCTCATCACATTGAATGTGAAACAAAGCAGACAAAACAGCATTCGGGTCACCTGGATAATAATTCTCGGCTATGGCACAAGCCGTCACCGGATCATGGAACAATACTCGATGACCCCTTCCGAAATATTTGAAGGGCTCGTCCATTTTTCGATGAATTTTCCAATAACTCTTTCCGAATAACATCTTATCAATAAAACTATGAATTCTCCAGCTTGGCAACATTATCCCTCCGCAACCGGATTTATTGTTGCATAGCAATAGATGCACAAGACAGTCTGGACACTCCCATGTTCCAAAAGGACGCTGACAATTTTGTTAATAGTTGATGCTCGCACCATTTCACACACTACCTTTGTAACCAAAAACCGCGCCCTGGAATGTGTGTGTGAAGGGGGTAAGTTTTTGATTGCTTCAATTTTGCTTGTTGTTATCAAGCTATAAGAACCTATCTATTTCGCACTTGGCTGATCTCAAAATTCCAATGTTTGTCCGATTTGCGGCAAAATAAACCACGCATGTTCGTGCCTAGTGAGGTTTTGCATACATGCATACGCGAGCAAGGAATAACTGTTATTTATTTGCGTGTTTAATTCCTTACGGTTACCATTGCCCTGAGGAATCATTAGATGAGGCAGTTACCTAAGGAATGCAATCTCCTTGCCATAGAAGAGAAGTGGCAAGAACAGTGGGAATCGATGGGTATCTACCACTTCGACTGGAACGACAGGAAAAAAACCATTTTCAGCATTGATACTCCTCCACCTTATCCGTCTGGCGAATTTCATATGGGCAACGTTCTAAACTGGACATACTTTGACATAGTCGCCAGATTCAAACGCATGCGTGGCTTCCATGTTTATTTTCCACAAGGCTGGGACTGCCATGGCTTGGGCATAGAAGTGCAAGCGGAAAAGCAAAACAATATCAGAAAAAGTGAGGCCCCGCCAGATAAGTTTCGCCGATTATGCGAAGAATTGGTAGCCAAATACATCGATATAATGAAAACAGCTATACGACGCTTAGGCTGTAGCAACGACTGGACAACAGAATATAAGACAATGAACCCTGACTATTGGCGAAGAACACAACTATCCTTCATACTACTTTACAAGAAGGGATTCATTTATCAGGGTACACATCCAGTGAACTGGTGCCCAAGATGCGAAACCGCCATAGCAGACGCAGAAGTAAATTATGAAAAAAAGGAAGGTACATTAAACTACATAAAATTCCCACTGGAAAATAGTAAAAAATATCTAACAATCGCAACAACGCGTCCAGAACTTTTATCAGCATGTGTAGCAGTTGCCGTAAACCCAAATGACACTCTTTATAGTCAGTATATAGGCAAAAACATTCAAGTTCCAATCGCGGAAAGAATGGTCAAAATTATTATAGACGAAATGGTGGATCCAAAATTCGGCACAGGCGTAGTGATGATATGTACCTACGGCGATAAAGCAGACGTAAAAACAGTTGCTAAACATAAACTGCCCATTATTATAGCAATAACTGAAGACGGCAAAATGAGTCAAAACGCACACAATTATCAAGGCTTAACGATAATTGAAGCTAAAAAGGTCATAACAAAAGACCTCCAAAGCATGGGACTATTAGAAAAGATCGAAAAAATTAGTCAAGAAGTTGGCACATGCGACAGATGTGAAGCCCCCATAGAAATCCTAGAACGCAAACAATGGTTCATGCAAACTCGCAAACTGACAGACGAAGTGGAAAAGGCTGCAAACGAAATAAAATGGTACCCAGACTACATGAAATTCCGCCTAATAGACTGGGCAAAATCACTCGACTGGGACTGGGTAATCTCGAGACAACGCGTATTCGGAACACCAATCCCAATATGGTACTGCAACAAATGCGGCGAAACAATTCTAGCAGAAGAAAAATGGGTCCCAATAGACCCAAAAATTACGAAACCAAAAATGAGCAAATGCCCAAAATGCGGTCACAACGACTTCATAGCAGAAAAACATGTGCTTGACACGTGGATGGATTCTTCCATCTCCTGTGCCGTGCATGCAGGCTGGCCAGACAAAAGCGATTGGCATAGACTCTTCCCAGCCGATATTCATCCATCAGGTACCGACATTATTCGCACATGGGCATACTATCTTATGGTTCGGCATTTAGCCCTGTTTAACGAAAAACCCTACAAGAGCTGTCTAATTAATGGAATGGTATTAGGCCAAGACGGAAGGAAAATGAGCAAGTCTTTAGGCAATTATGTGGCTACCCCAGAAGTTTTTAGCAAATACGGTGCAGATGCTTCAAGACAATGGGCTGCAGGTGGAGGCGCAACGGGTTCAGACATACCGTTTCGGCTACCGGAAGTAGAATACGGGTGGCGTTTTCTCATAAAAATTTGGAACGCCTCGCGATTCGCCAGCATGCTACTCGAAGATTATGAACTAAAGAGAAAAATGAAACTAGAATTACTGGACAAATGGCTGCTTAGCAAACTTGAGAGAGTGACTGCAGACGTTACTATAGCATTGGAAAACTGCCAATTTAACACAGCGATAGAAACTATCAGAAACTTTACTTGGCATTTATTCTGCGACTTCTACATTGAAGCTATAAAACATCGTCTATATAGGCCAGAAGAATATGGAGAGAAGAAAAGAAAAGCTGCACAATTTGCGCTCTATATAGCCATTTATCGCATCTTGCAACTGCTCGCACCTATAACACCTCACATAACAGAAGAAATCTATCAACACATGTTTGCAGAAGACATGAAACACAAAAGCATACACATCACTTCATGGCCTACACTAGAAGCAGAAAGAATTGATGATGAAGCAGAAAAATACGGCGACCTAATAATGGCAGTGATAGGTAGCATCAGAAAAGAAAAGAGTGAAAGAAAAATCCCATTAAATGCACCCATAAAGAAACTAACAATCTATGGTGGAAGCACAAAAGGCGCGCACATTCTGGGAATGGCGAAAGAGGACATTGTTGGAACGCTAAAAGCAGAAAAAATCGAAATTTTGCCAGGCAAAGGTGAAGGCAAGGAAGTAGAAGGATACAGTAACGTGCGTTTTATCGCTGAATATTAGCCAGAAGGCTTAAAACGCAAAGTAGCCGCAATTCCACCGAAAGAGTTCTTCAGCATTTGCCCTTCTTCAGTTGAGGTTGAAATTATCTCCACGTTCGACCCAACTTGCTCTGCCAATTCTGCAAAATCTTCAATGAGGTCTTTAACTTCAGAGACAACAAGAGTCGGTGTGCTACATTTTGGGCATGGCTTTCCGACTAGACTTTGCTGAAAACTTGTGACCATACGTTCTTTCATCGTTTCTTGATTATTGAACCCGCATGAGGTACAGTTAACCGCAACTCTGACGATATCTAGTCCCTCTGACAAGAGCAGTGTTTTTACGGCTCCCCGTTCCAAAGCTTGTCTCACCTCATTCTCGCCATAAGTTGCTAATCCAGTGTCATGCCCAATTTCGTAGAGAAACTCTTGCACTACCTTTTTTTCCTGAACATAACGAACCTTGCGGAGAATTTCAGGCGACCGTTCAACTACTTCGTCTACACCTGACTCACTGGCATCTGAAGTATCAATTGTAGCCACAATTTTGTCCTTCAAAGTGTAATGAAGGTAGTCGCCTTTCTGAAAATCGTCTTTTGTGGGTCCTGGACCGCCAACTATGATCCCTTTCAAGTCAGTTATAGGTAAGAAAATCTCGGTAATATGATGCCCAACGCGTGTAAAATATTCTTGTAATTTAGCCTCTCTAGCACGTTCAAATCTTCTTTGAGATTGCCCTCCCTTAGCAAATTTTCCCGGAACGCCAGAAGTTATTTTTTGCGCAATTTCTAGTCGTCTGCCTTGAAGAGTTGCAAATGTTGCCTCACTTGCATCTATAACCGCAATTCCATATGTCTCTTTTTCTTTCAAGAACTCTTCCAAATACTCGGTGTGAAACTTGGCATCACATCTGTACAGATATACTTGTATGGGTTCTGGAGGAACTATAACATAGGTTTCGATTCTTTCACTTCCTGGACCTCCATTCTGCGGAATCGCTCCACAAAATATTACTAAGCCTGTGTCAGGCACTTTTTTGAAGAGTTTAAGTCTCTGCTGCACTTTAACAATGGCTTCTTGAACGTTTTTTCTTGTGGTGTTTGATTTGATGTTTGATGCAGTTCCATATTCGTCTCTTAGCATGGCAAGTACTTCGCTGATTTGGCGACCTGGCGGAACATAAAGGGATACAAGTTCTGTTCCTCTTCCTTCTTTGGAAGACAGCGTTTTCAATGACTTTTTTAGCCGAAATTGCTCCAATGATGTGCCTTTTGCTGCAATAGCCAATTTTCTGTCATTCCACGTTATGTTAACGGTTAAGCCTACTTCGCAATGAAGTAGATAAGAATTGCCATCTAGAGTTCTGTATACCTGTTGGTTGGTGACTGTGAAAGAAACTAAAGCCTAGCAAAAGCCTATAGACCCCCCTTATATATAGGTGGCAAATAGATACAGCGCTTCTTCTCTTTTTGTTTTGAATCTTAACGATTTTTTCTCCAAAAGAGGGAAAAAGTGTTTTGTAAAACCTACCGATGAGTTTAAAGAACTGCCGAGAGGATTACTTTTAAATTCTTCTTAACCTCATCGAGATTTCTCATTCCTATAACCATTGTATCGATAAAGTCTAGTTTGGCTATTGACTTTATGGATGCTCTGTAATTCTTGCCAAGGAGTGGAGCAGCACTTCCGACGCCACCTCCAAGAACTTTCATTGCAATAACTCCTTTTCCGCTTTTGTGGGCCAACTTAATCGCTTGGAACATTTCTTCTATTGAGCCATCTTCAAGTGGAATGTAATCTCGAAATTTTTTTATCATCGCTTGACTTGCGCTACAGCATATTGTCATTATGACGTCTACTTCTTCAAATTGGGAAACTTCGCTTACAACTGTAACGCTGTGTGTGGACAAGCCAATCGCCTTGATAGTTCGTGTTGCTTTTAGGGCATCCAATTCTTTTAGTACTTGGCGACAGTCTTTAATCCAGTCGGATTTGACATAGTGCAACAGAAAAATGTCAATGTAGTCGGTATCGAGTTCTTTTAGAGAACTATTGAGGCTTTTTATTGCTTCTTTGCTGCTTTTGGCGCTCGTCTTAGTAGATACAACAACTTCCTTTCTCGGTATCTGCTTCAGGGCGGAAGCGACGTGAGGGTGGCTACCGTAATCATCTGATGTGTCCCAGAAATTTACTCCCAACTGATAGGATTCAATCAGGATTTGACCGCCTTCTTTCGGGCTTATGTTAAGCGGTTCCCCGAAATCAAATGTTCCAAAACCCAGTTTCGATACTTTCAATCCAGTTGTGCCAAGATTTACCATGGGAACTTTAAGCATGGTCATTACTGTCCTCACTTTAACTCTATAATAGTGTGAAACACGTAGAAAAAAAGATGGCTTATTTTTCACAAGGTTTTGGTGTGAATAAGCCTATTGTGTTGCCGTCCAAGTCTATGAAAAGACCGAACCAGCCTACGTTTGGGATTTCTGTTTTTTCTTTTACTTTTTTGGCGCCAAGCTTTACAGCTTTTGCAAGCATCGTGTTGATGTCGTCAACTTGTATGTAGATGATTATGTTGCCTGGCGTGATTTTGTCTTTTCTGTCTAATCCTCCAGCTAATTGTCCTTCTCCAGTGCTAAAGGTGGCATAGTCTTTGCCCCAGCCATAGTCTATTTTCCAGTCGAATAGCTTCTTGTAGAATTCTCCAGACTTTTTCACATCAGTGGTAGGAATTTCCAAATGGCAGATAGTTTGAGGCATATTTATTTCCCTCTTTTCTAGATTCTAGAATTTCAGTCTTCCAACTATTAATGTTATTGATACTTTGAATCTACCAAACTTATACTGGCTTGGCTGGCGTGACTCGCTTGGCTCTTCTGCTGTAAGCAAGAGTAAATATTAGCCATGCGATAATGCCGTAGATAACTCCATTGAACACTGCTTCCACGAGAAGGGTAGCGGGAATCCCAAGCACGGGATAATCAGTTTCTGG
>Ga0315312_1001333_pt1 | contig 19760 bp, 13 predicted proteins | sample TDP7_MG_FD_203629 | JGI IMG/M metagenome (GOLD analysis project Ga0315312, IMG submission 203629) | Freshwater sediment microbial communities from Lake Towuti, South Sulawesi, Indonesia - TDP7 | ecosystem: Environmental > Aquatic > Freshwater > Lake > Sediment | place: Indonesia: South Sulawesi... | reverse complement strand
CTTTTTCGAACTTTGATTCACCTTTCCTTATTAGATCGGCAAGCAGTTGGGTGGTGTGAAGCACCTTAAAATCAAACTTGACGCCCACTAGATCCTTGTATGTATCTCTGTAATCGATTTTCCAAGTTTTGTAACACCCTGCGCATGTTGTGATGATCGCATCTGCCCCTGCTTTGTTGATGATGTCAACGTTATGCTGCACTATCTTCGCGATAGGTTCCCATTGCCCCGTTCGTAACATTGGTGAGGAGCAGCACCATTCATCCTCTAGAATTGTGAAGTCAAGTCCCAGCTTCCTGAACACTTCAACGGTGTCCCTTGCAATCTTTTTCTGTCTGTAGGACGAGGTACAGCCGACGAAATATACATATTCGGCTCTCTTGAGCATTATACGTTTTATTTCACTTGCCAACCATTTGGTTCTGTCAGCATGTTTCTCTAGATAGGGATTGTGTTCTTTCTTCACGTGATCTCCCCATTTTTTCTGGACTGAAAGCGGGGCTATCTCAGGCTTCTCTTTTCTCTCAATATTCACAACATCCGCTCGAAAGGCCTCAATGATTGCAGTGATATTCATGCTGCATCGTGCAGAGCAGTATCCGCATGTCGTGCAAGCGTATATCCTCCTCGCAAGTTCATTCGTAAGCTCGAGTTTTCCTTGTAAGACTGCCCAAGCCATGCCCATTCGGCCACGCCCACTATAGGATTCCAAACCAAAGATCTTGTAGGTTGGGCATTCTTCCCGACAAAATCCGCACTTACATCTGTTACACGCGTAAATGTCTTGTTTAAAATCAGTTATGTGCAGGGTAATCCCTCAATCTGGAAGTTTTTTACCAGGATTCATAATATTCTTTGGATCTAGCGTTCGCTTCAATTTTTTCATCAATTCAATTGCTGTTGGCGTGTGCTCAACGGTCGTGAGACTTCGCGTCACAGCCATACCTACACCTCTACTTGAGCTTATGGTGCCGTCACATTCTATGGCGTGCTTTGCCAATTCATGTATGAATTTTCTAGCTCTTTCCACCTCTTTCGGATCCTTATCATTTACATTTGTGGTGAATATGCAATTTGGCGCGAATTTAAGTCTCTTACAATACATGAAGCAGCCTGTGGCAGGCTTAAGATCATACTTTTTCAGCAATTTTTGATATGTTTTATACATGGAGGGTACTTTACTAACTGGGACGCAGAGATCTATGCCCGCATATTTGTCTTCTCTCTGAGATAATGGCCAGGGATTTTCACCAGCGTCATAAGACAAAGTATGCTTTTCCGTCCAAAATATATTAACAAGTTCTTGCTCTTCTACGACCGTTCCATCGGCCTCCGAGCAGATCCTCAACGCAATGTTCTCCTGAAACGTGCTAACCTCCTTCCAACCTGCAAATGAAATGGCCATTGCCGCTTCTGTCTCTTCTGGGATCCTGGCAGCTTTGTTAAACTTGACTTCGTATAGCCTAGTATAATAGAGGAAACCTTCCTTAGCTACAATGTGAATCGATTCAGGATCTAGCCCAGCCTCTATTATCTCTAAACCAGCATTTATCGCACTTTCAAAAGAACCAAAAGTTATGATGGAAACATGGCGATGCTGCGGAACTCTATATACTCTTAGCGTTGCCCCTGTGACTATGCCGAGAGTACCCTCTGATCCGATGAATAACCAGTGTAAGGGGTAACCTGAAGCGCTACCTGGAGCTTTCGAGCCGAATTTGAGTATTTCTCCTGTAGGCAAAACCACTTCTACCCTTAATAAATAGTCAACCAAGCTTCCGCCATATTTAGTTCCAAAAGTTCCTATATTATCACAAGCGATGGCAGCGCCAACGGTTGATGCAGACTTACTTTCAGGGTCATGAGGCCACCAAAGTCCGTATTTTTTCAACCCTTCATTTAGCTTCTGAACGGTAATTCCCGCTTGCGTTGTCACAGTCAGGTTTTCCTCATCTATTTCGACTATCCTATTGAGTCCTTTCATGTCGACTGTTATTCCACCTCTGAAAGCAAGTGCACCGCCAGATAAGCCGGTCCCGCCCCCCCAAGGGACAACGGGTATGCTCCCCTCGCTTGCTAGGCGCACAACTTCCGCAACTTCAGACGTCGTTCGTGGGCGAACTACAACGTCTGGCATGAACATTGTACTGGCATCCATAAGCGACCAGTCTCTACTGTAAGGGATCAAGTCAACCTTATCGCATGAAATGTTTTCAGGGCCAACTATGCTTTTCAACGTTTCAAATATTTTCTTATTAACTCCACCCAAATCAGATTCCAGCTTGATTCCTGTGCAAAGACATTAAATATCAAAACATATTTAACGTGCACGAAAGGTTGGCAGGATTTGGAAAACAAAGTTGAAATTCTTCATGAATTGAGGGAAATCATCTTTCGAGGAGACTATGAGATAGCTGGGAAAGTCGCTGGGGAGGCCATAAAAGTGGGCGTAAGCCCCGTCGAAGCGGTGGATGAGCTGATGAAGGCGATGAGAGAGCTTGGTGATCTATTCGGTAAAGGCGAATTGTTTTTGACAGACTTGATGATGGGAGCTGAGGCGATGAAGGCTGCCTTGGGGGTACTGAGACCCGAACTGCTAGGATCGAAAAGGCCGCTGAGAACCCTGGGAAGAGTCATTATTGGAACCGTTCAAGGTGATATTCATGATATTGGAAAGAGCATAGTTGCAACGATGTTGATTGCGAATGGCTTTGAGGTTATCGACCTTGGAGTGGATGTGCCAGATGAAGTCTTTACAGAAAAGGTTCAAGAACTCAGGCCGGACGCCCTTGGGTTGTCAGCGCTTATGACGACGACAAAGCTGAAACAGATGGATGTTATATTGATGCTGAAAGTCCGCGATTTGAGGGATAAAGTTAAGGTCATCATCGGCGGCGCCGCGACGAGTGAGGAGTGGGCTAAGGAAATAGGCGCCGACGCGTATGCATCGGACGCAGTTGTCGCCGTGGCAAACATGAAGGAGCTGCTAGGCATAGAGGGGGTTTAGGATATGATGCTAAGAGGACGCATTGAAGTACTAACAGAAAACGAACTCTACGATGTGCATATGGCAACATTGGAAGTTTTAGAAAGAACAGGCGTTGTGATAGAAAACGATGAAGCACTGAAGATTCTGGATGAGTCTGGAGCACTAGTAGACTACAAGAAACATTTGGTGAGAATTCCACAATACATGGTTAGGGAGGCTATTAAAAAAGTTCCAAGTAGAATAACCTTGGCAAGTCGAGACGGAAAGCATAATATGAAGTTGGAAGGCAGCAAGACCTACTTTGGCACGCTCGGGTGTCCACCAAATATGCTCGACCTAGAAAATGGGAAGAAGAGATTGATGACAAAAACGGATCTCGAAGGCCTTGTAAGGGTGGCTGACGCTTTGGAACACGTGGATTATTTCCACATCATGGGAGCGCCTCAAGATGTTCCAGCGGAGGTTTGCGACCTGCACCGTTGGGAGGCAACAATTAGAAACACAAGTAAACACATAGTAGGAGGCACAGTATATACAAAAGAGAACCTGCCATATCTTATCAAGATGCTTTGCTCCGTTGCTGGAAGCGAAGAGGATTTAAGGAAACAACCGTTTGCCACTGGTGTCGAATGCCCTGTTGCCCCTCTATGGCATGGAGATCGCCAAATATCCTTGACGATAGAGTTCGCCAAGCATAAACTCCCCATCGCTATCTATTCAGAACCGCAAGCAGGAGGAACATCGCCAGTCACATTGGCGGGAACACTGGTTGTGACAAACGCTGAGGTTCTGAGCGGACTCGTCGCTACTCAGTTTGTGAGCCCTGGAGCACCAGTGCTATACTGTAGCGTTGCTACGATAATGGATATGAGGACTGGCAACATCGCTTTTGGATCGCCTGAGACTGTTTTGTTAGCAGCGGCCACTACGCAAATGGCTAGGTACTATCAGATTCCTAACATAGGACCGGGTGGAAGGACTGATTCGAAGATTCCGGATGAGCAAGCCTCATACGAAAAGAGCATAGGTGCGCTAATGTCTGCTTTAGCTGGAGTCAACCTCAGTGGCATGGCAGGATTGCTTGACTCTAATCTTCTTGCAAGTTTTGAACAACTCGTTATCGATAATGAAATTATTGGGAGGGTGAAGCGTTTGGCTAAAGGCTTTGATGTAACAGATGACACGTTAGCAACAGATATCATCGACAAAGTAGGCCCTCGCGGAGTGTTTCTAGCTCAACGACACACACGCGACTATCTTCCAAAAGAGCATTACATGCCAATATTGGGCGATAGGAGATCATACGATAGGTGGGTTAAAGACGGCGCAAAAGATATTCGAGAAGTAGCCAGAGCGAAAGCGAAGGAGATCTTGGCAACACATGAACCGGAACCTTTGGAAAAGCACGTGGAAAAAGAGCTGGTAGCCATAGTGAGCGAAGCAGAGAAAACGTATAGTTAACAGATGCTTTTACCCAGCGCTTGAACACAAGCAAGTTGATGTTACCCTTCGTTGGGGAGACTTGACGTCAATCGAGTCGCAGCAGGAGGCAGCAAGAGCAAAGATTCAAAAGTAAGAATCGTTCAACTTCTGTCAAGTTATGGATGTGTCTATTGATGGGTAGCCGAGGTTTGACTTCTTCATCTTCGCAAGATAAAGATGGCTTTTCCGGAGTAATACACAGATGACGGAGCAGTATGATCTTGTAGTAGTTGGGGCAGGTGTAATCGGCCTATCATGCGCCTACCGTATAAAGGTGGATCATCCTGAAGCCGAGATTCTTGTACTGGACAAGGCTAGTGGTGCAGCTTCGGGAGATACGTCGAAGAGCGCAGGCGCTGTTAGGAATACTTTCACATCAGAGATAAACTACCTCTTGGCTGATACATCATTAGACTTCTACTCGCACATTCAGAGAGATCTCAAGTTCAATCTTGACCTACAGTTTGTCGGATACCTGTGGCTTCTCACGGAAAAACGATATCAAATCTTCGAAGGGTTCGCCAAATCGATGACTGAGAGGGGCATACAGCTCAAGGTATGGAGTAAGGATGACCTGCGTGAAATGGTGAAGGGACTCTGTCTAGAATTCAGTTCTGATGACGTTGAAGCGAAAACTGTCGGTCTAGAGAATATTGTTGTAGGAGTTCAAGGGGTTAAGTGCGGAGCTATCGCGCCTGAACTTGTCGCAAGATTCTATGAAAAGGAGTTCAAAGATCTCGGTGGAGTAATCAGGTATAACAGCGAAGTCGCTTCATTAATCTTGGAGCCCACAGAGAGGCTCGGATTGCCGAAAGAGCCTCTCAACTGGCAAGACAAAAAGATCAAAGGCGTCAGGACCAAAACGGGCGATATATATGCAAGGACTACTGTTGTTGCAGCCGGTCGATGGGCGAACCTGCTTCTCGACGGGGTAGGGGTAGACTCTCATATGAAGACCAAGAAGAGGCAGATCTTCCAATTGAGCGGTCCGAAGATCGTGAACTTGTTGAATACGAGAGGCTTTAATGAATATGAGCTACTTCCCTTCACCATCCTGCCAAAGGGAGGAGTCTACATGAGGCCCGTTAAAGCTGAGAAAGGATTCTGGGTTGGAGCTGCCGATGATCTTGGAAGACCCTTCATGTTCGAGGAAGACCCTAGACCTGAGAGTGACTACTTCACCTACAATATCTATCCGATCCTCTCGAAGTACTTCCCTCAATTCATTGACGTGAGGCCGAATAATACGTGGGCTGGAGAATACGACATCAACACTTCTGACTCCAACCCCTGCATCTTCGAGGAGAGCGGCCTTCTTGTTGTTGCAGGTTTGAGCGGAAGCGGTATAATGAAAGCAGATGCAGTCGGCAGAATCGCATCCGCGCTTCATGACGGGCGAGAAGAGGCTACGCTCTATGGAGGTAGGAAGATCAAGGTCCACAGACTGGGGGTTGCTGAAAGGGATGTTGACCCAGAGAAATTTGTTTTATGAATGAGCTGAGCGACTCTCTTATTTCACTCTCTTGACTTGACAATGGTGGACCGGGCGGGATTTGAACCCGCGACCTTCCGGTTTCTTGGGAGTTTCAATCCTTGCAAACCGGACGTTCCTTAGCCCAGACAGACTGGCATACCAGACTGAACTACCGGCCCATTATTCTCTTCTAGGAGAAGAATGACACTGATTTAAGTGTGATGCTAGGGCCGCCGCCGGGATTTGAACCCGGCCTCAACCCGAGCGCTGTTCCTATGGCGCTCTCTAGGCTCCACAGGCCTATACGCTACCAAGTTCCGCAAAGACCTATTGATGTCTTCTCTACGTTACGGCGGCCATTGTGTCTAATGCAAGATGCCCGTAGGTTTAAGAGTTTTTCCCGAATATGGAAAGTATCTTCTCTGAATCAGATGACTTCGCAGATCCGGCGGATCAAAGATCTTTCAATATTGTTTTGACCTGTGGTAGATGCTCCCAGAGGAAGTTGAATGACCAGTCGTTTGCTCTTATCAGAAACGGGTTCGTAGTCCAGATCGCTTCATCCCTCCCTTCTGTTGTGTCCAAGTCATCTGGGATCGCTTCTGTGAAAAGTGCGGATTTGCCATCAATAGAGGCGCTTTGTACTACAGGTTGCGTCTGCAAGCAGTGTATCTCTGCGATTTCTACGAACTCTGCTGCGACTCTTGCGATTTGCTTCGAAATGGGGGCGATGAAAAGTATTTCAACGCCCTTGGACTTGCATTTCTCAAGTGCTCGAGCATTTGCCTTATATGATCTCACTATTCCATTTGAAGTTGTTGTCACGTGAATAGACTTGTTCGCCTTATTGAACATTTCATTGAGTTTCCCGTAGATTTCAGATCTTCCTTTGAGGACCCAGAGCCCACTCTTTTCGTAAGGTTCTGCTTTGCGGACGTACTTCATGGATTCATAGCTCAACGTTAGACTTTGAATTGTTTCCTCTACTCTTTTCAAATCTTCGCTCAATCTTTCTACGAGAGGAAACAAAGTCTCATTTGGAGACGCAGCGAGATATTTCTCAGGTTTTTCAGGGATAGCTAGAACTAAGCCCTTGCGCATAAGCTCCCTAAGTGCGCCGTAAATCTTTGTCCGAGGCACATCGCTTAGGAAGCTAAGTTCACTAGCTCTACTCGGGCCGCTTCTAACTAGTGCGATATATATTTTGGCCTCGTAATCAGTTAACCCTAACCTCATTAATGCGTTGATGTTGCTCCGTTCTATGCCCATTAACACCACTTCAGAACCTGCTATAATAGAAGGAATTCAAAGCGGTTATGTATATGGCTTCTGTAGCTTACAGATAACTGCAGTGGATTATCGACTCTTGGGGTCGCTGCTAGATTACGTTAAGCTCTTTTCCGACCTGCTCAAAGTTGCTCAATGCGAAGTCCAAGTCTTCCTTTGTCAGAGCCGCGTTCATCATCGCCCTGATTCTGGCTTTTTCTCTAGCAACCATTGGGTAGACTATTGGAAGTGCGAAGACGCCTTTCTCGAAGAGCCTACTACTCAATTTACGTGCGACAGAGCTTTCTCCTACAATTACGGGTGTAATCGGTGTTTGACTTTTCCCGATGTCGAAGCCTAGGTCACTCAAGGCCTTCTTGAAGTACCTGGTATTCTTCCAGAGGCTCTCCACATGCCAAGGCTCAGATTCTAATACTTCCAGCGCAGCTATGCATGCTGCTGCTACAGGTGGAGGGTGGGACCCGCTCAACAGCCATGTCCTCGACCTATTCAAGGCGAAATTTACAAGATCCCTCGTTCCAGATATATATCCGCCAACAACTCCGAACGCCTTTGAGAAGGTTCCCATCTCAACATCGATCTTTCCTTCAAGACGGAAGTGAGATCCTATCCCACGTCCCTTCTCCCCTAGAACTCCGTCGCCGTGGGCATCATCAACATAAGTCATTGCACCGTGTTCCATGGCTAGTTGAACTATCTTATCAACTGGAGCTATATCCCCATCCATGCTGAAAACCCCGTCCGTAATTATCAGAATCCTCCTCGGGTTCTTTTTCTCCACCTCGTTCAACACGTGTTCAAGGTCGTTCACGTCGCAGTGTTTGTAGACAGCTCGCTCGGCCTTGCTTAAACGTACTCCATCTATTATGCTTCCGTGATTCAGTTCGTCGCTGACTATGACATCCCCTTCACTTGCTAGTTGCGGTATCAAGCCTGCGTTTGCAGCGAAACCGGTCTGGTAGACTAACGCAGCGTCCGTGTGTTTGAATTTCGCCAGCTTCTCTTCAAGCTCCAAGTGTAGATCCATATTGCCGGCTATGGGTCTGACCGATCCAGATCCGACTCCATGGGTCTTTATCGCGTTGATCGCAGCCTCCTTGAGTCTTGGGTGGTTGCTCAAGCCCAAGTAATTGTTCGAGCAAAGCATAAGCACTTTCTTTCCATCGACAACACATCTTGGGCTGCTACTTCCTTTGAGGATGTGAAGTTTCCAGTCAAGTTCATTCCTAGCGAGTTCATCGTATTCTTCTTTCAAAAAGGCTGTTGGATTTCTCAAAACTCAAATCTCCTGCCAACATTAGGCTGTGACATTTTGGAATGGGTTTCGGCAAGTTGAATTCTGTCTCATATTCGAAATCATCTGGAGAATCGTCAGTAAAAGGATAAAAGATCTTTGGACAACCTTCCATAATCCTCAGAGCAACAGTTTAGGCAAATCATTGACACTACCAATGACGGCGCATCCAATCTTCCTGAAAGCATCTGCCTCAGAGGACCCTGTCAAGACTCCTATGAAACGAACATTCGAATTCTTCGCACATAGAGCATCTATCGGATGATCCCCAACCATAAGAGTTTCTTCAAGGTTCACATTCATCTTCTGAGCGAGCATCATAACCTGATCTGGATCTGGTTTCGGCCTGTCGACATCATCTCTCGCGGAAACGAAGTCAACCAGTTTTGACAACCCAGTGGTCTCTAAACTCTTAAGCGCATATTCTCGGCAACTTCGAGTCAAAATCCCAATCTTGATTTCCTCCTCTTTCAACCATTTCATAGTCTCTGAAACACCGGATATGGCAGAGACGGAATCAACCTGCTCCATCTCCACGTCAGTCATAATTCGGTCAACTTGTCGTCTGACTTTTGAAACAGTTTCTTCCGATCTTGTCCTCTCAAAGAGTTCTATTCCCTTCTGCACAATTTCAAAAGTCGGTCTTGAAGCAGAAAAAATCTTAGAGTCAACTCCTAGGCTGCGGAAGTAAGCGATTATCATATTCTTCATCTTGACGAAGTCTATATTGGACTTGATCAAGGTTCCGTCGAGGTCAAATATGACAGCGGCTACCGACCTCCGCCTCAAATGTCAGCATACCTCATTTGAAGTAGGTAGCGGCAAAGCATAAAGATGTTAACGGTTGATAACCGAATACGTTCCCATGGGTGGTGTTTCATGATAGGAGAAACTAAGGCCACTATTAAGAGAGATGTGGGATTAGATCATGTAGAAACACCGCCGAGGCCATCAACAGAGGTGTCACCATGCCCAGCAGGCCGATGAAGAAGATCCTTGTCACGGGCTCCGTGGGGCAGATCGGCTCCGAGTTGACCGTTAGGTTACGCAAGCTATACGGGAACGAGAACGTGGTAGCGGCTGGACACAAGACGCAGCCGAGCGGGGAGCTGCGTAAGTCCGGGCCCTTTCACTTCATCGACATACTGGACAGGAAAGACTTGGAGGGCATTGTCAAGCAGTACGACGTCGACACCATCTATAACATGGCGGCCATATTATCGGCTGTAGGGGAGAAGAACCCGCACCTCTGCTGGGAGGTCAACGTGAAAGGCTTCATGAACGTCCTGGAGGTGGCCCGCGAGAGCGAGCTCGCTAGGGTCATCAACCCCAGCTCGATCGCGGTCTTCGGGCCCCAGACCCCTCGGGAAAACACACCTACCGACACGGTCCTTCAGCCCATGACGATGTACGGCGTGACGAAGGTCGCGGGCGAACTCCTTGGCGACTACTACTTCCGCCGCTTCGGGTTGGATGTGCGCAGCGTCCGGCTGCCCGGCGTCATCTCGTGCGAGACGCCTCCAGGTGGGGGAACCACGGACTACGCGGTGGCCATCTTCTACGAGGCTATCCAGCGCAAAAGGTACAAGTGCTTTGTGCGCGAGGACACAGTGCTTCCCATGATGTACATGCCCGACGCGCTCAAGGCGCTCATCGATCTCGCGAACGCTCCCCTTGAGAAGCTCAAGCACCACTGCAACTTCAACGTCGGCGCCATGAGCTTCTCCGCGGGAGAGCTGGCAGCTGAGATCAAGAAGCACATACCCGAATTCAAGGTCACTTACGAGCCTGACTTCAGACAGGCGATTGCTGACTCTTGGCCACGCTCGCTCAACGACAGCGTCGCTCGAGAGGAGTGGGGCTGGTCTTCTGAGTACGACCTCGAGCGTATGACAGAGGACATGATAGAGAAGCTCACGGAGAAGCTCCTCGGCTGAGGCAGCCTCCCTGAAAAAGGTACCGCCGCCAGCCTCTTCAGCTACGGAGTTCGAGTAGCGAGGTTACGAGTACAAGTCTTGGAGACTCTGTTTCAGGGAAACTCAGATTCCGTATGGAAGTATGGACTCACTTTGCCGGTCTAAATTGCATCCTGTCAATCACTCGGTTTTTTCTCTTCGACCGGGAATGCCATGAACTCTCGCAGTTTCTCAGCCATTTTTCTCAGCCGCATGTCGACCCTGTAGTTGATTGTTCCTTCTTCGAACGTTCCATCCTCTCTCCTAGACCCTGCTTTCACTCCCGTTAGTATCTCTATCCCTTGATCGATTGTTCTAACTGAATATATGTGGAACTTTCCTTTCTGGACAGCTTCCACTACTTCCTCCTTCAACATGAGGTTCTGAACATTAGCCTCTGGAATTATGACGCCCTGTCGCCCAGTCAGACCTTTGGCTTTGCAAACCTCGAAGAACCCTTCTATCTTCTCATTCACGCCGCCGATCGCCTGGACCTCTCCTTTCTGGTTTACTGAGCCGGTGACAGCTAGGTCTTGCTTAATCGGGAGATCCGCTAGGCTGGAGAGGATTGCGTAAAGCTCCGTGCTAGAAGCGCTGTCTCCCTCAACTCCTGAATAGCTCTGCTCAAAAACAAGACGTGCGGACAGGCTGAGCGGTTTCTCTTGAGCGTACTTTCCAGCAAGGTAGCCACCTAGAATCATAACTCCTTTGCTGTGTATAGGGCCACCCAGCTTGACCTCCCGCTCGATGTCGATGAGCCCTTCGCGACCCAGTCCTATGCTAGCCGTAACTCGCGCAGGTTGACCAAAAGCAAAGTCCCCTAAACTCATGATTGAGAGGCCGTTCACCTGCCCTACAACTTCTCCCGAAGTATCTATGAGCAGAATTTGCTTTTCTATCATCTCACGAATTTTCTCTTGAATGAGGTTTGAACGATAGATCTTCTCTTCAATAGCTTTCTTGACATGGCTAGCAGTTACATACTGGGAACCCTCTTGTGCAGCATAGAAGTTTGCTTCTCTCACTATGTCGGCGATCTGAGCGAACTCTGTTGACAGTTTTCCCTGGTCTTCTGCGAGCCTTGAACTGTATTCGACAAGTTTAGCTACCCCTGATGCATCGAGATGCTTCAGTTTCTCCTTCTGGCAGAGCGTGCAGACGAAGGCAGCGTACTTCTTCATATTCTCCTCTGTCCTGTCCATACGGGTTTCGAAGTCTGCTTTCACCTTGAAAAGTTCTTTGAATTCAGGATCATATGCATATAGAAGTTGATATGTGAGAGGGTTTCCGATCAGAACTACTTTTATATCGAGAGGAATAGGTTGCGCATCGAGGCTCTTGGTTGTAATGAACCCTAAACGTTCTCCTGCTTCCTCGATAGCGATCTCGTTGTTCTTCACCGCTCTCTTCAGGCTATCATAAGCGAAAAGATTTCTCAGCAGTTCTTCAACAGGTAGGACCAAGTATCCGCCGTTGGCTTTGTGGAAGGAGCCTCCAATAATCATAGTGAAGTCCGTTGTCAGCGCTCCGAACTGGGCTTCTTTCTCTATCTTTCCGAATAGATTTCCATAAGTCGGATTCAGCTCTATTACGACAGGTCCGCCTTGGAGCGTAGAATTATCTGCGATAACGTTAACCTCGTACTTTCTGAATTGTGCCTCCCGCATCCAAGGAACCGGAAAAGGAAATTGCTGCTGAACAGTGGGTTCTCTCCTGAATTGATCGAGGTTTCCGACCAAGTCTTCTTGAACTTCTTTTAAGTAGGCAGTAACTTCAGGCAGATCTTTGTATTTCTCCATCAAGTCTGAAATCGGATGGCCTATAGCATAGAGCGCAACATCGCGGTTCAGTTTCAGAAGCTGCTCCTTCAACTCTTTTTCGATATCTCTCAGCTGCCTCGATACCGTCGATACTTCCGCCTCTAGCTTCTCTCTTCTTTCCTGAATCTTATCCCGTATCTTAGGGCTCAACGCAAGATACTCTTCGTCGCTTAAGGGTTTTCCATCAACGATGGGAATCATAAGTATGCCCATGGGGGTGCTCTGAAACAGAAACCCTTGCTTCTTGGCGCTCTCATTCAGCTGGGTAAGGAGTTCTTTTCTACGCGCATCGAATCGCTTTGCCACCGATTCTCGTCTTGCTGCATAATCTTCACTCTCAAAAGCCTTGGGAATCTCCCTTCGAGCGTCCTCAATCAAGTTCTTCATATCGCGTTTGAGCTGGTTCGCTTTGCCTGGAGGAAGTTTCAATGCTTTGGGCTTGTAAGAGTCCTGAAAATTGTTTACGTAGCACCAGTCAGAGGGTACAGGCTTGCTCTTGGCCACTTCCTCAAGAAAGCTAGTCACAGCAGTCGTTTTGCCCGTTCCTGGAAGCCCTGCCACATATATATTGAAGCCGCGCTCTTTGATCTCCAAGCCGAACTTCAAAGCTCTAACAGCTCTCTCTTGACCGATAATACCCTCTAGCGGAGCCATCTCCTCGGTCTTCTCACAAGGCAGCATGCTCGGGTCGCAAATCCGTCGTAGTTTTTCTAAGGGTAATTCTTCATACATAGATGTCAACCAGCAGTAGAGATATTGGATAACTCTCGTTTTATATATTCTGGGAAGCTCGATTTGCGGACACCCTTCTAACCTCGAAATTGTTCAAATCTATGAAACATAATATCACGCCAGATCAGATAATTTTTCTAGGCTCATATGTTCTCAAGTTCTATTCAGTCGCTTTAAACTTCTAGAAAGAGTTCAGTAGGGTATATAGCGACTGATTCGGATAAGTTGCTGGGAAAGGTGCTGGAATCTTGGTGCGGGGGGTGGGATTCGAACCCACGGAGGCCTTCGCCACAGGATCTCTCAGCTGTGACGGATCTTAAGTATGGCACCGCGCGTTTTGAAGTAACGCGCAGCCCTGCCCCTTTGACCTGACTTCCGCCTACCGCCACGCGAACTGATAGGTCTCGGGAACCCCCGCATACTTATTGAGCTAGACTCGCTCGACGAAAAAAGGTTTACTGACGCCATAGACCAACCAATCCACATATTTAGCACAATCGATTCCTGAGAGCAGATAATTGTCTCGTTGAGTTCTATTCCATATTCAAGATCCTTGCTTGAAAGATGTGTTGCTCTTCTTGAGGCACTCTTATTAGTCTGTTCATCCAACTTTAGAAAGAGGTTTTGGCATACTACATAAGAATTACTCATTCACACAATAAGAAAGGCGATAGACTCAATGGCAAAAAGTACCCTCGATAAATTGCTCGATTCACTAGCAGGAGTTGTCGCAAGAGAGGATAGTCGTGTCCTCGTAAAAAACGAAAATCAATTGCGTGAACGGATGGACAGCCTGATTTATGAGGCTGTGTTCGCCGATGCTGAGACGAAAGAAGCTCTTCGCTGGCTCATCTGGGAAGCCGCCCAAACGCTGGGCATCAGACCTTCTTCGATCCAAGAGTTGTATGTGGCCCGCGGCCGCGGCGACATTGCCCGTCCCTTCACCGTTCCCGCCATAAACCTGCGGATGCTGGCTTATGATTCGGCCCGGGCTGTATTCCGCGCCGCCCGCATGCTTGACGCCGGAGCGTTCATCTTTGAGATTGCCCGGAGCGAGATCGGCTACACCGACCAGCGTCCCTCTGAGTATGTCTCTTCCGTCCTCGCCGCTGCTATAAAAGAAGGATTTCGGGGACCGGTGTTCATCCAGGGTGACCACTATCAGACCTCGCTCAAGAAATTCACGGCTGACAGGGAAGCGGAGTTCAAGGCCATTCGCAACCTGATTTCGGAATCTATTGCCGCTGGTTTCTATAATATTGATATCGATTCTTCGACTCTGGTTGACCTTACCAAGCCGACCCTCGAGGAGCAGCAGCGGCTCAATTATGAGACGTGTGCCGAATTCACGCGCTTCATCCGCGAGCATGAGCCCAGAGGCGTGACAATCTCGGTTGGTGGGGAGATTGGCGAAGTGGGTCAGAAGAATAGCACCCCCGAAGAACTGGATGCCTTTATGGCTGGTTACGACAGAGTGCGCGGTAACATGACTGGCATCAGCAAAATAAGCATCCAGACCGGCACTAGCCACGGCGGCGTGGTCCTGCCCGACGGAACACTCGCGCAGGTGGCCATTGACTTCGACGTCCTCAAGGCTCTCAGCGAGAAAGCGCGGAAAGAATACGGATTGAGCGGAGCCGTTCAGCACGGCGCGAGCACCCTTCCTGACTCGGCCTATCACAAATTCGTCGACGCGGGGGCCTGCGAGGTTCACTTGGCCACGGCCTTCCAGACGCTCATCATTGAGCATGAGGCAACTCCTGAGCCCCTCAGGCAGGAAATGTACGACTGGGTGCGGAAAAACTGTGCTGATGAATGGAAACCCAAGGACACCGAATCCCAATTCATCTACAAAACGCGCAAGAAAGCTGTGGGTCCCTTTAAGAAACGATTCTGGTCATTGTCCACGGACACGAGGAAGGCCGTTGGCGATAGCCTCGAAAAGCAGTTTGCTTTCCTCTTTGAACAGCTGCGTATTGGAAAGACTGCGGAGCTTGTGGCGAAGTTTGTCCCAACCCCAGAGATTCACCATCCGTTTCCGGCCGGAGGCGTCAAAGCAGCTAAGAGTGAGTGGACAAAAGGGCTTGCTGACTGAAGAAAGGAGGGCGTATGAATAAAGCCTTGGTGGTGGGATTTTTGTTTGTTTTTATTCTGATGCTTTTCACCGTGAGCTGCGTCCCCGGGCCGAATGATGTTGAGAAAACGCCCAACAGAAAGGGGAAGGTCGCTAGTTTCTGGAAGGGCTTATGGCACGGCCTCATCTCGCCGATCACCTTTGTCGTCTTCGTCTTCACCAAGAATGTCCGTTTTCATGAAGTCCACAACAACGGAGGCTGGTACGATTTTGGATTTGTCCTCGGCGCCGACCGACTAACGCAGATTCATGAAACAGATAGGCGATGAATGCGGAGATACGATCTTGGGTAGGTCCGTTTATCTTATAGATGAGGCGTATCTGAACTAGTTCATAAGGAAAATGACTTTGGCCCTCACCATTCACGCAAAGGAAATAACCCGAAGAAACTCTCGGTTGTACGTTGCTGCTGTTCCCGGAACGCTCGGAGCTCACACAGGACTGATCTCTATCGAAAGATTTACTGGAGAGTACAGGAAGGCTATCGCTTCGATCTATTTTTTAAGTCAACAAGATGCTAAAACAAGTGAACGCGAAATAATTACGGGAAACTACACCACTGCTTGGGCCTACGGGAATAAGCGAGGTTGCATTTCGTGGTAAAGCTTATTGGTTTGGACCTAGGCACAACCGGAGTAAGGTATGAATGTTACGATACTGATGGTCGGATTCTAGCATCAGGAAGATCTAGTATTAGAGAACAAACTGTGAAGGAATGGACTAGATCATTAAAGTTAGCTATTCCTAAGAAAAGAGGCTTTGAGACTTCAGAGGAGTTGATACTTTCGGCTCAAAGTACCTCCGGGACAGTCTTATTGGTAGATGAGTATGGAAATGAGATCTCTAGACCGTTAATGTATCATGAAAGAGCTGTGGAGGAATTTAGAAAGATAGAGGCACTGAAATCTGTAGGCGACCTGTCGAATAGAGGCGTTTCAATATCGTCGACTTCGCCTCTGCCCAAGATACTCAGTATCAGAAACAAGTATCCGCGGGATTTTGAAAAAGCAAGATGGATTGTTTCCCCTACCACTTGGCTACTGTATAAGTTGATTTACTCTGAAGAAGAGAAGTGGGAGAATATCAGTACGGATTGGACTAATGCCTTGAAATTTGGTGTGGACCTAACGCGGGAATATCCTGCATGGTTCAAACCTCTGTTTGATGACGTTGATATTTCGATAGATCTTTTACCTCGCATAGTCCCGTGTGGTGAGGAGTTGGGAACGGCAAGGAGTGAACTGGCCGAGAAGCTCGGTCTGAGAAATTCTAGAATCTTTCATGGAATGACCGACGGTAATGCTGCTGCGCTAGCTGTCGGATGCATGAGCGAAGGAGACTTCGGCTTCAGTTGCGGAACTACAACGGCAGTAAAGTACGTCTGCAATGAGATGAAACCACATCGAGCAATCTACTATCATAAACATCCGTTCAAAGGATTCTTGGCCGGAGCAGCACCGGTGACCGCTGGAGCGCTCGACTGGTTCGCTGAGAAGATTATGGGCATAAAAGTTGGAAAAGCCTTTGAACTAGCTGCTATGATAGAGCCAGGAAAAGAGTATTTGTACTTTCCTCAAGGAGATAGAAGCCCCTTCGACGATTCTGAGCTAGGCGCCTCTTTCCTGAAGATCTGGCCAGAGGAAACTTCCAAGGATATGGCTAGAGGAAGACTGCTTCGTTCAATGGTTCTCGGATTGACCTTCTTCGAATACTACTACATCACCCTTTTCGAGGAGCTCTTCAATCGTAGGATCGAGGAAGCCAAGATAACGGGAGGTGGAACACGTTCGCCGTGGTGGAATAGACTCAGAGCGTCGATCTACGATTTGCCTGTGAAAGTAATGGAGGAGCGGCCTGGGATAGGTGCTCTAATACCTGCCGCCTTGAGGCTGAGGCTCTTCACAGGTCCAGAAGAAGCCCAAGATGCGCTTCTAAGGGTTACTGACATCTATGAACCCGACAGAAATCTGGGATCAAAATACAAACGGTTGAGAGATGCATTTCTGAAACGATGGGAGATTATACGAGAAGCTTCCTCGACAATGTGAAGAGAAAGATATCAGGTCAGAAAGGCTCTTCCCCAATGCTTCAGCGCAAGCTCCAGCTCTTCATTCGTTTTCGAGTACTCTTCCAAGGAAATCCCTTTCATATACGCATCCACAGCCTGCCTCATGGCTTTAGCTCCTGCTCTAGAGCCTTTGGGATGGCCGTGAACTCCTCCACCAGCCTGTATTAATACGTCTTTCCCCAGGCTTTCTATATTGGCCGGAACGATTGCGGGATGAACCCCGCCGGAGGCGACTGGCATAGTCGTCTTAAGGTCGTAGAATTCTCCTCTAAGGAAGCTGTTGGTCTCTACAATCTCAGAGATCTTCCTATCCATCTTACCCGCAGCCGTGCCGGTGTGCAGTTGGTCACCTCCCGCTAATCTTGTGAACTTAGCCAAAATCTTCATTGATATTCCGTGTTTGGGGTTTCGCGTGAAAGCTCCATGGCCTGCTCTATGCACATGAATAGGAGCTTTTATCGAAGGATCTTCCGCTAACACTCTTATAGCCGCGTATCCGCACGGAACAACGTCAACCATGAGGAAGGGCGCTCCATGCTCGATGACCTTGTCAGCGAGTTCACGAATCTTGTATGTTTCTGCGGTTATGTCAGGTGCGTACAGGATCGTCCTCCCAGTTTCAGATTTAGCTTTGTCTAAGGCTTCCATGACTGCTGAAACCCTTTCTAATAATGGACAAAATTTCTGATCGGTCAACGTCTCATCGTCTTTTATGAAATCTACGCCGCCAACCGCGGCTTCGTAGGCGACTTTAGCCGTCTCTTTCGGGCTTAGCCCCACCTTTGGTTTGATGATCGTTCCTATGTGAGGCCGTCTATCTCTATCTGTTCCTACGATTTTTCTAAGTCCTTCGATCCCGAATTTCGGTCCTTTGAAGGTCGAGACGATTGCCTTCGGAAACTCTACGTCAAGCAATCTGATATTATCAAGGGATCTTGATCCGAAGATTTCTCCCGCTATTATGCTAAGTATGTTAGGAATACCTCCTGTCTCACAGTCAAAGAGGCTTACTGGATAGGCGATTTTCACGAGACCTGTTCTGCCGTCTTCTGTTTTGAATTCAAAGGCTTTTGCCGTAAGGTTCTTCACAAGCCAATTTGTAGCTGTTGCAACTTCAGTCCAAGTTCCTATGGATCCTTCAGCAGCTATCTTGACCGCTGCTTGTTGAATGCTGATATCTCTTCCTTCCACGTAGTACGTTGCTACAATATTGTCGTCAGGGTCGATCATGTCGGCTCTTGTCGTAAAGATTTGCAACGACTCGTCTGTCATAACTTCTTCACTACTCAATCCAAGACAGCTCCATACTTTGCTATACCAAGACGCTTAATATGCGTTTACACGGTTTCTTTAATAAGGCCTTTAGTTTCCCATAGTTATTTCGAATTTTGAACTGGTTACTTCTTTTTCCATTGGAAGTTTCCTATAGAAGGCTTGAATCGGCATCTCGGTGTTTTGGAAGTTTAGGCTAAGGTAGGGCCTAATAGTGTTGTGTATATCGTATTCTCAACGGTTGCTTCTTGGAATGATCTCCAAGTGTCCAAATCTCAAATTCTCCCTAGCCAAAACACAATGACACAAATCAAATAAGGACCGAGTAGGCTTAACCAAAATCAGCCGACAACCCCATGAAATATGGAGGTGAGCTACGTGATCGAGACGCAAAGTATTTCTGAGATAATGAACAGAGCCTTCAGAAAGAGAATTTTGATCCCTGCTTTCAATGTGGCCTACATTCAAATGTTAAAACCCATAGTTGAAACTTTAGTTGAATGTGAGACATTCGGCCTAGTTGAAGTTGCTAGGCTGGAAGTTGAAAAATTCGGGGCGCAAAGTTTTGAGGCGGTAGCGAAAGAATATAGGGCTCTCGGTGACCGGAAATTTACGAGGCTTCATGTAGATCATATTCCCGTGATAGATGAGGATGGTGTACAAGTCGATTGGAAAAGCTTGATTCAGAAGGGTCTAGATTTAGAGTACGACTCAGTAATGATCGACGGCTCACGCTTGCCCTTGAATGAGAATATTGGGGTTACCAAGGAAGTCGTTGATATGGCGCATAAGAGAGGTAAGCCTGTTGAAGCTGAGCTCGGAGCTGTCTTAGGTCATGAAAAGGAAATCTCAATGTCATATGAAGAGATATATGATAAGGGTGTGGGATTTACAGATTTAGACGAGGCATCGCTTTTCGTAAATGAGACTGGCGTGGATTGGTTGTCTGTAGCTATAGGTAACATCCACGGAGCTATAACTGGTGCCGCCAAAGATAGGGACAAGGTACAGGCACGCCTAAATATAGAGCATCTCAGAAGACTCAGCGAAAGAACACGTATTCCGCTTGTTCTCCACGGAGGTTCCGGAATAAAAACGGAATATGTCTTGTCAGCCATAAGAAATGGCATCACAAAGATCAACATCGGCTTTGATATAAGACAAGCATACGAGAGGGCATTGAAATCGCAAAAGGGGAATACTGAATACGCTCAACAAGAAGTCTCATCGAAAATTAGAGAACTCATTTGTGA
>Ga0315312_1001332_pt1 | contig 19779 bp, 14 predicted proteins | sample TDP7_MG_FD_203629 | JGI IMG/M metagenome (GOLD analysis project Ga0315312, IMG submission 203629) | Freshwater sediment microbial communities from Lake Towuti, South Sulawesi, Indonesia - TDP7 | ecosystem: Environmental > Aquatic > Freshwater > Lake > Sediment | place: Indonesia: South Sulawesi... | reverse complement strand
CAGGAAAGACAGGGGTCATAGCAGCGGATAGCGACTTCAATGCGGTTGAGCATGCCCTCAGTGAGCCCTTCCATCTTAATGTAGTCCCTAGCTACCAAGTAGATAGCCCGGTTCATCGCTAGGTTGTTATTCTGGGTCGCCACAATAATATTGGCTTTGCGAATGGCGCCACTTCGGTCCACCCAGAAGTGATGAATGAGAGTCCCTCGCGGCGCTTCCAATACGCCAATGCCCTCCTCATTATACTTTGACGAGCTTACTCTTATTTCAGTAGAACAGATTTCATCGTTCTGAAGGAGTACCCTTAGCATCTCGGTGGCATAAAGTCCTTCAATAAGTCGCGCGTAATGATAATACAGCGAACCCTCCATCATAGCCCCGTTCCCCAGCTTCTTAAACTCCTGAAGCTCTTGGTTCGCTAGAGGTGTGGTGATGCCATCGGCGACATTGAGTCGTGCCAATGGCCCGACACGATAGATACCGCTTGGGTAGCCCATCTTCTTGTAATAGGGAAATTTCATGTAAGACCAGTCTTCCACCCTCTCCTCAATAATAGAAAGGTATTTATTACCAGGCACCTGGTCTTCCAAGACAAAACCCCGGGCATCCAGCAATCTTAGCTTGCCATCGTACAATCCCAAGTTGCCGTGAGGGTCAACTGTGCCCAGATAAGCGGAAGGAAAGCTGGCAAAGTTGGACATCAGTTCCTTCTGCTTGCTCTGAAAGTCCTTGATAATGCTGATACCCAGTTGATAGATAGCTACTGCCTCGTCAACTTTGCTCATGATTTTGTCTCTATCCTGGGCAGACAGTGCTGCATTTACACCGCCGGGAATTGCGAAAACTGGATGAATCTTCTTGGTGCTTAGAATTTCAATGATGGACTGCCCAAAGCTTCTCAGCCACACCGCTTTCCTGGCGAGCTCAGGGTTAGCGGCGATTAAGCCAAACACGTTCCTGGTCGCTGGGTTGGCATCCATGCCAAGGAGGAGGTCGGGACTAGCCAGATGGAAGAAGTGAAGCGCATGAGACTGCACATACTGCGACATGTGTATTAACTGCCGTAGCAGTTTGGCAGCAGGCGGTATCTCCACTCCCAAAATGGCATCTCCAGCTTTGGCAGAAGCTAGATGATGACTCACTGGGCAGATACCACAGGCGCGCTGAGTAATGACGGGCATCTCCCAGAAGACTCGTCCTTCACAGAATTTCTCAAAGCCCCGTAGCTGGGTAACATTGAAATGAGCCCGACTCACTTTGCCCTTTTCATCTAAGTGTAGAGTAACCTTGCCGTGACCCTCGATGCGGGTAATTGGTTTTATCTCAATCGTTCTCCGTTCCGTCGTCACTCCAGTTCCTCCTTAGCTAGTCAAAGAGCATCATCTCACCGGGCAAGACTGGAATCCGACCCTGAAGAAGCTCAGTCAGGGCATATTTAATCGCTTCCGCCCGGGGTGGGCACCCGGGAACATAACAGTCTACCTTGACCACTGCGTTCACCGGCAGGGCTTTTTCCAGGAGAGGTGGTATTTCCGCTGAAGAGGGTATTTTGCCATCTTTAGTGCTCTCGGTCTCAACGTAGACACGTTTTAACACTTCCTCTTTAGAGAAGGCGTTACGCATAGATACCACACCGCCAAAGCAGGCACAGTCACCGAGTACTACCAGAATCTTGCACTTGTGCCGAAGTTCGGTGGCTTCTTTTTCGTGTTCTGCCGTGCCGATGGCGCCAGTGAGGATACCCACATCTACGGCGCTGAATTCTTTAATGTCCGTTATCGGGCACTTAGTAAACTCCACAACTTTAGCCAGGTCAATTATTGCCTCATCTATATCCAGCACGGACATGTGACAGCCAGCACAAGCGTCAAGCCAGGCAGTAGCTATTTTTACTTTGGCCATAGCCTTAGCCTCCTTTTTCTCAACCTCTGGGCTATTTGGCTGATTATTTCAAGGTCATCTTTTATGCCTTGAGGTGGCTTGACTGCCCGCTGCGACTGGCCCGTCTTACCATCTAGGGACACATATGTGCCTTCTCGCTCCGCCCAGTTAGGCGAGGGAAAGACCACATCTGCCGCTTCGGTCAGGGGTGAGGCATAGCTTACCTGAACAATGAGGAATTCAGCCCGCTCCACAATTTGAAGTACATCACTGTCAATACTACCATCGTCGTCAGCAAGTAAGAGGTAAACCAGTTTGGGCTTCGCTTCTGCCATCCCGTTCCGGTTAGCTACCCCCAATTCCCAGGCACCGCGGCTGTTGCCACGAGGTTTGAGCGAGACAACTTTCACACCATTGGGATTTGCTAACTTGGCTAGTTCCAGCAAGCTAGCCACAAGCCTGGGGTCTTTTTTATTAAGTACCCCGTCTCCGTATATGATCACTGGCTCTCTAGCCTTAGCTAGCATATCCCCTAATTGGGCTAACAAGGTTTCATCCAGACCGCCAAACGGTGCTGCTCTTGCGGACGAAGTCGCCTTCGGCGTCATTTTAACGCCTTTCCGATTCCTCACCAACTGCGACAAAGCACTGAGAGCCACTTTCAAATCGCCCTCGTTTGGTCTGAGCCAGCGGTCGGCGTGAATACCCAAATCATTCTGCTCCGAGTCAATTAGGACCAGCCCAGCCTGGTTCTGAGCCTGAGCTCTAAGCACATAACAGCCAGCCACGGGATGGCTTTCTAAAGGATTGCCGCCGACCACCAGCACAAAATCAGTCTCAAGAATAGACTCCAGGGGACTTTCTATCTCAAGGCCCTGACCATTTTTACTAAAGAGGCTTATCCCTTGAGTCAGAGTTCGGTAAAGGTCCCCGTCAAGAGTATCCAGCAAGCTGGTACGCACCGTCTGGCGCATCAGTTTAGTGAAGGCTTCTAACGTCTCATTCGGGCAAAGGCTGGAAATTAAGCCGGCGATACTGCCAGTGCCGTAACGACTTCGGTAAGCTCTGATTCCCTCGCTTGCCCGGTTCAAAGCCTCTTCCCAGGATGCCGTTCTTGCTGAACCGCCTCGCATATCGGTAATGATAGGTGCGGTGATTCTGGGGGCTTCTTTATAAATCTGCTCAAAACGTCCCTTGCGGCACAATTGTCCCTTAAGCCCGGTAAGGTTAGTCGCATTTATCTTAACGATGTTATTGTCTTTGACGAGAACATCTATGTCACAACCAACGCCGCATAAGGAGCAGATACTATGAATTATTTTACCCTCAGTGGTTCTACCTCGGTAGGCACTCATCTTGCTGAAAATAGCGCCAGTTGGACAAGCCTGGGCACAGGCGCCACAGGAGATACAGGTTGATTCTCCGAGAGACTGACTGAGATCAGCAATAAGCATAGTGCGCCACCCTCGTTTGCCGAAATCAAGAGTACGATTACCCACAACCTCGTCGCAGATACGGACACAACGACCGCAGAGAATGCAGCGATTATGGTCAATGACGAGGTACTTATTCAGAGGGTCGGTGGGCAGGGTGGGGAAGCTGTAAGGATAGCGCACGTGGTCCATCTGGTACTGGTAAGCCAGCTTCTGCAGGTCACAGTCGCCACTGGCAACACAGACAAAGCAATGGTGATTGCGCTCAGTAAACATGAGTTCAAGTATCTGACGGCGATATTTCTCCAGCTTTTCGGTATTGGTTTTCACCACCAAACCGTCACGCGCCGGGTAGGTGCAAGCTGGGTTAAGGCGACGCTCCCCCTCAATCTCAACAACACACAACCGGCAAGCACCAACGTTGGAAAGCCCTTCCAAATAACACAGTGTCGGCACATAGATACTATTGTTGCGACAGACTTCAAGGACAGTGTCACCCGCTTTCCCTTTCGCCTCTTTCCCGTTGATAGTCAGTTTTATCTCTTTTTTCTCAGCCATGACTTTGACCCTCCTCCGCCGCTTCAAGGTCACATCTGAGACAGCGGGATGCCTCCGCTTTGGCCTCCTCAGGAGTAAAGGGAAACACAATCTCCTTGAAAGATGACTTTTGCTCCCTAGGGTCAATATGGGAGGGGTATACTCGGCTTCTTACCTTGACCTCATCTTCAGTCGGCGGAATCTTCGGAACTTCAATCGGCTCGTAGCCGTCCCTCTCAATGAAGGGCGATAGAGGTTTCCCCTGTAAGTATCGCTTGATGGAGCTAGCGGCTCGCTGACCGGCTGCCACCGCCCATATGACTGTCTTTGGCCCGGTAACGGCATCGCCACCAGCAAAAACGCCCGAGCGGGTAGTAGCTAAGGTGCGTGGGTCAGCCACTATTGTGCCGCCTCTACCTATTTTGATCTTGTTGTCTTTAATGAAGGAAGCATCCGGGCGCTGTCCGATGGCTTCAATAACCGTATCCACTAGGATAGTGTACCCTGAGCCAGCTACTGGGTAAGGAGTACGCCGACCACTGCTGTCAAATTCCTTCAGCTCCATGCGGATGCACTCCAGCCCGCTGGCTTTCCCATCCGTGCTCAACACCTTTGTCAGAGCGGTCAGGCAGTCAATACGGATACCTTCGGCTTCGGCAGCTTCAATCTCTTCCCAAATCGCCGGCATATCTTTTCGTTCCCGACGATAGAGTATTCGTACCTCATCAGCCCCCAATCTGAGAGATGCCCGAGCCGCATCAATTGCCGAATTCCCACCACCCACCACTGCCACTTTTCTCCCGACCTTCGGTTTTTTGCCCAGACTAATTGCTCTCAAGAACTCTATGGCGTCATATACCCCTTCGGCATCTTCACCGGGTATACCCATCTTGCCCCCTTTGTGTGCTCCGCAGGAGATAAAGATGGCTTTATAGCCCTCATCAAAGAGTACCTCAATGTCATCAACTCTAGTATTTAGTCTAAGCTCCACACCTAACTTGAGGATGCCCTCAATTTCAGCGTTCAGGATTCCTTTGGGTAGCCGGTATTCAGGTATGGCTACCGCCATCATTCCGCCGGCTACAGGCAGTGCCTCAAAAATAGTAACTGCGTAACCGTCTCTGGCTAGCTCGTACGCGGCAGTAAGTCCGGCTGGCCCCGCGCCCACGATAGCGACTCGTTCCGGCTTTCTCGGCTTGACCGGGGGCAAAAATTCAACACCGTGTTCATAGGCGTAGTCTGCGGCAATGCGTTTCAAATCGCGGATGGAGACGGCTTCATCTACCTGGACACGACGACATTTCACCTCGCAGGGGTGATCGCACACTCGTCCCACCGACATGGGAAAGGGAAGCCGTTGCTTAATGAGCTTGTAAGCATCAGCAAACTTTCCGGCTTTGACTAGGGCGATATAGCCAGAGCAATCAAGTTCCACCGGGCAGGTGTGCTGGCAAGGAGTCGTGAAGAGTGCCTGACAGACTGCCGCGGGACAGTGTTTGTCAATGATGTGAGCTTCATATTCATCACGGAAGTGTCTCAGAGTGGTCAGTACCGGGTTCGGGGCTGTTTGCCCCAAGCCGCAGAGAGAGGCTGAGCCTACCATCTCAGCCAATTCGGTAAGAGTATCTAGGTCTTCCATGGCGCCCTTACCTTGACTAATCTTGGTCAGTATATCTAGCATCTTAGAGATACCGGCGCGACACGGGGTACACTTACCGCAGCTTTCATCTTTGGTGAACTGGAGGAAAAATCTGGCGACATCCACCATACAGTTGTTCTCATCCATGACGATAAGGCCGCCTGAACCCATGATTGCTCCCAGTGCCGTGACGGATTCATAATCTATCGGCGTATTAAGGTGGGCAATCGGGATACAGCCACCAGAGGGCCCACCAATTTGGACTGCCTTAAATTGCCGACCACCAGGACAGCCACCACCGATATCAAATACCACTTGCCCCAAAGGAGTACCGAGCGGTACCTCAATCAGACCAGGATTACTTATCTTGCCCACCAAGCAGAAGGTCTTAGTGCCTTTGCTCTTATCTGAGCCCACACTGGCAAACCATTCCGCCCCATTAAGGATAATTAACGGGATGTTAGACCAGGTCTCCACGTTGTTCAAGACAGTTGGCTTATTGAACAGACCCTTATGAGCAGGAAAGGGTGGTCTCTGACGCGGGTTGCCGCGCCTGCCCTCAATGGAGGCAAGGAGAGCCGTCTCCTCACCACAGACAAAAGCTCCGGCTCCTTTCCTTAGTTCTATCTGAAAACTAAAATCAGAGCCAAGTATGTTATCACCCATTAACCCATACTCGGCGGCTTGTCTTAAGGCAACATCAAGCCGCTCTATGGCTAGAGGCTTTTCGGCACGACAGTAAATATAGCCGCGAGTTGCCCCAATAGCGTAAGCTCCAATCAGCATACCCTCAAGAATAGAATGGGGATTACCCTCTAACACCGCCCGGTTCATGTAAGCCCCGGGGTCACCTTCGTCCGCATTGCAGATAACAAACTTTTCATCTCCCGCCGCCTGACGCACAAAAGTCCACTTCGTTGCGGTAGGGAACCCGGCACCTCCCCGCCCCCTCAAACCACTGCGGCTGACCTCATTAATCACCTCTTCAGGTCGCATCTGAGTTAGCACTTTAGCCAGAGCCTGATAGCCATCCCGGGCAATATATTCCTCAACGCTGGTGGGGTCTATATCTTGGTTATGCAGAATGCGGATTTTTTGCAGTCTAAATGTCGGAGACTCAAGGTCTAGAGTCCATTCGGGAATGGGCTCACCCCCGATAAGATGCCGTTCTATGATTGTGGGCACTCGCTCTGGGGTGACTTCGGCATAAATCATCCTTCCGTTCTTCGGGTGAATTACGGTAACAATTGGTTCTCGTCCGCAGGGTCCGATGCAAGCCGCTTCGGTAATCACTACATTAGATAACTTACGGGATTCGGCTTCTTTAAGGAAAGTTTCTTGAACGCTCCTGGCACCACTAGCAATGCCACAGCTACCTAAGTGAATCTTGACTTCTATCTTTTTCGCTAGTTCGGCAAGTCTTTCGCCGATTAAATCCCTTAATTCCTTGAGATCCCCAATACTAGACAGCCGCGTCACTATTCACCTCCTATGCGTAGGCGTATAGGATCTCCTTCATCCTAGTGGGCGTCACCCGACGGTACAATCTATCCTCAATCGCTACTACCGGAGAGAGTCCACAACACCCCAGGCACCTCACTACCTGCAGAGAAAAGAACCCGTCAGAAGTAGTCTCTCCGGGACTAATGCCCAACTCCTTGCGCAAAGTATTCAGCACCCTTTCCCCGCCTCGGACATAGCAGGAAGTACCCATGCACACTGAAATGACATATTTACCACGTGGCACCATGGTGAATAGCGCATAAAAGCTGGCAACACCGTAGACTTCACTCAAGGATAGCCTGAGGTCGCGAGCAACGCTCCGCAAGACGGAATAAGGTAAGTAGCCAATCAAGCCCTGTGCCTGCTGCAATACCGGAATTAGCGCTCCACTCTGCCCCCTCGTTTTGTCAATAGTTGTTTCAATCTGACTAAATATTCTGCCGGCAATTCCTTTACCGACTGGTGCAGACACTGCTACTAATTCATCTTTCTTCTCCATATGAAACCTCCGGCTATTTTCGACGCTTTCGCTTGTCAAACACACTCCTGTGTCATATCTTTATTAAGACCTTATCCTAACCACTGCGTTTGCTTTGCTCACGGGCATCAGGGGCACATAATAAAGGCGCCGGGCAGTATCACCCGACACCTTTCTTTTATTAAAGGCGGCTTTAGAATCATTGCCTGTCTTTCTCTCAGGGATGTGGTCAGCGTGCTCTGGATAGAGAATTGAGATAAGTATCAATACCATTGCCTACCAGTGTAAGATAGATAGGCACGCCTTCACCATATCTCTTATAGACCGGGCACATCTGGCAGATGCCCGTATCCCGACCGTTGGCTTTGCCACTTTCCATACACAGCTTGCAATAGGTACCCTCAATTTCCCAACAAGGCAGTGTTCTACTCATATAAGCCGGACATCCGTCCCGAATGGCTGGCGGGCAACGCTCCATCTCCCAGCAGGGTTTTTTGTCTTCCCAGAAGTCACTAGCATTTGCCTGGGAAACAGCCATGACCGGAACTTTGCCCAGCAGAAGTGCTTCGGCTTCCTGCAATAGCTCAGCTCGCCTTTTTTGTCGCGCCCCTCCCTCATGGATGATGGCATAGATGCCCCAGACGTTGATATACCACACGAACGCTGGCACCGCCAAGATTACCGGCATGACTAAGCCCACCACCAGCGCGATTTCCCAGCCGAAGCGAGCCAAAAAGAACCAGACCGCAAAGCCATAGACTGCTACTGGTATTGTCATCAATAGAACAGGCGTCACTACTCGCCCACTGACTGACGCGCCCTGCTTCTCTCTTTCTATTGCTTCACTTTTCTCCACGCTGATAGCTCGTCTCTGCCAAGCTCGCTTAACGAAAGTATAAATACCACCGAGATTGAGATACCAGACTAACACCGCAGGGAAAAGTATGAGCGGTATTGCCAGTACCAGCGCGACGACAAATTCCCACTGCATCGCTAATGTCTCCTTCCTCCGCTTACTTAACGGGAGGTAAGAAAGAGGGTTATGGAGCTAAGCCGAAGAGATACCTTTTCTTACCTCCTTTGTTTCCAGCTTACCATCTGGTGAATAAAGCTGACTTCCGTCGTGATACCTATTTCGGGTCAGCAAAAACACTTATCTGTAGTCATACAAAATTAGGCGTATATGCCTAAAGAAATTAGTTCACAACCACAAACACCCCGCCGAAGAACCTCATCGGGCAGGAACCTTTGACTATCTTTGGACTGTCCACTCAAGGTCAACGGAGACTAACAACAAAGAGAATAGAAAAGAGAATACTTACGAACATGACCTGACGGAATCATAGTACAGGTGACATCATGATAAGAAATCGCTCTATAAACCTGATACTGTAGACATCCTGAAGACTCGTCATCCAAGCGCTGATATGAATAGAAAACGTCAAGCTCAGTTGATTTAGCAAGCTATGGCAGTCTAGGGTGACACAACCTCTTGACAAAGCTCTTGAAAGTAGTACAATACCGATATGGTCTGCGGACAAGGGTCCAGACTCCGCTCGTGAGTCGTCGGTATAATCGGGCAAGTGGCATTCCATCCCCGACTGACCCAAAATCTAGAAGAATTGGCAATAGGTTGGAACTGCAAAAACCAAAGAAAGGGGGTGGTACTTTTCGTTATTGAAGACTGAATTTAACTTGGTGCAATAGTCAACAAAAGGAGGAAAAGTGAATAAGAGAGTAATATTAGCCTTGATTATGGTTCTGGTAATGATGAGTGCGCTATTTTCAGCCTGTGCGAAGCCTGCTCCAGCACCAGCGCCGGCTCCAGCACCAGCCCCTGCGCCAGCACCCACTCCAGCACCAACACCAGCACCAGCACCAGCCCCGACTCCCAAACCGACGCCAGCACCAACGGTCACTCCAGCACCAGCCCAGCCCCCGAAAGTAATTGAATGGATTGCCCAACACACGAATCCAAAGGGTACCCGCTTAACAAACTCGTTTGAAAGAGAGTGTGCGAGGGTTAAGGAAGCCAGTGGTGGGCGCCTGGTGATAAAGGTACATGGCGGCGGTGAAATCGTCCCCTCGACCAAGGAGTGGGACGGGGTAGATAAGGGCATCTTAAACTATGCCAAGTCGACTAGCATTTGGTGGATGGACCGATTCCCCGCCGCCGGCCTGTTCAACTACATGATTGCCGGTTTGCGTCCCGTTGAGATGCTGATGTGGATGCTGGTGGAAGGTGATAAACTGCAAAATGAGTATTTTGCGAGCACTAACTTGCTCACTATTCCCGGTTGGACTGGCACGCCTGAGATATTCCTCAGTACCAATAAGCCTCTAAACACTCTGGCTGACTTAAAGGGGTTAAAGTATCGCAGTGCTGGGGATGACGGGTCAGTCTTCCAAGCGCTGGGTGCCTCAGTCATCTCGGTGCCCCCGGGCGAAATCTATGAAGCCATGAAACGTGGGGTAATTGATGCTTTTCAACTGAGCAGTCCGGCGACTGACAAGACATACACCACTTATGAGGTGGTCAAGTATGTGTATCTCTCCCCGGTTCGCCAGCCCTGTGAGTACTTCACTAACATGGTTAACAAGAAGACCTGGGCAGAGCTACCTGATGACCTGAAAGCGGTCGTAAAGATGGCAGCTCTGGAGGAGGCATGGAGCTATCTGCGGGACACCATTGTGGACGATGCCGCGGCCATAAAATTCTACAAAGATAAGGGCGTTACCGTGGCACCGATACCCAAGGTTTTTGAAGACGAACTACGAACACAAGCCAAGAAGTTCTACGACGAGAAAGGCGCCAAAGACCCCTTCTTTGCCAAGGTGGTACAAGTCCAGCGTGCCTTTGGTGAGGCTTATTCCGCAACCTACCCATCGGGTCTCTAAATTCGCTCTCCCCTCCTTCAGGAATATTCTCGAAGGAGGGGAACCTGCTAAGAAAGGCGATTGTGAAAAGCGTATTGAGAGCAATTGATTTCATTAGTGACCAAACCGGAAAGATAGCCTGCTGGTTAGCCGTTGTCTTGGTGGCGTTAATATCTTATGAAGTTACTCTGCGATATGTCTTTAATGCGCCCACAATTTGGAATTTTGAGACCAGCCTGATGGCTGGCGCCACGATGATGGCTTTTGGCTGGGCGTATGCTCACCGGCATCATCACCATATTCGGGTTGATGTTTTTTATTCCCGGTTATCGCCCCGAGCCAGGGCCGGCATTGATGTCTTTGGTACTCTATTGTTCTTTTTCCCGTTAATCTTCACCTTTGTCAGGACTTCTATTCTCTGGGCAAAGGATGCTTGGATGAATCATCTGGTATCAAATCTGACCTACTGGTATCCCCCGCTCGCCCCATTCCGAACGGTGGTGGCGCTCGCTTTCCTGCTGCTGGCGATTCAAGGTGTCGCCCAATTCATTCGCGATTTCTACCGGCTCATAAGGAATAAAAGTTATGATTAAACTCAGCCCGGAACTCGGTACCATGCTGATGTTGGGTGGGCTGGTAGTGGGCGTCTTTATTGGTTATCCCCTCGCTTTCGTGGTTGGGACTCTGGGGTTAATCTTTGGCTTTCTCAGATTTGGGCCTCCGGTATTTGATATGCTTTATAGCCGTGCCGTCGATGGGGTGGTATTTAACTTTACCTTTTTAGCAGTCCCCTGTTTTATTTTTATGGGGGTTATGTTGGAACGCTCCGGACTAGGAGATGCCCTGTTTAATGCCATGTATGTCTGGATGGGCCGGCTTAGGGGCGGGCTGGCGGTGGTTACTATGCTCATCGGAACTATTATGGCGGCCACGGTGGCGATAATCGCTGCCTCGGTAACGATGCTGACGCTTGCCGCGCTTCCGCCTATGATAAAGCGTGGTTATGATAAAAGCTTGGCGGCAGGCACAGTGGCGGCTGCAGGTTGTCTGGGAATCTTGATCCCACCCAGCATTATGCTGGTTCTTTATGGACCAATGGCTCAGCTCTCTGTAGGTAAGCTGTTTTTCGCCGCCTTTATGCCTGGCTTTCTCCTCTCCGGTCTATACATGGTCTATATCATACTCACCAGCTTCCTCAATCCCAATAAGGCTCCTGCTGTCCCACCTGAGGAAATAGCCATGCCTCTGCGACAGAAAGTGACAATGCTTGTTACCTCACTGCTTCCAGTTGCATTTCTTATTCTGGCAGTGCTAGGTGTTATTTTCTTCGGAATAGCTCCGCCAACTGAGGCCGCCGGTGCCGGTGCCTTTGCGGCAACACTGCTGGTCATTGTCTACCGCAAGTTTAGCTTGGAAGTCCTGAAGGATGCTTCACTGGAGACACTGAGGGTCTGTGGTTTTATTCTGATGATTGTCATCATGGCTTTCTCCTTTGTCGGCGTATTTCTCGGCATTGGCGGTGGGGATGTCGCCACCAAAATCATTCTGGCTACTCCCGGGGGACGCTGGGGTGCCTTTTTGGTTATGCAGTTTATCGTGTTCATCCTCGGCTTTTTTATGGATTGGATTGGTATCGTTTTCCTCGTAGTGCCAATGGCAACACCCGTCGCGGCTGCCCTGGGGTTTGACGCACTCTGGTTTGCTATGATGGTTTGCGTTAACCTTCAGACTTCCTTTTTGACTCCTCCCTTCGCCTACGCTATCTTCATTGTCAGAGGTACAGCGGCACCCGAATTGGGAATCACCATGAATGACTGTATACGTGGGGTAATCCCATTTGTTTTACTCATACTTGTTGGTCTCGGCTTGTGTACCGCCTTCCCCGAAATAATCACCTGGCTACCGAGCCAGATGATAAAGTAGAGGTTCAGCCCCCAGAACTGAAACCTCGGGATTTGGCGTAGTGAGTTTCTTTTGACTGAGCTGCTTATTTGCTCAAGAAGTGCCCACTGGAGGTTGAGCAAAGAGAATGACTACCCCCCAGGCGCTACTTTATCATCTGGGCGGGTAACCAAAGGATTATCTCTGGAAAGGCAACGCACAAAGCCAGCCCCACGAGAACAAGGATAACAAATGGAATTACGCCGCGAATGATTTCAGCCGAAGTCATTTCTAGCTCCGGTGGGGCAACGCCGCGGAGAATAAATATGGCGAAGGCATAGGGCGGTGTCAAGAAAGACGTCTGGAGATTGACACAAATCATCATCCCGAACCAAATAGGGTCAAAACCCAGCATCGGCGCTAGAGGCGCTAGTATTGGCACCATGATAAAGAAGATGCCGATCCACTCAATGAAAAACCCGAGGACGAAGTATAAGAACATCACCACGATAAAGGCACCCCAGCGTCCACCAGGGGTAGCTAAAACCAATTGCTGCACTAGCTCCCCGCCCCGCCCCTTAATAAATATGGCAGTGAAAGCGACTGACATAGCGCCAATGATCATCGCCATACAGCTGGTATTCAGTGACCGGAGTAAGATATTATAGAAGGTTTTCCAATTAAGTCTGCGGTAGGCGGCAGTCAAAATTAGGGAAGCAAAGGCACCTATGGCGGCAGCTTCAGTGGGAGGAGCGATTCCAGCAAAAATGGTGCCCAGAACTGAGAGGATAATGAATATGGGTGGCACCAGCGAGGTCATGAACAGTCTTATTTTATACCACACCGGGGCTTTTCTTTCCTCAGGAGGAATTACCGGTGCCAGCTCGGGTTGAAGATAGCAGCGAAAGACAACAAACACGCAATATAAAAAGGCGAGAAGAAGCCCGGGAAACACGCCTGCCATGAACAGCTTGCCTACCGAAACCCGAGCCATTGGTCCATAAACAACGAACATCACACTGGGTGGAATCAGAATACCCAGACTGCCACCGGCACAGATGACGCCAGAGGCGAGGCTACGGTTATAGCCTCGCCTTACCATGGCACCAAGAGCCAGGCTGGTGAGCATAGTAACTGAAGCACTCATGACGCCAACGCAAGCCGCCAGCACCGTGCCGACAACCAGAGTAACCAGTGCCAGCCCGCCCCGGAACCCACCGAGTAGCAAGTATGTGGCGTCATACATTTTGTCGGCTATTCCTGAATATTCCAGCACGATGCCCATAAAAATAAAAAGAGGCAGAGCTAAGAGAATATAGTTGTACAGTATAGAAAAAACTTGTGAGTAAATGATATCAAAGGATGAAGGCCCAAATGCCAAATAACCGACCACTATACCTACTGCCCCAATGGGAATGGCTAAGGGGTAACCTGAAAGCACGGTTACAACAAGCCCGCCGAGCATGACTATGGTAATCATCTCCGGGGTAAAGTGAATCACAGTTTTTCTTCCCCTTTGGCAAGATAAATATCGCGGATGAATTGAGCCACCGCTTGAAGGATGAACATGAAGAACCCGATAACCATTACGACTCTGACGGGCCAGGCGGGCGGATACAAATAGCTCTCCGCCATTTTCTCGTGGTTTTCAATAGACCACTTTGCCCACGCACCCGAAACCCATACCATGATACCAACCACTGGCAGGAAAAATATTAGGAAACCAATGATGTCAGCGAGCGCCCTGCCTCTGGGCGAAAGGAGTCTCCAGAAAACATCCACCCTCACATGACCCTGATGTAGGTGAGTATACGCTAAGCCCAGAACACAAATGCTAACACCAAGCATCATTGAGGGTTCGTACGTGAAAATCGTGGGCCGCTCCAAAACATACCTCATGAAAGCCTCGTAAGTAAGTAGCAAAACTAGCGCTAAGCAAAGCCAGCAGGCTACTTTGCCTGACCATTCGCTAATATTTTCCAGAGTCTGTACAGTTTTCCTCATTACGTTCAAGCCCCCGTTTTGATTTATTGACTACGTACTGAAAACGGCCACACCCTAGACCATCTCCCCCGCTCCGAGAATTTCCCCAGAGCGGGGGAGAAACGGTAATTACTTGTTCAAGCGTGATGCGTTAACAGTCCCCTGCTTCGGCTGACCTTAACCACTTATCTGCTTCAACACACAGTACTTCTGGAAGTCACGCATGGACTTCAGTATCCTTACATAGAGCTCATCTTCCGTCTTCATTTTCTCATCGTAGAACTTTTGAGCCTCCGCATATACTGCATCTTCTATCTGTTTCGGAAGAGGTTGAACCTTGATACCATAGTCTATTATCTTCTGTAGTGCTAGGGCATCACCAACTATGCAAGGACCATAATAGTCACCGATTGATCCCTGACATACCTCTCTTACGATTGCCTTGAGGTCATTGGTAAGCTTATTGAAACTCTCGGTTCTTACGATAATCGAGTTTTCGTCACAGGGCGCGCGACTTGGGGACTGGTAGAGATACTTAAAGACTTCATGAAACTTGTTTTCGTAGCATTCCTTGGCAGCCCCGTATTCAAAAGCATTGATGACACCACGCTGCATAGATTCATAAAGTTGACCACCAGGCAGAAAAACTGTCGACGCGCCTAACCGCCCGAGGACTTCTCCCGGGTCACCGGCGGTACGCATTTTGAGTTTCTTGAGGTCATCTAGGGTGTTTAGCGGAATGTTAGTGTAGCCCCAGTCCTCCGGAGGCAACGCTATGTACGTCATAAAGGTTGCACCGAAACGCGCACACAGCTCTTCAGCGAGCTGCTGACCTCCTCCATCTGTCATCCAGAATATCCGCTGCAAAGATGACAATCCACCCGCCACCTGAGCGAAAAGGGGAAAGGCATTGTGCAGACTCTTGTTATACGTGGCACAAGTGTAACCCCAGTCTAGAGCGCCAGTACGCAGTCCATCAAGTTCCTTTCCTGCGGGAACAATGGCGCCGCCAACCGCTACTTGATCAATGACCAACCGCCCGCCACACGCTTTATTAATCCTATCAGCGATAGCCATCCCCAGCTGATGCTGAGGGTCCGCCGCTGGGAAGGCACTTTGCGCTGTCCAGTGAATTACCGCCGCGGGTTGTGCTGGGGCTGGTTTTGGCGCCGGGGCTGGTGCTGGAGTTGGCGCTGGCTTTGGTGCGCAGCCGATCGCGACCAATCCAGCGACCAAAATTAATACCACAGTCAAAGCTAAAAATTTTTTGCCCATTTATCACTCCCATTACCATTGAAATTTGGAAACAAGTCGAGACTACTTAGTTATTAAACAACTTTTCTTATGAGCCCCACCTCCTTTTCTCTCTTATTTTTGCGGATAACCTGCTAGTTTTAGGTTACGGCGTGGAAAGTGTGAGTGCAGTCAATATTATAGTGCCTCATCACATTTTGTCAATACAGGTCCGAGACAGATTCAGTTTCCTAATCATTTTTCACTCGTTATGGAATACTTAGAATTTGACCATCAAAAGAGCTTTTCTATCGAGTACCATCACCTCCCTCCCCTAATCCTGCTAACGAGCAAAGGCGGGGAAAAGATACTGTTTGGCGATTGCTACCAACTTCTCCGCATCTTCATGTCTCTTATTCTATTCTCTAACTCAAAAGATCAAAGGAAGCGACTTTCTTGCCTTTCGCCTTCTCGTAGACGATTTTGGCGCAGACCAGGTCCTGAATGGCGAGACCGGTTGAATCGAACATGGTTATCTCCCTGTCGTTCTCGCGGCCCTTCTTTATCTTGGCGGCTACTTCCCCCAAAGTGCCATAAATATCCGATTGTTCTATTTCACCCTTATGCAGGGGAACATTTATTTCACCCGAGTGGGAAGCTTGCTCAATGTCATCAACAATAATTTTACAGGCTTGTGTTAGTGCGCCTTCCAGCTCTTGTTTCCCTTCAGCGTCGGCACCGATGGCGTTGATATGAGTCCCCGGTTTGACATGTCTCTTAAAAACAACAGGTACGGTAGCAAAAGTCGTGGTGACGATAATATCAGCATCGGCGGCTGCTTCAACATTATCAACCGGGCGGATATTAAGATTCAGCTTCTGCGACATCTCGTTAGTGAACCTTGTCCGGCTCTCTTCCGGGCGCGAGAATACTTTCACCTCTTTGATGCTGGGGAGGACTTCCTTTATCGCCATCAATTGTGTGATTGCCTGTTCACCAGCACCGACCATCCCGATAACTGAAGAGCCCTTTCGAGCCAGGTGTTTCACCGCAACGCCGCCGGCGGCGCCCGTCCGCATATTAGTAATATAGGTGCCATCCATAATTGCCAGCGGGTAGGCATTGTGCGGGTCGCAGTAAAGGATGGTCGCCATAACGCTGGGCAAACCATATTTGGCATTATTGGGATAGACGCTGACCCATTTCATTCCGGCACTGCCGTCAATGTAAGCAGGCATAGCCCTAAAATCGCCACCAAATTCTTTAAGGGTAAGGTAAATTTTAGCGGGCATAATCGCCTTGCCCTGAGCCTTGAGGATAAAAGCATTCTCGACTGCCTTCAGAACTTCACTCATGGTGAGGAGTTCCTGGACTTCATGTCTCGAAATTAAGAGTGTCTTATTACCTTTCATGGCGATAAATCCCTCCTGAAATTCTTATTCCTCCAAACGTTACCGTTTTAGAGACAAGTTTAGAGCAGCGCACAAAAAAGTCCACGCCCCCTTTGAGCGCGGTAGCGTGAACTGAAAGCATCCACCAGAATTCCTTATTGACGGTTCCAAATAGTATATTGACACTCCTTCCGTGTTGTCAAGGAATGCTCAAAATCCTTTTTCAAATCTTAAGGGTGCGATGTCGATGGCTATGCAAGTGTCAAGAAAGAGTAACATTCCAACCTTCTGTTTAATCCGGTGATACAAAGGGCAACTGCTTTATCAAATTCCCCTACCCTACGACAGCTTTGGGATGCCCTTGTCTCAAGGCTAATTGAAACCACACAAGGGCGACTGCCTTCTAGCAGTTGGTCGCGCCTTCGAGTCGCGCCAGGGATGCTATCAAACCACTAAGGCAATAGTTCTTTTCCACCTTCTTAGAGCCTAGCCATAACTCGGTCGGCACATTCTAATGCTCTCGCCACATCTGCTTTGGTGTGTGCCGAACTGATGTAAAACCGACCACCAAACATCAGAATAATACCCTCTTCAGCCATCAGTTCCGCCAACCGTCGTTCCTTCTGCATATCTACTCCCGCAAAATCTCTGACACTATAGGCAACCTCTTTGCCCATATCTACGAAGCGGGTGATAAAGACCCCTCTGGTGCCCTGAAGGAACATTGGTATCCCTCTTCTCCGGCTAATCTCCTTTAAGCCGTCCATGAGTGGCTTTTGGATATCGTCAATCTGTTTGTAGAACGCTCCGTTGTCCTTTTCCAGAATCTTGATGCTGGCAAGGGCACCGGCAAGACCAAGAGGATATCTGCCAAAAGTCCCTCCGGAAACTACCTTCCCTGCCAGCATCAGGTCCATTATCTCCTTTTTCCCGGCAAAAGCAGCCAGTGGCAGCCCTCCTGCCATCGCCTTACCAAAAGTAGCCATATCAGGGGTTACGCCGAACAAACCCTGGGCACTATTCAGGGCTACTCGGAAGCCGGTGATTACCTCGTCAAAACATAAAACGATGCCGTATTTGTGGCACAATTGCCGTACCTTTTCCAGATACCCCGGGCGAGGTGGGCAACAGCCAGCATTACACAGGATGGGCTCCATAATAATCATTGCCACTTCTTCGCCATACTTATTGAGCACCCCCTTCAGAATTTCTATATCATTCCACGGCAGCAAGAAACTCTGCTCTAAGGCTTGAGGGTCTCTCCCCGCCGTTGCCAGGGATTTTGGGCTTTCTTTGGGAAAGGGTTTTCCAATAGCTTCTTCATTAACGACTCCACCCAGGATATTATCAAACCAGCCGTGATAGTGTCCCTCAAAGCGGATGAAATAGCGCCTGCCGGTATAGGCACGGGCAAGTCGGAGAACAAGCTGGACAGTCTCAGTACCAGTGGGGTTAAAATGGACCTTTTCGGCACAGGGTACATGCTGGACGAATTTTTCGGCAGCCGCCACTTCCACAGCGGACTGCTGATAGATAGTGGAATTCAGCGACCAGAGGGTATCTAATTGCTTTTTCAAAGCTTGAAGAAACTCGGGATTGCTGTGCCCGAAGATAAGCGGTCCGGCAGATAGTGCGAAATCAATGTACTCCTTTCCATCAGCGTCCCAGAGATGGGCACCTTCACCCTTAACGATAAAACGCGGGGCAAACCCGGCACCGGGCAGATTGGTATGGGCTCCGGCTAATACCTTCCGGGCTCTCTCGGCAAGTTTGGCATTTGATATCATTATTAAGCCTCCTTTATGAAAATCTGGTATTGACTACGGCAGGGGTTCATTCTTTAGTTCTTTCTGGACAGTACCCGCTTCAATTCAGCCAGTTTTGCCCTCCTTCGGGTAGTAGATGGACGACCCTGTGATGTCGGTGGGGAGGAGGTCAGGGGTGAACTGGATACGTTTGAAGCTAACCTGGAGCGACTGCGCTAGTGCCTTTGCCAGCAGGGTCTTGCCGACACCGGGGAAACCGTCAAGGAGAACATGCCCCTGACAGAGAAGACCAAGCAGGCAGAGTTTGATAATTTCAGTATTAGCCACGACTACCTGGCGGATATTATCGGTAACTGCCTGAATGTGTCGGACGAACTCATGGTTCATTTCAGCTACAACCATTGTAGTATACGCCCTTGCGTTAAAGCAATCAATAATGTTATGTCAAGTCCGCACTACCGGTAAATTTTACCCAGATTTTACGTAGCGGTTAAACGAGGGTAAAAATTGCCGTTTATCATCTTATTAGACTGAAGGCTAGGAAGATGAAATTGACCCAGGGGCGCCCGGTCAAAATCGGAATCCAACCTCGGTCAAAAAATAGAGGAGGAAAAATCAAATGAAAAGGTGGCAAATTCTACTGATGGTCGCAATGGTACTCGTTCTACTAGTCTCAACTCCCCTGACCGCTCTGGCACAGGGCGAAGAGCAAGGGGCAGACAAAGACCGCCCCCAGCCTAAAGGTGCTTTAGCTATAGTGGCACCGTGGGGTGGCTTTGTCGGTAAAGAGCTACAGATGACAGTCTTCCTGAGGGAAAATCAGGAGCCCTTCCCCGGCGCTGGTGTCTGGGCAGTTACCAGAGAAGAAATGCAAGCCCTGAAAGAAGACTTGGCTAAGCTCAGAGAGGACGCCAGCCAGCCCGCCGATGAGAAGGACTACGAGAAAGTGATAGAAGCTCGTGGTATCTTCCTCGGTCGGACAAACGGCGACGGTAAACTGAAACACATCTTTGAGCAGGCAGGTCAGTATATTCTGGTCGCTGCTAAGAGAGGCTATATCCCCGGGTTCACTCACATCGGCATCAGAGAACTAATTAAAGCCCTCGGTATTCAGGCGCCAAAGCGTGTCCCCGTCGGAGAAAAAGTAACCATGACTGTCTTTGAGCGCATCACTCAG